>ENA-UPSY01002239-UPSY01002239.1-human-gut-metagenome-genome-assembly--contig:-NODE-2239-length-17254-cov-7.055947_pt1 | contig 17254 bp, 10 predicted proteins | sample MGYA00250044_ERZ773365 | MGnify/ENA primary metagenome ERZ773365 (study PRJEB29103, sample SAMN06111932) | human gut metagenome | biome: human gut; feature: ankylosing spondylitis patient; material... | reverse complement strand
GGTTTCTTCCGTCAGTGCAGAAGTAGAAGCATACGAACCACTAATCCGACAGTATGCAAATCAATATGGCATTGGAGAGTATGTGGAACTAATCAAAGCCATTATGATGCAGGAATCAGGTGGGAGAGGACTTGACCCGATGCAGTGTTCAGAGGGCAGTTTTAATACAAAATATCCCAAACAGCCGAATGGAATCACAGATCCGGAGTATTCGATTTCTTGCGGAGTGCAGGAAATAAAAAGCTGTCTGGAACGTGCAGGAGTAAAAAATCCTCTGGATATGGAAAATATTAAACTGGCATTGCAAAGTTACAACTACGGAAATGGATATTTGGAATGGGCGAAAGCCAGAGGTGGATACACCCTTGCAAATGTGGCAGAATTTTCCGATATGATGGCACAGAGAATGGGGTGGAGCAGTTATGGGGACAAGCAGTATGTACCACATGTGCTTCAGTATTATGCATTTGGAAGAATCCCGACAGGCATCGGCAATCAGGCAATTGTTCAGGTGGCAGCATCGCAGGAAGGAAAAGGCGGAACAACCTACTGGAGTTGATATGGATTTGGAAGCCGGGTAGAGTGGTGTGCCTGCTTTGTGTCATGGTGTGCAGACCAGAGTGGTTATATCCAGAGTGGAGTCATTCCGAAATTTTCTCTTTGTTCGGACGGTGTGAAATGGTTTGAAAGTAAAGGCAGGTTCCGGGACGCCAGTTATACTCCGGCGGCAGGAGATATTATTTTCTTTGACTGGGGAAATAATGGGACGATTGACCACGTTGGAATTGTAGAGAGTGTCAGCGGTGGAACCGTCAATACCATAGAAGGCAACAGTGGGGATAAAGTGGCAAGACGGAGTTACCGTATCGGAAGCAGTAATATCTATGGATACGGTGTCCCGGCATATTAAAAGGCAGGAGAAAAAGTGTGATAGTCTAATGGTGAATCTGGAGTATACAATTCCTGAAAATAGACTTGACTTTTAAATATTACAAGTGTAAGATTTAAGAAACAAAAAAATTAGAAGAAAGGAATATATATGAAAAGAAGACGAAAAAAGCAAAATATCCAAAAATCTTACGCTTGTAAGATTTTTGGGCTGATAGTAGCTATAACAGTAATTGCTGTTTCAGGAGGTGTTTTATTAAAAAGGACGATAACGGAATCACCAGAAGACACACTTATGGAATATATGAACCATATTGAAAAAAAGGAATATGAAGTAATGTATACTATGATAGATTCAGATGAAAAAGTTTATTTGACAAAAGAAGAATACATACAACGAAATTCTAAGATATACGAAGGAATAGAGGTCACTGACATCAAAATCGATCACATAGTGATTAAAGAGAAAAAAGCAGATACAGTTACGCTTTCGTATGAAACATCATGTAATACAATTGCCGGAACAATACAATTTGACAATATGGCGGAACTGAAGAAGACGAAACAGGGATATAAATTAGTATGGCAGGATAGCCTGATTTTTCCAGATTTAGAGAGTGATGATAAAATAAGTGTTACTACATCAAAAGCGGAGAGAGGAGAAATATTAGACCGAGATGGTAAAATGCTTGCAGGAAAAGGAGTGGCAACATCAGTTGGTATTATACCGGGAAAGCTGGAAGACAGGAATGTATCTATTGAAAAAATAGCGGAGTTATTACAGATAGATGTAGAAACAATAAATAACAAACTCACAGCAAAGTGGGTAAAAGAAGATTCTTTTGTACCAATTGAAACTATTCCGAAAGTAGAAGAAATAGATTTAATGAAAATACAGCCAGAAGAAAAGACACTTGAGGAGCAGGATTGTCAGAATAAACTTTTGGAAATTCCAGGGGTTATGCTATCAGATGTGGAAGTTAGAACCTATGAGTTAGGGGAAGCAGCAGCTCATTTAATTGGTTATGTACAGTCTGTAACAGCAGAAGATTTGGAAAATCATCCAGGGGAAGGATATTCAGCTGAAAGTGTAATCGGAAGATCTGGGGTGGAAAAGTTATACGAAAAGCAATTAAAAGGAAAAGATGGTTGTGATATAAAGATTTTGGATAGTGATGGGGAAGTAAAAGAGGTTCTTGCAAGTATTTTTAAAGAAGATGGTATGGATATAAGATTAACGATAGATTCCGATTTGCAAAAATCATTATACGAGCAGTTTAAAGAAGATCCGGGGTGTTCTGTCGCAATGAATCCTTATACGGGAGAAGTATTGGCTTTGGTAAGTACCCCATCTTATGATAATAATGAATTTATACGGGGCTTATCATCAGAGAAATGGACATCATTAAACGAAGATGAAAAGAAGCCATTATATAATCGTTTTCGTCAAGTATGGTGTCCTGGCTCAACATTTAAACCAGTTGTGGCAGGAATTGGGTTGAAAACGGGAAGCATAGATCCAAAAGAAGATTTTGGAAATGAAGGTTTGGCATGGCAGAAAGATTCGTCTTGGGGATCTTATCAAGTGACAACACTTCATGAATATGAACCGGTTATTATGAAAAACGCAATTATCTATTCTGATAATATTTATTTTGCAAAGGCAGCTCTTAAAATTGGTAGTGAGAATTTTATGAATACTTTAAATGAAATAGGATTTAATCAGAATATGCCGTTTGAGATTGCGATGCAGGAATCAACATATTCCAATACAGATAAAATAGAAACAGAAATACAATTGGCAGATAGTGGTTATGGGCAAGGGCAGATTCTTGTAAATCCATTACATCTGGCAAGTATTTATACTTCATTTTTAAATGAAGGGAATATGATAAAACCGTATTTGAAATACAAAGAAGAAGCATCTGGTGAAACATGGATAGAAAATGCGTTTAGCAAAGAAAATGTAGAAGAAATTATGCAAGGGGTGGAAGGTGTTGTAAATGATCCGGAAGGAACCGGATATGCTGCACATCGTGACGATATTTTGCTGGCTGGAAAAACAGGGACAGCCGAGTTGAAGGCAACGAAAGAAGATACTTCTGGCAAAGAAATCGGGTGGTTTTCGGTGTTTACGGCAGATAAAAGCGTGGACAAACCAATTCTTCTTATCAGTATGGTTGAGAATGTGAAAGGAATCGGTGGAAGTGGTTATGTTGTTAAAAAGGATGCAACCGTATTGGAGGAATATTTTGAAAAATAAAAAAATTTTTACGGGGAATTATTACATATGTAAGAAAATTGCGATGATATTGATAGTTCTTATTGTTTTTACAGGGTGCGGACAAAATCGAATTACGGAAAAAGAAGAAAAGAAAGAAACCGTAGAATCTGAAATGAATGCAGAAGCAAAAAAAGCAGCGCAAACTTTTCGGTCTGTTTATATGAAGGAGAAGTCGGAGTTAAATACATTAAAGGTGAAAAGAAAAATTATCAATTGTCTGGAAGAGAAAGGATATGCGGCAGTAGATTGTGATAATCAGATTGATATGGTCAATCGTGAAAAAGTAGAAGAATTTTGCAAAGCAGCGGAGAAAGAAGAACAGGCAGCAGTTGATATTGTTGTTGTATTTGATGAAGGGGAAATTATACAATATCATTTAGAGTCAATGAATGGAAAGATAAATGTTCGATTATGTCAGGTTAAATGGAAGGATAATAGTCCACAGGCTAATTATTATGATGAATATGAAGCATATGAGTGGAAATATACAGAAAAAGGATACTTGTTTCTGGAGGAATATCACCCACCGGGATTTGATGGAGCACCGGGTGAAACTGGATTCAGAGTGCAGCCATTAGATAAAACATGCCGGGAATTGAATCGAAAATATGTTATGCCGTTGGGGTATGCACTTAATAATCTGTTGATTACAAATTGGGATAACCAGAATTATACGGAACTTGATTTTTATGATCTTTATGAAAAAATGTATTATATGAAATATGGAAAGCAAGTTCCATATGAAGCAAATTATGGTGGAGTAGAATATGAAGTTCCAGAAGATGAGTTTGAAGATGTTATAAAGACCTATTTACCATTTAGTAATACTGAGATTGAAAAGGGAACTTTTTATAACTCTGATAATAAAACTTTTAGATACAGACCGCGAGGGTTATATGATTGTGAATTCCCATATGAGCCATATCCGGAAGTTATCTCATATGAAAAATTACAAGATGGAACATTAAAACTTACGATAGAAGCAGTATGGGAAATCAGAATGTTAGATCAGGCAATCACCAGTGAATTGATGATAAAACCTATGGAAGACGGAAGTTTCCAGTATTTATCAAATAAGGTAATCAGTTCAGATCAAAATGCAAATGCAGGGTGGTATATGCCAAGGTTAACAGAAGAAGAGTGGGAAGAGAATTACAGTAATAATTAGGGGGCAATATGAAAAGAAAAAGTATTTTGTTAGTACTTTGTATAGGAATGATTCTGACTTCCTGTGAAAGTAAGATATCGTTAAACAGCACAGATGTAAAAAATGAGAAGAATCAGAAAAACACTACCATGGAAAATCCGGATAAGGGATATAATCTACCAATCGATGAAGACAAGAAAAAGGAAGTTGTGAACGATTGTGAAGAAATTATGGGCATTGTCCGAGACATTTATTCTGAATATAATGGAATACAAGAAGCAGATCAGAACACTGCTGAGCAAATGATGAATCGGATGAAAGAAATTATCAAACAAAATGGGAATCCGGTCATTGGTTCCGATCATTATTCTGTTATGGATAATTATCAGAAGATGGAACAATTTTTAAAATCTGCAGAACAAGAAGAAAAAGGAAGTGTAATTTTATATGAAGCAGATACAGATGGTGGAATTACCAGAGAAGAATATAGTTATGATGGAAAAGAAATGAGTGTGATGTCCGCAAAAATGATCTGGAGTGAGGATACAGAGCCTGTACTTACATACATATCGCTATCAAAAATAAAAGAATGGGCATATACTGAAAATGGGAATTTCTGTTATGAATTATGCGTACCTGAACCACCGGAAGTGACAGAGATTGTAGATGGAAGTTGTATTATCCGGGTAAAGCCTTTGAGTGAGGAGTGTCGGGAATATTCAAAAAAATATGTGAGTACGTTCGGCTATCAGGGAAACAATCTGTTATGTTCAAACTGGAATGCGGAGGATATGCAGGGGCTGGATTATAATGGACTTTATGAATATTTTTATCAAATGAAATATGGAGAAAAATTTACTGCAGAAAAAGAGGTTGTGGGAATTCCAGCAGAAGAGTTCGAAAATGTAATTATGACATATCTTCCTGTTACAAAAGAAGAATTGAAAGAATGGGCGGTCTACGATGAACAAAGTAATATGTTTATCTGGGAACGATTGGGATGTGGTAATTATTCACCAACACATTTTGGCTTGTCTTTACCGGAAGTAACAGAAGTCAGGCACAATGAAGATGGAACCATTGTTTTGACAATTCATGCAGTATGTGATTCTGTTGTATGTAATGATGTTGTTATTACACACGAACTTACGATGAAAATTCAGGATGATGGAACGATTCAGTATGTTGGAAACAGGATTTTAGATAATGGTATTGATAATATACCGAGGTATCAGTACCGGTTAGGTAATTTGCAGAATTGATCAGTAGAGAAGAAATAAATAAAGAGAACTGATAACGGGAAATTATGCTATCAGTTCTCTTTATTTATTTCCAAATACCAAGATTAGAAAGTACAGATTCTGTTATTTCGGTAGCCTGACTTCCAGTTGCACCAGAAGAGGATTGAATATTTGTTGCGAAGTAGTAAGTATTATTCGTTGTTTCAATGTATCCGATAAACCAGCCATTGACATCTTTACCATTGACACGCCCGGTTCCTGTTTTCCCGTAAAGAGAACCGGAAGAAGTAGTGGAAAGCAGCAGGGCTTTTTTTACTGCCTGGATATTTTTACTGTCAAAATGAAAATTATTTTGATAGAAATCCTGTAACAATTCCACCTGTTCTATGGGTGATATCTTCAGAGAGAAATCTGTCCAATAGAGATTTAGATTTGTTCCAGTATTCTGATTCCCATAGTTTATTGTCTGTAAAAATGTTCTTACGGCTTCAAAACCTGCCTGTGAATCAATTGCCTGAAAATACCAGTTTACGGAATTATGTATAGCCGAGGTTAAATCTTGATCGGCTTCCCATGAATTAAAAGGATATGGTTCTCCATTCCATGTGAAAGTGGAATGTTCTGGTGTAATAATTCCAGATTCCAAGCCAAGTAATGCATCATATATTTTATAAGTCGAATTCGGTGATACACGTGTGGAAGCATGCTCCATATTATAAATATTCCATCTATCAGCAGACTGATCATATAAAACAAAACTTCCGGTGTAGTCCCCAAAATTGGAAGAAAGATTTAGCTGAGTAATATTCTTTTCGGTTGTGTCAAAATGATAGCCAGTCTGATCAGAAGCATAAACAGAAAGTATGGGAATGCATCCAATGATGATAGTAGAGACGAATATGCATATAAGATATCCACGAATTTTTTGTTTAAAAGTAGGTTGGTGGAATGATGCAATATTTAAAATGCGTCCTTTTAACTGTTTTATATTTCCACTGATTCCCATAGTAAGAGGGAATGGAGACAGAGCTATTGTTTCGGCAAAGTTAATCAGTGTATTTCCATATGACTTGTATTCTGTTTCTTTCAATAATTGTAATACAGCACTGTCGCAGGCAAGTTCCCGTTCCTGACGTATTCTTTTTAGAAAATACCAGATTAGGGGATTGAACCAGTAGAAAACATTTACTGTATTTATCAAATATCCAATTAGAATATCTTTATGCTTGTAGTGCTGCAGTTCATGAAGAAGCATATATCGAATATCAGTTGAGCTTATAGTTCCAGCGTTAAAATCTGAAATCAAGTGAATTGGAAGATAAATGCGAGGATGCAGGAAACCAGCCAAAACAGGAGATTTCAAAAATGCTGTACTATAAATCGGAATGGTATGCTTGCTGTTCACTTCGTTTAAACATTCTATATAAAGAGCGTTTAGTTCTTCATTTTGAAGGGGTAAAGCAGAACTATGTAAGGCTTTTACTTGTTTTACTGAGCGGTAGAGAAGAAAAAACATTATGAATATACCGATACTCCAGAAAAATACAAGTAATGTGTGAATAAAAGTTGGTATTTGGGTGCTGACAGAGACAGCAAAATCATTTATTTTATCCAAATTATAACCATTACCAGAAAGAAAAGTGGTTTGAATGTCACCATTGGTACTTGAACTGGCTGTTAGCAAATGTCTCCACGATATAGAAGATGGGGCAGAGTTTATCGGTAAAAAGGGAACAATTAGAACGGCAAGAAATATAATTGAAAGATTATATTGCATACGTGCGGATAATTGCCTTTGCAATAAATTTTTTAATCCCAGTAAACTACCTAAAAAAATACAAATGATGGCATTACAGAGTAAAAATCGAAAACTAAAATATATCAAAATATGCTCCTCCCATGGTTAATGATTGGAAAGAAGATTCCGTAAGCTGGCAATGTCTTCTTCAGACAATTTATCATCCTCAATGTAAGAGGCAAGCATAGAAGTGATATTACCATTATAATATCGCTTTAAAAAAGAATTACTTTCCTGCCGAATATATTCGTCTTCCTTGACCAATGGAGTATAGACAAAAACCCGGCTTTGTTTTTCATAGGTTAGTGCTTTTTTAGAAACGAGACGTTTAATCAATGACTGAATTGTTTTAGGACTCCAACTGGAAATCTGTGTTAATTTTTCAGTAATTTCATTGGTGCTGATTGGTGCGTATTTCCAAACGATTTTCATAACTTCAAATTCAGCTTCTGAAATTTGAGGCAGATTGCTCATGTGATATTCCTCCAAATCTTACAAATGTAATAAAAATATTATATATCTTAAAAGTTTATTCTGTCAACGAAATAAAAAATTTGACTTTAAATCCAGATACATTTTAAAGGTATGTAGAATCGAGCTAAGATGTAAAAGTACAGAACAAACATTCGATTTAGTTCTGTACTTTTTTTCTCCTGAATGATATACTATACAAGTAACAATACTAAGAAAACAACTACTATTTCTAAAATATCACCGCTAAATTAGAGCGATCAGGAGAAATTACATGGATCATTTTGAATTAGTATCACAATACAACCCAACTGGCGACCAGCCGCAGGCAATTAAAGAGCTGGTCGAAGGCTTCAAAGAAGGAAACCAATGTCAGACGTTGCTTGGCGTTACTGGATCTGGTAAGACATTTACCATGGCGAATGTCATTCAACAGATGAACAAGCCGACATTGATTATTGCACATAATAAGACGCTGGCTGCGCAGCTCTACGGAGAATTCAAGGAGTTTTTCCCAAATAACGCAGTGGAATACTTTGTCTCCTACTACGACTATTATCAGCCGGAAGCATATGTTCCATCTTCAGACACATATATTGCCAAGGATTCTTCCATCAATGACGAGATTGATAAGCTTCGACTTTCCGCAACTATGTCGCTGATGGAGCGAAGAGATGTGATCATTGTTGCAAGTGTATCTTGTATCTATGGGCTGGGTAACCCGGTAGATTACCAGAACATGGTAGTTTCTTTGCGTCCTGGTATGATCAAAGATCGTGATGAAGTAATGGCAAAGCTGATTGAAATCCAGTATGATCGTAATGATATGGATTTCCACCGTGGTACATTTCGTGTGCGTGGAGATGTTTTGGAAATCATTCCGGCATATGAGAGTGATACAGCGATTCGTGTAGAGTTCTTTGGAGACGAGATAGACAGGATTTCAGAGATTGATATTTTGACAGGAGAGGTGAAAGATGAGCTGAAGCATATAGCCATCTTTCCGGCATCTCATTACGTGGTTGATCGCGAGAATATTAAGCGTGCGGTTGCGGATATTGAAGAAGAATTAGAAGAACGAGTCAAAGAGTTTAAGAGAAATGATAAGCTTTTAGAGGCACAGCGTATTGCGGAACGAACGAATTTTGATATTGAGATGCTTAAGGAGACTGGATTTTGTTCCGGAATTGAGAATTATTCCAGACATTTGGCAGGGCTTCGACCGGGACAGGCTCCGTATACATTGATCGATTATTTCCCGGATGATTTTATTATGATGATTGATGAGTCACATAAGACGATCCCGCAGATTGGTGGAATGTATCACGGAGACCAGTCGAGAAAGCAGACATTGGTAGATTATGGATTCCGCCTGCCATCTGCGAAGGATAACCGTCCGCTTAACTTTGATGAGTTTGAAAGCAAGATTAATCAGGTGATGTTTGTATCTGCGACACCGGGAGAGTATGAGAAGGATCATGAACTTCTTCGAGCAGAACAGGTAATCCGTCCGACAGGACTTCTGGATCCGGAAGTTGAAGTGCGACCGGTAGAAGGACAGATTGATGATCTGATCGGTGAAGTGAACAAAGAGATTAGTAAGAAGAATAAAGTCCTTGTCACAACGCTGACAAAGCGTATGGCAGAAGATTTGACAGATTATATGCGTGAAGTAGGAATCCGTGTGAAATATCTTCATTCGGATATTGATACACTTGAACGTACGGAGATCATCCGAGATATGCGTCTGGATGTGTTTGATGTGCTGGTTGGAATCAATCTCTTAAGAGAGGGACTTGATATTCCGGAAATCACTCTTGTTGCGATTCTTGATGCAGACAAAGAAGGATTCCTTCGTTCTGAGACTTCGCTGATTCAGACAATCGGTCGTGCAGCGCGTAATGCAGAAGGACATGTAATCATGTATGCAGATAAGATTACAGAATCAATGCAGCTGGCAATCGATGAGACACAGCGTCGTCGTGAGATTCAGATGAGATACAATGAAGAGCATGGAATCACGCCGAAGACGATTCAGAAGTCAGTGCGTGATCTGATCAGTATCTCTAAAAAGGTTGCGGCAGAAGAGATGCGGCTTGAAAAAGATCCGGAGTCCATGAGCCAGAAAGAACTGGAGAAACTGATCGCGGATCTGACGAAACAGATGAAGAAGGCAGCAGCGGAATTGAACTTTGAGGCAGCGGCAGAGCTTCGTGATAAGCTTGTTGAATTAAAAAAGATGCTCAATGATATGGAATAGGAGAGAATGAAATGGGTAAGAAAATGGACGCCAGACAGTACATTAAGATACGAGGCGCGAATGAGAATAACCTGAAGAATATAGATGTAGATATCCCAAGAAATGAACTGGTTGTTTTAACGGGACTTAGCGGTTCTGGAAAATCTTCCCTTGCATTTGATACAATTTATGCAGAGGGTCAGAGACGTTATATGGAATCACTGTCTTCCTATGCAAGACAGTTTCTTGGTCAGATGGAGAAACCGGATGTAGAAAGTATCGAAGGGCTTTCACCTGCAATTTCTATCGATCAGAAATCAACGAACCACAATCCACGTTCCACAGTTGGAACTGTTACGGAGATTTATGATTATTTTCGATTATTATATGCGAGAGTTGGAATTCCGCATTGCCCGAAATGTGGTCGTGAGATTGCAAAACAGTCGGTAGATCAGATGGTGGATCAGATTATGGCGCTTCCGGAGAGAACGAAGATACAGCTTTTGGCACCTGTTGTACGTGGAAGAAAAGGAACACATGCAAAGCTTTTCGAACGTGCAAAAAAGAGTGGATATGTTCGTGTTCGTGTGGATGGCAATATGTATGAGCTTTCGGAAGAGATTGCACTGGATAAGAATGTTAAACATAATATTGAAATTATTGTGGATCGTCTTGTGATAAAACCTGGAATTGAAAAGCGACTGACAGATTCTGTGGAAAATGTACTTCAGCTGGCAGAGGGACTGCTTCTTGTAGATGTGATCGATGGAGAGCCAATGAATTTCAGTCAGAGTTTTTCCTGTCCTGTCTGTGAGATCAGTATTGATGAGATTGAACCACGCAGTTTTTCTTTTAACAATCCATTTGGTGCTTGCCCGGAATGCTTTGGACTTGGATACAAAATGGAATTTTCAGAAGAACTGATGATTCCGGATCCGTCGTTGTCTATTAATCAAGGTGCGATTGCAGTTTTAGGATGGCAGTCCTGTACAGACAAGAGCAGCTTCACACGTGCAATTCTGGATGCACTGTGTAAAGAATATCATTTTGATCTGGACACCCCTTTTGAGGACTATCCGAAAGAAATCCATGATGTTTTGATTTATGGAACAGATGGAAAAGAAGTGAAGGTTTATTATAAAGGTCAGAGAGGCGAAGGGATTTATCCGGTTGCATTTGAAGGATTGATCAAGAATGTGGAACGTCGTTACCGTGAGACAGGTTCTCAGACGATGAAAGCAGAATATGAGACATTTATGAATATTACACCATGTTCAGCCTGTAAAGGACAGCGTTTGAAGCCGGGGGCTTTAGCTGTAACAGTTGGAGATAAGAATATTTCAGAAGTGACAACACTTTCTATAGAACGTCTTCAGAAATTTTTAGATGAACTTCAATTGACAGAGACACAGCAGTTGATTGGTAATCAGATTCTGAAAGAGATCAAAGCAAGAATCAGTTTTTTGATGGATGTCGGTCTGGATTATCTGACGCTTGCGCGTGCGACAGGAACACTTTCCGGTGGAGAAGCACAGAGAATTCGTCTTGCAACACAGATTGGATCAGGTCTGGTCGGAGTTGCATATATTCTGGATGAGCCTAGTATCGGACTTCATCAAAGAGATAATGATAAACTTCTTGCGACGCTGAAACATTTGCGTGATCTTGGAAATTCATTGATTGTAGTAGAACATGATGAAGATACGATGCTGGCAGCGGATTATATAGTAGATATCGGTCCGGGGGCAGGAGAACATGGCGGTCAGGTTGTTGCTGTGGGAAATGCACAGGAAATTATGAAAAATCCAAATTCTGTCACAGGAGCGTATTTGAGTGGAAAAATCAGGATTCCGGTTCCGACAGAAAGAAAGAAGCCGACAGGTTATCTGAAGGTAGTCGGTGCACAAGAGAATAATCTCAAGAACATTGATGTAAAATTCCCTTTGGGAGTTATGACTTGTGTAACGGGAGTGTCTGGATCGGGGAAAAGTTCTCTTGTGAATCAGATTTTATATAAAAGACTTGCAAGAGACTTGAACCGGGCAAGAACAATCCCTGGAAAACATAAGAGAATAGAAGGGCTAGAGCAGGTTGACAAAGTGATTAATATCGACCAGTCACCAATCGGAAGGACGCCACGGTCAAATCCTGCCACTTATACAGGCGTGTTTGATTTGATCCGAGATTTGTTTGCAGGAACGCCGGATGCAAAAGCACGTGGATACAAGAAAGGACGGTTTAGCTTTAATGTTAAAGGGGGACGTTGCGAAGCATGTGCAGGAGACGGAATCCTGAAAATCGAGATGCATTTTCTTCCGGATGTTTATGTTCCATGTGAGGTCTGTGGTGGAAAGCGTTACAATCGTGAGACTCTGGAAGTACGCTATAAAGGGAAAAATATTTATGATGTATTGAATATGACAGTGGAAGAAGCGGTAGATTTCTTCGAAAACGTGCCAAGTATTCGAAGAAAGATGGAGACGTTGAGAGATGTTGGATTGTCGTATATTCGTTTGGGACAGCCTTCTACAGAGCTTTCAGGTGGCGAGGCACAGAGAATTAAACTTGCGACAGAACTTAGCAAACGCAGTACCGGAAAAACGGTATATATTCTGGATGAACCTACGACAGGACTTCATTTTGCAGATGTGCATAAATTAACAGAGATTCTCCGCAGACTTTCCGGGGATGGAAATACAGTAATTGTAATCGAACATAATCTGGATGTGATTAAGACGGCAGACTATATTATTGACATTGGACCAGAAGGAGGAGACCGCGGAGGAACTGTTGTGGCAAGTGGTACTCCGGAAGAGGTCGCAAAGAATCCAGATTCTTATACAGGAAAATATATTGCGGCTATATTGGAGAAATAAAGACGAAAAAAAGTCGAAAAAAGTCGTAAAATATATGCAAAAAATGCCTTTCTATTTTAAGCGAAGTCTATTATACTAAAGTATGCGGATGATAAAACATTACTGTTTTGGTTACATAATATTGACAACAGTAAATAGTGAAAAAAACAGTAACGATAAACCCCTTCAAGGGACAAAAGACACTTGATTGAGGAAAGAAAATGCTGGAATCAGTAACAGACAAAGTTGTTTATTTGCAGTAGAGTGCTGAGAACAGCAAAAGAGCGTTTTAGAAGGGAGATATAGAAATTATGATGTCAGTAGATCTTGGAATAGATTTGGGGACAGCCAGTGTACTGGTATATGTGAAAGGAAAAGGGGTTGTTCTGAAAGAACCATCAGTTGTCGCATTTGATCGTGATACGAATGTGATCAAGGCAATTGGTGAAGAAGCGCGTCTGATGCTTGGAAGAACACCGGGAAATATTATTGCGGTAAGACCACTCAGACAAGGAGTAATCTCTGATTATACCGTGACGGAGAAGATGATTAAGTATTTTGTTCAGAAAGCTCTGGGAAAACGTACATTTAAGAAGCCGAGAATCAGTATCTGTGTACCAAGTGGTGTTACAGAAGTAGAAAAAAAAGCAGTGGAAGAGGCTACATTTGCAGCTGGAGCAAGAGAAGTTCATCTGATTGAAGAACCTGTGGCAGCAGCAATAGGAGCAGGGATAGATATTTCAAAGCCTTGTGGAAATATGATTGTTGATATCGGTGGCGGTACAGCAGATATTGCAGTTATTTCGTTGGGTGGAACAGTTGTGAATACATCGATTAAGATAGCGGGTGATGATTTCGATGAAGCAATCGTACGCTATATGAGAAAGAAACACAATCTTCTGATTGGAGAAAGAACGGCAGAAGATATCAAGATTAAAATTGGAACGACTTATCCACTTGTAGAAGAAGAGAAGATGGAAGTCAGAGGGCGTAATCTGGTAACGGGGCTTCCGAAGACAGTTACGGTGACTTCATCTGAGACAGAAGAAGCTTTGAGAGAATCTACAGGACAGATTGTAGAAGCTGTAATCGGAGTACTTGAGCAGACTCCGCCAGAGTTGTCGGCAGATATCCTTGATCGTGGAATTGTTCTTACCGGAGGAGGAGCACTTCTTCGCGGATTGGAAGAATTGATCGAAGAGAGAACAGGAATTAATACGATGACAGCGGAGGATCCGATGAAAGTCGTTGCAATTGGTACCGGACAGTTTGTGGAATTTATGAGTGGAAGAAAAGAGTTTTAAGAGAAAGAATTCTGAAAAAGAATTTGAAGTGTCAGGTTCTTAGAGAAGAAGATTCAATTACAAGGGGTGTGTATAATAGGAACACACCCTTTTTCTGCATATAAATAGGAAAAGATACAAGAAGAGAGAGGAAAAAGTGTGGAAACAGTTACAGGGTATGTGAGTCATATTGTATATAGAAATTCTGATAATGGGTATACAGTATTCCATATTGAACATGATGATGGTGAAGTGACATGCGTGGGAAGTCTGAACTATATTAATGAAGGAGAACTTCTTGAAATTCAAGGAGAATATGTGAATCATAATGTTTACGGTAAGCAGTTGAAGATTTCTCATTATAAAGTAAAAGAGCCGGAGGATATTGTTTCTATTGAACGATATCTTGGCTCCGGAGCAGTGAAAGGTGTGGGTGCGGCACTGGCTGGCCGAATCGTGAAAAAGTTTAAAGAGGATACTTTCCGCATTATTGAAGAAGAGCCGGAAAGACTTGCGGAGATCAAAGGAATCAGTGAAAGAAAAGCACAGGAGATTGCATCTCAGCTTGAAGAAAAGAAAGATATGCGAAAAGCCATGATTTATCTGCAGAAATACGGTATTTCCACAAAGCTGGCAGCCAAGATTTATCAGTATTATGGAATGAAAGTGTATAAAGTGCTGGAAGAAAATCCGTATCAGCTTGCAGATAATATTGAAGGAATCGGATTTAAGACTGCGGATGAAATTGCATCTAAGATTGGCATACATACAGATTCAGACTATCGTATACGAAGTGGTTTATTTTATACATTGCAACAGGCAGTAGGTGAGGGGCATGTTTATTTACCACAGAATATATTGCTTCGAAGAGCAAATGCACTTTTAGGAGTCGATCTTGAAGATATTGAGAAGTACATTATGGATCTGTGTATAGAGCGGAAAACAGTTATGAAAGAAGTGGATGAGGAAATTCGCATTTATCCAGCACATTATTATTACTTGGAATTGAATACTGCGAAAATGCTTAATGATCTTGATATTGACTGTCAGATGCCGGAAGACATGATGGAGAAACGTCTGAAAAGAGTAGAACAGAAAGAAAAGATAGAATTGGATCCAATGCAGCACAGAGCTGTTATAGAAGCTATTAAACATGGTTTGCTCATATTAACAGGAGGACCGGGTACAGGTAAGACGACAACGATCAATACGATGATTCAATTTTTTGAAAGCGAAGGAATGAGTATCCTTCTTGCAGCGCCAACAGGACGTGCGGCAAAGCGAATGACAGAGGCTACAGGATATGAAGCCCAGACGATTCACAGATTACTTGAAGTAAGTGGAAATCCTGAGGAAGAGAACAGTGTAGGTGGATTTTTGAGAAACAGAGAGAATCCACTTGAGACAGATGTTATCATTATAGATGAGATGTCCATGGTTGATCTGAATCTGATGCATGCGCTTTTATCAGCAGTTATTCCAGGAACAAGACTTATTCTTGTGGGAGATGTGGATCAGCTTCCGTCCGTGGGACCGGGAAGTGTGTTAAAAGATATCATACGTTCAGAAAAATTTCACGTAGTGACGCTTACAAAGATTTTTCGTCAGGCAGGAGAGAGTGATATTGTAGTAAATGCTCATAAGATCAATGCAGGAGAACCGGTTACAATTGATAATAAAAGCCGGGATTTCTTCTTCTTAAAACGCCAGGATGCGAATACGATCATTAGCGTCGTTATTACTTTAATACAGAAGAAATTACCCAGATATGTGCAGGCCGATCCAAATGAAATCCAGGTAATGACACCAACACGTAAGGGATTGCTGGGTGTAGAACGATTGAATGTGATTCTACAGCAATATCTGAATCCTTCAGATTCCCAAAAAACGGAGAAAGAAATTAATGGTAGATTGTTCCGTGAAGGTGACAAAGTAATGCAGATTAAAAATAATTATCAATTAGAGTGGGAAGTTTCTACCAGATTTGGATTAACAGTTGACAAAGGAATTGGAGTTTTTAACGGTGATATGGGAGTCATTGATGAAATCAATGAATATACAGAAACTGTTATCGTGGAATATGATGAGGGGAGAAAGGTAAAATATGGATACGATATGACAGATGAGTTAGAACTTGCCTATGCGATTACGGTTCATAAATCTCAGGGAAGCGAGTATCCGGCGGTCATTATCCCACTTCTTCCAGGACCAAAGTTACTATATAACAGGAATCTGCTTTATACAGCAGTGACGCGGGCAAAAAAATGTTTAACAATAGTAGGGAGTGAACTAACATTTCAGGAAATGATCGAAAACAAAAGCGAACAGGGAAGATTTACAAGCTTAGACGAGCGAATCAAAGAATTTTAGAAAAAATGTATCCAAAAAGATGCCCGTTTTGTCAGGAAATCAGCTCAAAAGGTATTTGCGATGACTGTAGAAAACAGGTTGTTAAGGTGGGAAAAATAAAATGTATCCATTGTGGAAAGCCATTGGAGGATGAAACGAAAGAGTATTGCAGGGATTGTGAAAGAAGAAAAAGTAATTATGAACAAGGACGCAGCCTCTGGGTTCACATTCCGCCGGTTTCAAATTCAGTATATCGGTTGAAATATCACAACAAGCGATATTATGCGGAAATCTTTGGGAAAGAGCTGGCAGATGAGTTTGAATTTCAGATTCGAAGATGGGGGATTCAGGCAATTATTCCAATTCCATTACATAGATCGAAAATGAGAAAACGAGGATATAATCAGGCAGAACTTTTAGCAAAGCAGTTATCAGAATGTATGGGAATTCCTATAGAAAAAGATGTTTTATATCGGATTAAGAAAACCCGGCCTTTAAAGGAAATGAACGGGGAGCAGAGACACAGAAATCTGAAGGGGGCATTTGCGGTTTCAAAATCGTGGAATCCACGCCAGAACATTCTTCTGATTGATGATATTTACACAACCGGAAGTACAATAGAACGTGCTGCAGGAATCCTGAAAAAAGCAGGTGTTAAAAATGTCTACTTTTTGACTCTAAGCATTGGACAAGGCATCT
>ENA-UPSY01002229-UPSY01002229.1-human-gut-metagenome-genome-assembly--contig:-NODE-2229-length-17315-cov-74.869822_pt1 | contig 17315 bp, 17 predicted proteins | sample MGYA00250044_ERZ773365 | MGnify/ENA primary metagenome ERZ773365 (study PRJEB29103, sample SAMN06111932) | human gut metagenome | biome: human gut; feature: ankylosing spondylitis patient; material... | reverse complement strand
AGGAAGCCTCTGACGGCTGCCCGTCTGGCCAGAAGATGGCGGATGACGCCATCGCCCACGCAAGCCTGCGCATCGGCAACGGCGAGCTGATGCTAAGCGACAGCGCCTTCGGGCCCGATGTGCATTACGCCGGCTTCACCCTCGTCCTCGATCCCAACGATGTCGCTGAAGGCCAGCGCTGGTTCGACGCGCTGGCGGTCGGCGGGCGCATTGAGATGGCCTGGCAGGAAACCTTCTGGGCCCACGGCTTCGGCAAAGTCGTCGATCGCTTTGGCGTCCCATGGATGATCAACGTGGTCAAACAAGGCTGACCCCGCCAGGGCGGCCTGGCCGCCCTGTCATCCGTCTGGCATTAACTCTTCATCCTTTAGTCATCATCACTTAACAGAACTGCAACATAAACCGGTCAGGATCGGCTCACAACGCGAGGAGGCTCCTCGCCTATGCTGTGTGAGGCTTGATGACCATGCACCTGTCCAGACATCCGACCAGTTATCCCACGCGCTATCAGGAAATCGCCGCCCGGCTTGAGCAGGAGCTGCGCCACCACTATCGCTGCGGCGACTATCTGCCCGCCGAGCAGCAGCTGGCGACGCGCTTCGATGTAAACCGCCATACCCTGCGTCGGGCTATCGACCAGCTGGTTGAGCGCGGCTGGGTACAACGCCGTCAGGGCGTCGGCGTGCTGGTGCTGATGCGGCCGATCGATTACCCGCTCAATGCCCAGGCGCGGTTCAGCCAGAACCTGCTGGAACAAGGCAGCGATCCCACCAGCGAAAAACTGCTGTCGGTACTGCGCCCCGCCAGCGCGCACGTTGCCGAGGCCTTTGGCATTAGCGAGGGCGAGAATGTCATCCACCTGCGCACCCTGCGCCGGGTCAATGGCGTCGCCCTGTGCCTGATTGACCACTACTTTGCCGACCTGCGCTTCTGGCCTGTGTTGCAGACCTTCAGCCACGGCTCGCTGCACAACCTGCTCCGCGATCGGCTTGACGTCGAACTGACCCGGGTGCGCACCAAAATCAGCGCCCGTCGCGCGCAGGCGAAAGAGAGCAAGCTGCTGGAGATCCCCAATATGGCGCCGCTGCTCTGCGTGCGCACTCTCAACAGCCGCCAGGGCGAGCAGGCCGTCACCGAATACTCCGTCAGCCTGACCCGCGCCGACATGATTGAATTCACCATGGAGCACTGAATGCACTTCGATACCGCCACCCGCCAGCGCTGGATGTCCGTGCTGGCCCACAGTGAACCGCAAGATCTTCTGGCACGCATGCACGCCCTGCAGCTGGCGCCGGAGTATGAGCTGATCCGCTCTCCCGAGACAGGCCTGGTGCAGCTTCAGGCCCGGATGGGCGGTATCGGCGACCGTTTCTTCGCCGGCGACGCCACGCTCACCCGGGCGGCGGTACGTCTGGCCGATGGTACGCTCGGCTACAGCTGGATCTTAGGCCGCGACCGCCCGCACGCCGAACGCTGCGCGGCCATCGACGCCCTGCTGCAGTCGCCCCACCATTTTCACAATTTGATGGAAACCCTGATAACCCCGCTGGAAGCGCTACGCAGCGCGCGCATTGAAGCCCGACGCGCCGAAGTCAACGCCAGCCGGGTCGACTTCTTTACCCTGGTTCGCGGAGATAACGCATGACCTTACAACCCGCTTTTACCCTGGCTGTGCAGGATGCCCAACACAGTTTTCGTCGCCTGCTGAAAGCGATGAGCGAGCCGGGGGTGATTGTCTCCCTGCAGCAGTTACAGCACGGCTGGCAGCCGCTGAACGTCGCCTCCACCAGCCTGCTGTTGACCCTTGCCGATCACGAAACGCCGGTCTGGCTCGCCAGCGCCCTGCATAACGATCTGGTGGGACAGAATCTGCGCTTCCATACCGGCGCGCCGCTGGTGGACCAGCCGCAGCAGGCGGTCTTTGCGGTCGCCAATGACGGCATCAGCGCCGAGCAGCTCAACGTCCTCTCCGCGGGCACCGTCACCGCCCCGGAGACCGGCGTCACGCTGATCGTCCAGCTCGCCAGCCTGAGCGGCGGGCGCATGCTGCGCCTGACCGGGGCAGGCATTGCCGAAGAGCGAATGATCGCCCCTCAGCTGCCGGACTGCATCATTGACGAACTGACGGAGCGCCCGCACCCGTTCCCGCTGGGCATTGACCTGATCCTCACCTGCGGCGAGCGCCTGCTGGCGATCCCGCGCACCACCCACGTGGAGGTTTGCTAAATGTACGTTGCCGTCAAGGGCGGCGAGAAGGCGATCCGCGCCGCTCACGCCTTACAGGAACAGAAACGACGGGGCGATGGACGGCTTCCCGAACTGAGCGTTGACCAGATAAGCGACCAGCTCAATCTGGCGGTGGACCGGGTGATGACCGAGGGCGGCATCGCCGATCGCGAACTGGCGGCGCTGGCGCTCAAGCAGGCCAGCGGCGATAACGTCGAAGCGATCTTCCTGCTGCGCGCCTACCGCACCACCCTGCCGCGGCTGGCGGTTAGCGAACCGATCGACACCGCCGGAATGCGTCTCGAACGCCGCATCTCGGCAGTGTACAAAGATATCCCCGGCGGTCAGCTGCTGGGCCCTACCTACGACTACACCCACCGCCTGCTCGATTTTACCCTGCTGGCGAACGGCGACGCGCCGTCTGTGCCGAAAGCCGATAGCGAAGCGCCGACCTCGCCGCATGTTTTCAGCCTGCTCACGCAGCAGGGGCTGGCGAAGGCCGAGGAAGATCGCGGCACACCGCCCGACGATATCACCCGCACCCCGCCGGTCTACCCCTGCTCGCGTTCTTCGCGCCTGCAGCAGCTGATGCGCGGCGATGAAGGCTACCTGCTGGCGCTGGCCTATTCGACTCAGCGCGGCTATGGCCGCAACCATCCGTTTGCCGGCGAGATCCGCAGCGGCTACGTGCAGGTGGAGATTGTCCCGGAAGAGCTGGGCTTTAGCGTCAATATTGGCGAGCTGCTGCTGACCGAATGCGAAATGGTCAACGGCTTCGTCGCCCCGCAGGATGAACCGCCGCACTTCACCCGCGGCTACGGTCTGACCTTCGGCATGAGCGAGCGCAAAGCGATGGCCATGGCCCTCGTCGACCGCGCCCTGCAGGCGGCGGACTATGACGAAGAGATTGCCGGTCCCGCCCAGGATGAAGAGTTTGTGCTGGCCCACGCCGATAACGTTGAAGCCGCCGGCTTCGTCTCGCATCTGAAGCTACCGCACTATGTCGATTTCCAGGCCGAACTGGCGCTGCTGAAACGCCTGCAACGGGAGAACGAACGTGGCTAACCCACTGACTGGCTATAACTTTGCTTATCTCGACGAGCAAACCAAGCGCATGATCCGCCGGGCTATTCTCAAAGCGGTAGCCATTCCCGGCTATCAGGTGCCGTTCGGCGGTCGCGAAATGCCGATGCCCTACGGCTGGGGCACTGGCGGCATCCAGCTGACCGCCAGCGTCATCGGCGAGAACGACGTGCTGAAGGTGATTGACCAGGGCGCCGATGACACCACCAACGCGGTGTCGATCCGCCAGTTCTTTAAGCGCGTGACCGGCGTCGCCACCACTGAGCGCACTGAAGACGCCACCCTGATCCAGACCCGCCACCGCATCCCGGAGACGCCGCTGGTGGAGGATCAGATCCTGATCTATCAGGTGCCGATCCCGGAGCCGCTGCGCTTTATCGAGCCGCGCGAAACCGAAACCCGCACTATGCACGCCCTGGAAGAGTACGGCGTGATGCAGGTGAAACTGTATGAAGATATCGCCCGCTTCGGCCATATCGCCACCACCTACGCCTACCCGGTGAAGGTCAATGGCCGCTACGTGATGGACCCCTCGCCGATCCCGAAATTCGATAACCCGAAAATGCACATGATGCCGGCGCTGCAGCTGTTCGGCGCCGGGCGCGAAAAGCGGATCTACGCCGTGCCGCCCTATACCCCGGTGGAAAGTCTCGATTTCGACGACCATCCGTTTACCGTCCAGGAGTGGGATGAGCCCTGCGCCATCTGCGGCTCGCGCCACAGCTACCTCGACGAAGTGGTGCTGGATGACAGCGGTCAGCGGATGTTTGTCTGCTCCGATACCGACTATTGCCGCCAGCAGAGCGAGGGACAGAAAAAATGAGCCATCCGTTACTTGCCGTCAATCACCTGACCCATCTCTATGCCCCGGATAAAGGCTTCCGCGACGTCTCCTTCGAACTGTGGCCGGGGGAAGTGCTCGGCATCGTTGGGGAGTCCGGATCCGGTAAAACCACCCTGCTGAAGGCGATTTCCGCCCGCCTGACGCCGCAGCGGGGCGAGGTGCTGTACCAGCAGCGCTCGCTGTACGCCATGAGCGAAGCCGAACGCCGCCGCCTGCTGCGCACCGAATGGGGGGTGGTGCATCAGCACCCGATGGACGGCCTGCGTCGCCAGGTCTCCGCCGGGGGCAACATCGGCGAACGGCTGATGGCCACCGGCGCCCGCCACTACGGCAACATTCGCGCCACCGCCGAAAAGTGGCTGCAGGAGGTGGAGATCCCGCCCTCACGCATCGACGACCTGCCCACCACCTTTTCCGGCGGCATGCAGCAGCGCCTGCAGATCGCCCGCAATCTCGTCACCCAGCCGAAGCTGGTGTTTATGGATGAACCCACCGGCGGGCTGGATGTGTCCGTGCAGGCGCGGCTGCTTGACCTGCTGCGCGGCCTGGCGGTGGAGCTGAATCTGGCGGTGGTGATTGTCACCCACGATCTCGGCGTCGCCCGCCTGCTGGCGAACCGACTGCTGGTGATGAAGCAGGGCCAGGTGGTGGAGAGTGGCTTAACCGACCGGGTGCTCGACGATCCGCATCACCCTTACACCCAGCTGTTGGTGTCGTCGGTATTGCAGAACTGACGCTGTTTTGCCGGGCGGCGGCTGCGCCTTACCCGGCCTGCAGATGCGTTATTCGTAGGCCGGGTCAGCGAAGCGCCACCCGGCAACTCAACCCCGTGAGGGCTAACATGATCCGCGTTGAAAACATTCATAAAACCTTTGTTCTGCACCAGCAGCACGGCGTGCGTCTGCCGGTGCTGGCCGACGCCTCGCTGACCGTTAACGCCGGGGAGTGCGTGGTGCTCCACGGCCACTCCGGCAGCGGCAAATCGACCCTGCTGCGCTCGCTGTACGCCAACTATCTGCCGGACAGCGGCCATATTCATATCCGCCACGGCGACGAATGGGTCGATCTGGTCACCGCCACACCGCGCAAGGTGCTGGAAGTGCGTCAAACCACCATCGGCTGGGTCAGCCAGTTTCTGCGGGTGATCCCGCGCATTTCGGCGCTGGAGGTGGTGATGCAGCCGCTGCTCGACCTCGGGACGCCGCGTGAAGCGAGCGCCGCCAAAGCCGCCCAGCTGCTGACCCGCCTCAACGTTCCCGAACGTCTGTGGCATCTTGCGCCGTCGACCTTTTCCGGCGGCGAACAGCAGCGGGTCAATATCGCCCGCGGTTTTGCGGTCGACTATCCGATCCTGCTCCTCGATGAACCCACCGCCTCACTGGATACCAAAAACAGTGCTGCCGTGGTCGACCTGATCCACGATGCCAAAGCGCGCGGCGCGGCCATCGTCGGGATTTTCCATGACGAAGGGGTACGCCGCCAGGTCGCCGACCGGCTGCACCCCATGGGAATGACAGCATGATTATCAATAACGTAAAACTGGTTCTCGACGACGACGTGGTACACGGTTCGCTGGAAGTCCAGGGCGGTCGCATTCTCGCCTTCGCGGAAAGCCAGAGCCGGCTGCCGCAGGCGCTGGATGGCGAAGGCGGCTGGCTGCTGCCGGGCCTTATCGAACTGCATACCGATAACCTCGACAAATTCTTTACCCCGCGACCGAAGGTGGACTGGCCGGCCCACTCGGCGATGAGCAGCCACGATGCAATGATGGTCGCCAGCGGTATCACCACCGTGCTCGACGCCGTGGCGATTGGCGACGTGCGCGATGGCGGCGATCGTCTTGAGAATCTGGAGAAGATGGTCAATGCGGTGGAAGAGACGCAAAAGCGTGGTCTTAACCGCGCCGAGCACCGTCTGCACCTGCGCTGCGAGCTGCCGCATCACACCACGCTGCCGCTGTTTGAAAAGCTGATCGAGCGCGAATCGGTGAGCATGGTCTCGCTGATGGATCACTCCCCGGGCCAGCGCCAGTATGCCGATCGCAGCAAGTACCGCGATTACTATCAGGGAAAGTACCATCTGACGCATGACGAGATGGATCGTTTTGAAGCCGAGCAGATGGCCCTGGCCGCCACCTGGTCGCAGCCCAATCGCCAGACCATTGCCGCCATGTGCCGCGCCCGCCGTATCGCCCTCGCCAGCCACGACGACGCCACCGAGGCGCATGTGGCTGAATCCCACCAGTTGGGTAGCGTGATCGCCGAGTTTCCTACCACCCTGGCCGCGGCGCAGGCTTCACGTCAGCACGGGATGCACGTCCTGATGGGGGCGCCGAATATCGTGCGCGGCGGTTCCCACTCCGGCAACGTCGCCGCCCACCAGCTGGCGAACCACGGTTTGCTCGACATTCTCTCTTCCGACTACTACCCCGCCAGCCTGCTGGATGCCGCATTCCGCATCGCCGACGCCGAGGATAACGCCTTCACCCTGGCGCAGGCGATCCGTCTGGTCAGCAAACATCCGGCGCAGGCGCTGAGCCTTGACGATCGCGGCGTCATCGCCGAGGGGAAACGCGCCGACCTGGTGCTGGCGCACCGTCGCGGCGAGCATGTCCACATCGACCATGTCTGGCGCCAGGGAAGGAGGGTCTTTTAATGCCGGGGAAACTGATTTGGCTGGTGGGGCCCTCCGGCTCCGGTAAAGACAGCCTGCTGGCGGCGCTGCGCCAGCGCGAGCACCCGCAGCTGCTGGTGGCGCATCGTTACATTACCCGGCCCTTTAACGCCGGTAACGAAAACCATATCGCCCTCAGCGAACATGAATTTTTTACCCGCGCCGAGCAGCATCTCTTTGCCCTCAGCTGGCACGCCAACCATACTTACTATGGCATTGGCGTGGAGATCGACCTCTGGCTGCACGCCGGCTTCGACGTGGTGGCCAATGGCTCCCGCGCCCATCTGGCGCTGGCGCGGGAACGCTACGGCGAGGTGCTGGTGCCGATCTGTCTCGCCGTCTCGCCGCCGGTGCTGCGCCAGCGGCTGGAGCAGCGTGGCCGGGAAAATGCGGTGGACATCGCCCAGCGTCTGGACCGCGCCGCGCGCTATAAGCCGGACGATTGCCTGACGTTGAATAACGACGGCAGTCTCAGACAATCGGTTGACGATTTCTTCCGCCTGCTGCGCAGCCACGTGGCACGCGTAGAGAATCAACCGGTATGAGTGAAAGGTGACACGATGAGCCTGACCCTCCGCTTAACCGGCACCGGCGGCGCTCAGCTGGTGCCGGTCTTCGGCTGCGATTGCGCGGCCTGCCGCCGCGCCCGCCGTGAGGAAAGCCATCGCCGCCGCCCCTGTAGCGGGGTGGTGACGTTCAACAGCGCAGTGACGCTGCTGGACGCCGGTAGGCCGGATCTGATGGAACATCATCCCGCCGGCAGCTTTCAGCAAGTGCTGCTAACCCACTATCACCTGGATCATGTGCAGGGGCTGTTTCCGCTGCGCTGGGGCGTGGGCGGGCCGATCCCGGTCTATGGCCCGCCGGACGACGCCGGCTGCGACGATCTGCTCAAGCACCCCGGCCTGCTCGACTTCAGCCATACCGTCACGCCGTTTGTGGTGTTTGAGCTGCAGGGCCTGCGGGTGACGCCCCTGCCGCTCAACCATTCGAAGCTCACCTTCGGTTATCTGCTGGAGTCGGCCCACAGTCGGGTGGCCTGGCTCTCGGATACCGCCGGGCTGCCGGACAAGACGCTGAAGTTTTTACTCAACAATCGCCCGCAGGCGATGATCATCGACTGCAGTCATGAGCCGCGCGCGCAGACCCCGCGTAACCACAACGATTTCACTACCGTTCGCGCCCTTAACCAGGCGATAGGCTGTCCGCGGGTGATCCTCACCCATATCAGCCATCAGTTTGACGTCTGGATGATGGATAACCCGCTACCGGAAGGTTTCGAAGCGGGCTATGACGGGATGGAAATAGTACTGGATTAAGCGTCGGTCTGCAGCGGGGCGATCAATAGTCATCGTCCAGACGACGCTGATCGCTTTCTAACTGGCGGCGATCGCGATCGAGCTGGCGCTGACGTTCATCCAGCTGACGGCGGCGATCGTCCAGTTGGCGTTGCCGATCGTCATACTGACGCTGGCTGTCACGACTCTGCTGGCGGCTCCCTTGATAGCGCCCGTCATCATAACGGCCATCGTCGTTGTCTCTGTCGTCGTCGTCGTCACTGGAACGGCTACTGCCCGGGTTATAGGCGTCGTTAATGGCTTGCTGAATGTTGCCGATCGCGTCATCGATAATATCGGCGCGAGCGGCCAGGCTGGTCAGCGACAGAGTGCAAAAGAGCAGTGCGGTTGCGTAACGTTTCATCGGGGCCAATCTCATCAGAGTCCTGCCGCTACCTTAATCAACGGCATGCCGCCCGGGTAGCGGAGGAATCTCAAATCCTCGCGTACGCCGCGCTTAGCGCCTGCGCCAGCTGGGCGCGGGTAAAGGGCTTACGCAGCCACTCCACCTCCGGCAGGGCCGGGTTCTGCGCCGGGCGCAAATCCTGACCGCTGATCAGCAGTACCGGCAGCGCCGGAAAGCGGCGTCGGGCGGTATGGATCACATCGGCGCCGCTCAGGGCGCCGGGCAGCATCAGATCGCTGATCAACAGGGCGATATCCGGCGAGGCCTCCAGCAGCTGCAGCGCCGCTTCCCCGCTGGCGGTTTCCAGCGTCAGCCAGCCCAGCTGATGCAGCTGCTCGCACAGCGTCTGGCGAACATCCTCTTCATCCTCCAGCACCAGCGCCAGCCGCTCTCCCGCCGGGATGGGTTCGTCTTCCACCGGCGCCACCGCCTTCCCGACCTCGGTCATCGCCCGGGGCAGCTGCAGCCGCACCGTCGTCCCCTGCCCCGGCGCGCTCTCCAGCGCCACCCGGCCGCCCGACTGGCGCACAAAGCCATACACCATCGACAGCCCCAGGCCGCTGCCGCTGCCGGTGGCTTTGGTGGTGAAGAAGGGTTCAAACACCCGGGCTTTCACCGCCTGCGACATGCCGCTGCCGTGATCGATCACCTCCAGGGCCACCATATCCTGCCGCTGGCCGCTGCTGCGAGTGACCCGCTGATTCCAGGTGCGAATTTTGATGACGCCCGCGCGCCCGGCCATGGCGTCGCGAGCGTTCATCACCAGGTTGATCAGGGCGTTTTCCAGCTGGCCGACGTCTATCCATGCCGGCCATGCCGGCGACTGCGCCTCAATCTCCAGGCTCAAGGTCGCCGGCAGGGAGTGGCGCATCAGCTCGCTGAGGTTCTCCAGCAGCGGCGCCATTGCCACCGCCTGGGGATGCAGCGCCTGCTTGCGCGAAAAGGCCAGCAGCCGCTGGGTCAGCAGCGCCCCGCGTTCCGCCGCCTTCAGCGCCCTGGTGAGGCGCGGCGCATCCTGCGCATTCGGCTCCACCAGCTCAAGGCTGCCGATGATCACCGCCAGCAGGTTGTTAAAATCATGCGCCAGGCCTCCGGTCAGCTGGCCGACGGCCTTCATCTTCTGGCTGTGCAGCAGCGCCTCCTCCAGCTCCTGGCGCTTAATCCGATCGATCTCCATTTGGGTGGTCTTCTCTTTCAGCAGCCGGGTGGTATGCTCCAGCGACGCCGTATTGCGGGCGAAAACGTTAAAGGCGCGCGCCAGTTCGCCCAGCTCGTCGCGCCGCTGCAGGGCCGGCACCGAGACGTTCGGCTCTCCCTGAGCCAGCCGCGACATCGCCCGCGAGATAGCGGTCAGGTTAGAGCCCAGGTTACGGTAGATGTACCACCCGGCGCAGCCAGTGATCGCCAGCGCCAGCAGCGCGGAAAGCAGAATAAACATGCTGATGGAGCGTAGCTCCCGATGGCTCTGCGCCGCCCGCTGTTCGGAGGCTTCCGCCACCCGGGTCACGTACTGATTGATGTCGTCGTTAAGCAGCGCGACCAGCGCTTTGATGTGGTACATATACCAGCTGATCGTCAGGTCGCTCTCCTCCAGCAGGGCCGACAGCGGGGCAAGTTTCGCCAGCTCCCGGGTGACGTCGGGGAGAACAAACGCCAGCGCGGGATCGGCGCTATGGGCCGGCAGGTCGCCGCGCAGCTGGTCGAGCTGCAGGACGATCGACCGCGGCGTGACGGTATGGATCGCGGCGACGATCAGCCGGTCCATCTCGGCCAGCCGGCGGGGATCGATCGCCCGCTCCCCGCCGCGATCGTTAAGATCGGCGAGATGGCGCAGGTTGCTCTGATTCTGATAAAGCGAACTCAGCAGCGCATTGCGCTGCAGATGGCGGCGCTGGCCGCGCTCCAGCATCTCCGCCACGCTCTGCTGCAGCGCGTTGCTGCGGCGAATAATACTGGCCACCAGCGCCTGCTCCTGCTGCGCCAGCGGGGCCGCCGCCAGCTGGGCCAGCGAGTGCTTCAGCGCCTGCTGCGTCGCCAGCAGCCGTTCCGCTTCGCTTTTGTACTCCAGCGCGCCCACCACCTGCGACAGGCGCACCGCCGCCGTGGCGACATTCGCCGTGTCCCGCGCCAGATCCATACTGCCGCGCATATCGTTGAGGGTCTGGCGCTGCACCTGCTCCTGCAGCTGGCTGGCGTGGTGAAAGCCGAACACCGCCACGCCGCTCACCAGCAGGGTGACGACCACCATCAGCAGATTAAAGGAGAGCAGGCGGCCACGGGCGCTGGTGAAAAACGGGTGTCGGCGAGCGGTCATAGCAACTCCGGTGAAGGAACGGTCGGCAGATAAGCGTGACGGTGCAGAAAATGACGCCGCGTAACTGTGATCGCGGTTAACTATTTATCACTATGACAAATATGAATGGATTCTGACATCCTGCATTTATTTTCCGGTGGTGGACTGCAGCTATTGTTCTCGCAGACAGGAGCGCCGTGATGACCGCCACCCCGGTACTGGAAATGCGCCATATCGCCAAAGCTTTTGGCAAATTCTACGCGCTGAAGGGCGTCGACCTGACGGTCTGGCCCGGCGAGATCCATGCCCTGATGGGGGAAAACGGCGCCGGAAAAAGCACGCTGATGAAGATCCTCGCCGGCGCCTATACCGCCACCAGCGGCGAGATCCTGATCGACGGGAAACCGCAAACGATCCGCGGCCCCAAGGACGCGCTGGCCGCCGGGATCACGTTGATCTACCAGGAGATGCAGCTGGCGCCGAACCTGACCGTCGCGGAAAACATCTTTCTCGGCAGCGAGCTGGCGCGCGGTGGCCTGGTGCAGCGCAAAGCGATGCTCAGCCAGGCGCAGGCGGTGATCGACCGTCTCGGCGCCCAGTTCAAGGCCAGCGACCGGGTGATGACCCTGACCATCGCCGAACAGCAGCAGGTGGAGATCGCCCGCGCTCTGCACCGTCAAAGCCGCATTCTGGTGATGGATGAACCCACCGCCGCCCTCTCCTCGCGGGAAACCCAGCGCCTGTTCGACCTCATCCTGCGCCTGCGTGACGAGGGGATGGCGATCATCTATATCAGCCACCGCATGGCGGAAGTGTATGAGCTCTCCGACCGGGTCAGCGTCCTGCGCGATGGGCAGTATGTCGGCAGCCTGGTGCGCGACAAGCTCAATGCGCCGGAGCTGGTGCGCATGATGGTCGGCCGTCCGCTCAGCGATCTGTTCAATAAAGAGCGCGATATTCCCCGCGGCCAGCCGCGCCTGCGGGTCGAGGATCTGACCGATGGCGGCAAGGTTAAGCCCAGCAGCCTGGTGGTGCACGCTGGCGAAATCGTCGGCCTCGCCGGGCTGGTCGGCGCCGGACGCTCCGAGCTGGCGCAGCTGATCTTTGGCGTGCGCAAAGCCACCGGCGGGGTGATCGAGATCGACGGCGAGCCGGTGGTGATCCACTCGCCGCGCGAAGCAATCGACCATGGAATCGGCTTTCTGACCGAAAATCGCAAAGAGCAGGGCCTGTTTCTCGAACTGGCGGCCCAGGAAAACATCACCATGGCGACGCTGGAACGCGACGCGACCTGGGGGATGCTCAATCGCCGTAAGGCGCAAACTATTTCCGATGACGCCATCCAGCTGCTGAACATCCGCGTGCCTCACGCCCAGGTGCGCGCCGGCGGACTGTCCGGCGGCAACCAGCAGAAGCTGTTAATTTCGCGCTGGGTGGCGATTGGCCCACGCATTCTGATCCTCGATGAACCCACCCGCGGCGTCGACGTCGGCGCGAAAAGCGAGATTTACCGCATCATGAACGACATGGCGCGCCAGGGCGTCGCTATTCTGATGATCTCCAGCGAACTGCCTGAAGTGGTGGGCATGAGCGACCGGGTCTATGTGATGCGCGAAGGGACTATCGCCGGCGAGCTGCAGTCCGGCGATATCAGCCAGGAACAGATCATGACGCTGGCCACCGGCGTGAACGATTCTCACCTTAAGGCAGGGCAACTATGAGCATACCGAAAGAGACCTCCGCGCCGGTCGCGACATCCGCTTCGGCGAAAAAAATGCTGATGGGCGACCTGATGCAGACCGTCGGCATTCTGCCGATCCTCATCCTGATCGTCGCCGTTTTCGGCTTTATCGCCCCCAACTTCTTCACGGAAAGCAATCTGCTGAATATCACCCGCCAGGCCTCGATCAACATTGTGCTGGCGGCGGGAATGACCTTCATCATCCTCACCGGCGGCATTGACCTCTCCGTCGGCTCCATTCTCGGCACCACCGCGGTGGCAGCAATGGTGGTCTCGCTGATCCCGGAGTTGGCGTTGCTGTCGATTCCGGCGGCGCTGATGCTCGGCCTGCTGCTTGGGCTGTTCAACGGCGCGCTGGTGGCCTTCGCCGGGCTACCGCCGTTTATCGTCACCCTCGGCACTTACACGGCGCTGCGCGGCGCCGCCTATCTGCTGGCCGACGGCACCACGGTAATCAACTCCGATATCAGCTTCGAGTGGATCGGCAATGACTACCTCGGCCCGGTGCCGTGGCTGGTGGTCATCGCCCTGGCGGTTATCGCAGTGTGCTGGTTTATCCTGCGCCGAACCACCCTTGGGGTGCATATCTACGCGGTGGGCGGCAACATGCAGGCGGCGCGGCTGACCGGCATCAAAGTCTGGCTGGTGCTGCTGTTTGTCTATGGCATGAGCGGCCTGCTCTCCGGCCTTGGCGGAGTGATGAGCGCCTCCCGGCTGTACAGCGCCAACGGCAACCTCGGGGTCGGCTACGAGCTGGACGCCATCGCCGCGGTCATTCTCGGCGGCACCAGCTTCGTCGGCGGCATCGGCACCATCACCGGTACGCTGGTGGGGGCGCTGATTATCGCCACCCTCAATAACGGTATGACCCTGATGGGGGTCTCCTACTTCTGGCAACTGGTGATCAAAGGGGCGGTGATCATCATTGCGGTGCTGATCGACAAATACCGTACCCGACACCATCAAAGTGCATAACAACACCATCTTACCTGCGAGGAAAAGCGAATGCGTTTAAAACCGATAGTCACCGCGCTGTGTGCTGGCGCGCTGCTGGCCGCCTCCCCCTTTGCGTCGGCCAAAGAGCTGAAAGCGATAGGCGTGACGGTGGGCGACCTTGCCAACCCGTTTTTTGTGCAGATCACCAAGGGCGCGGAGCTGGAAGCCCGCAAGCTGGCGGGGGATAACGTCAAAGTGACGCTGGTCTCCAGCGGCTACGACCTGGGCCAGCAGGTGGCGCAGATCGACAACTTTATCGCCGCCAGGGTCGATATGATTATCCTCAACGCCGCCGATTCGAAAGGCATTGGCCCGGCGGTGAAGCGGGCCAAAGAGGCCGGGATCGTGGTGGTGGCGGTTGACGTTGCCGCCGAAGGGGCCGACGCCACCATCACCTCCGATAACACCCAGGCGGGCGAGCTGGCCTGTAAATACATTAGCGACCGTCTGAACAACAAAGGCAACGTGGTGATCATCAACGGGCCGCCGGTCTCCGCGGTACAAAACCGCGTCGAAGGCTGCGAAACGGAGTTCAAAAAACACCCGGATATTAAAATTTTGTCCTCCAACCAGAACGCGAAAGGCAGCCGGGAAGGCGGACTGGAGGTGATGACCTCCCTGCTGGCGGCCAATCCGAAGATTGACGGCGTGTTCGCGATCAACGATCCGACGGCGATTGGCGCCGATCTGGCGGCGAAACAGGCGCAGCGCAGCGAGTTCTTCATCGTCGGCGTCGACGGCAGCCCGGACGGCGAAGAGGCGCTGAAGCGTAAGAACTCGCTGTTCGTCGCGACGCCGGCGCAGGATCCGCAGGTGATGGCGGCGAAGGCGGTGGAAATTGGCTACAACATCCTGCAGGGCAAACCGGCCCCAACCGCGCCGGTGCTGATCCCGGTGACCATGATCGACAAAAACAACGTCAGCTCTTACAAAGGCTGGACCGTGAAATAAGCGTAACCCGGCGCACAATCGTTCCGCCGATTGTGCGCTACGCTTAACGAGTATGACGGCGCGGAGTAGCGATCATGGAACGTAAAGGGATTATTGCCGCAGGCAACATGCTGGTCGATCATGTCCATCAGATCAGACAGTGGCCGGAGCGCGGCTGGCTGGTGGAAATTATTCACAGCGAACGCGCCACCGGCGGCGCGCCGCTGAATGTCCTGCTGACCCTGGCCAAAATGCACGCCGGACTGCCGCTGCAGGCGGTCGGCCTGATTGGCGAGGATAACGATGGCGACTACATTACCGCCATGCTCGATCAGTACCATATCAATCGCCAGCTTGTGCAGCGCACCAGCTCCGCCCCCACCTCGATGACTCAGGTGATGACCGACGCCGAAGGCCAGCGCACCTTCTTTCACTCTCCCGGCGCCAACCGCCTGCTTGACCTTCCGGCCTTTGAGCCGCTGGATGCGCCGCTGAAAATTTTCCATCTCGGCTATCTGCTGCTGCTTGAGAGTCTCGATCGCCCCGACGAAGAGTACGGCACCCGCAGCGCGCGGTTGCTGGCGCAGATGCGCGAGCGAGGCTATGAGGTTTCCCTCGATCTGGTGTCGCGCAAGGGCGACCCGCGCTACCGCCCGCTGGTCCTGCCGGCGCTGGCGCATCTTGACTACCTGACCATCAATGAGCTGGAAGCCAGCGAGTTTAGCGGGCTGGAGATTCGTCTACCCAACGGCGAGCCGCACGTCGCCCATATCGCCCGCGCCGCCAGCGCATTGCTTGACGCAGGCGTGCGCCAGCGAGTGGTGATCCACTGTCCGGAGGGGGCATGGGGCGTCTCCCGTACCGAAGCCGGGCGCTGGGTACCGTCATGGCGGCTGCCGCCGGAGGAGATTGTCGGCAGCGTCGGCGCCGGAGATGCCTTCTGCGCCGGCCTGCTGTACGGCAGCCACGAACGCTGGCCGTTAACCGACAGTCTGCAGCTGGCTCATGCCTGCGCCCGCGCCAGCCTGCAGGCCGCCAATGCGATCGACGGCGCTAAAACGCTCTCTGAGCTGCAGGCGTTTATTCAGTTGCAGAATAGTGAGAGGGGTTAACACCGCCAGCAATGGGCAGGCCGGTTAGACAGCCCCCGCCCTACGCCGCCTTCTCGCTGTGGGTCACGTCGGCGGAAAAGACATAGCCCAGGCCGCGCAGCGTTTTAATCAGCGTCGGCTGATGCGGGTTCAATTCGATTTTGCGCCGCAGGCGCATGATCAGCACATCGATGGTGCGATCGAACACCTCGGTGCTTTCGGTATGGGTCAGCGCCAGCAGCTGTTCGCGGTTCAGCACCCGGCGGGCGTTCTGCGCCAGCGCCAGCAGCAAACCGTATTCTCCCTGGGTCAGCGGGATCGCCTGCTGCTGTGGGTTATACAGCTCACAGCGGGTGGTATCCAGCCGCCAGCCGTTGAACGTCAGGCCAGCGACGCCGCCCGGCGCCTCGCTGGCCAGCGCCCCGCTGCGCCGCAGCACCGCCTTCACCCGGGCGACCACCACCCGCGAACTGAACGGTTTGGCGATGTAATCATCGGCGCCCATCTCCAGGCCCACCACCACATCGGACTCGCTGCCCAGGCCGGAGAGCATCACCACCGGCAGCTCAGGCCGCGTGCGCTGCAGCTGCTGGAGCACCTGCAGACCATGGGTATCCGGCAGGATCATATCCAGCAAAACCAGCGCGATGTCCGCCCGCTGCGCCACCGTCGCCAGCGCGTCGCCGCCGGTCTGGCAGACCAGCACCTCAAACGCGTGCGCGCCGAGCACATCGCTGAGCAGCTCGCCCATCGCTATGTCGTCATCAACCACTAAAATGACCGGTTTCATCTTTGCCTCTGCCCGCGGGGGAGTTAGTGTCAGTCTGATCGATTCTGCAAGGCTGTGCCGACAAATTCCTCTTCCGGTGACATTTTTTCAAGCGCCGTCACATCTCCAGGGTATCGACACGTCAAATCTGTCGACAGGCTGTTTTTCGTCAGCATTTCGCCCAAAAAAGCCACGTATCATCAAGGAATACCCACAATGAAAATATGGCATAGAAGATGCATAGTGACGGCGCGATAGCGCAAACGCGCCCATTGAATAACTGGAGCAAGACCGATGAAAAAAGTCGTCACGGTTTGCCCGTATTGCGCATCAGGTTGCAAAATCAACCTGGTGGTCGATAACGGCAAAATCGTTCGGGCTGAAGCGGCGCAGGGGAAAACCAACCAGGGAACCCTGTGCCTGAAGGGCTATTATGGCTGGGACTTTATTAACGATACCCAGATCCTGACGCCGCGCCTGAAAACCCCCATGATCCGTCGTCAACGCGGCGGCAAGCTGGAAGCTGTCTCCTGGGATGAGGCGCTGGATTACGTCGCCACTCGCCTCAGCGCCATTAAAGCCAAATATGGCCCGGATGCGATCCAAACCACCGGCTCCTCCCGCGGTACCGGTAATGAAACCAACTATGTGATGCAAAAATTCGCGCGCGCCGTTATTGGTACCAATAACGTCGACTGCTGCGCTCGCGTCTGACACGGCCCTTCGGTTGCAGGTCTGCACCAGTCGGTCGGTAATGGCGCCATGAGTAATGCCATCACGGAGATTGATAACACCGATCTGGTGTTTATCTTCGGTTACAACCCGGCGGATTCCCACCCTATCGTGGCGAATCACGTCATTAACGCTAAACGCAACGGGGCGAAAATTATCGTCTGCGACCCGCGCAAAATTGAAACCGCGCGCAT
>ENA-UPSY01002221-UPSY01002221.1-human-gut-metagenome-genome-assembly--contig:-NODE-2221-length-17369-cov-11.754800_pt1 | contig 17369 bp, 17 predicted proteins | sample MGYA00250044_ERZ773365 | MGnify/ENA primary metagenome ERZ773365 (study PRJEB29103, sample SAMN06111932) | human gut metagenome | biome: human gut; feature: ankylosing spondylitis patient; material... | reverse complement strand
TCAAGCCTTTTCATCAGAATCCAGAAACCGGATCCGTCCCATTGCAGAATCTTAATAGAAGTCCGCCTGCGGTTGCAGAACGCAAACATGCAGCGCGAATAGGGATCAAGTTTGAATTTTAGCTTGATAATTGCAGCCAGTCCGTGATAGCTTTTTCTCAGATCGGTAGCTCCACAGGCAAGGTAAACGGTTATGCCACCTGCCAGATCAAGCATGATCTTTCAGCCCCTGGATCAGAACACGCAAAAGTTCCGGCGGGCATTCAGGCATCACTTCAATCCGAATAGCGTTTGTGATAAAAATGCGGACTGGAGACGGGCTGATATTCAAAGTCTCATTCTTTAAAAATTCTTTTTCCGTTGGTATTTTTGCAAAAATCATATCTGTATCCGATTGTTCGTCCAATGTTTTCAGCTTGCGCATCCAATAATTCATTGAAGAGACTGGAACGTGATGTTCCTGACACCATGTTTTGCAAGTCTGCCCACTGAATTGAAATTCATGGATTCTTTCAGACCACAGTGTGATTTTTTCATCTGTTTTCATAATGATACAGTTTCCTTTCTTTGTTATGAAAAGAGTGTATCAGAAAAATATAGTTGCTGACAGATACGGATGATTACGTACTTACGGTTTTTCAGATTCAACACACATATCTTTTACTTTATGTATTACGAAATTACTTCTTTTGCTGTATTTTCTAATTTTTCAAATTCAGGTATCAAGTTTTGAATAGCTTCAGCCTGTTTCGCATCATCATTTTTCTCGATAGCAGATGCCAGATCCAATATCTTTTTATTAAATACTTCTTTATCAATTCGCTTTCTTCCATCATTCAAAAGCCCCATCGTTCCATTCATTACCTGAACTTCCCAGTTAATGGCATTCACAATACCATTGAGAAACTTGTCAGTATCATCCAAGCGCTCTCCTTCCAACTCTTTTATAATAATATTCATATTCTTTACTAACCGCTGATTAAATTCAACTAATGTTTCTAATGCTTCCTTTTGTTCTGCTCTGTTCTCCATGATTTTTCTCCTTTTTCTAGTTATCCTTTTTCTAGGCATTTGTGAAATGCCACAAGTTGTAAAAAGTGACATTTTGGTTGCAAAACAACTCCTTACCATACCTGTAAATACCCTTTGCATACCTCTATATGGACTTTGATCATTCAACGTTTCTATTTCCTACTGATCAGCTACTGTTGACTTTTCCGGCATATTCAAAAGTTCCTCGTGAGTTCTGTGGTTTTTTCAAAAGCTCCAGGTATTTCTAAAATCACCCATTTCAAACTGAATTTTTCGAATGATCTTCTAGATGTTTTTAATAAACTTGTTAATCTTACGGAACTAATAAGCCAGATTATTATCTCTGCTAGGACCGACATGACTATCTTTGATACCTGTAAACAATCCCAAATACGCTAATAAAATAATCGAACAGCTTAAGGCTTATGCCAATGAAAATCATTCCACTTCTAACTATGATGCTTATAAATTCACCTATGGCTCTATGTTTTCTCATACAGCCACAAATAGCCAGCTAAGACAACTTTACGTAGATGAACACTTTTGTTATGTCTATATAATCTAATCTTTTTTATATTTAAGAAATTCTTTAATCTGTATATTCATACATTCTTCAACATTTCCATTGTCTAAAAACACTTTCGTCCATTCAATAATCTTTTCCATTGTCTCTTGAATTGTCCAATTAGTATGCCACCCAAAAACCTTCTTTATTTTTGAACAATCTAGTTTCAAAAACTGTGCTTCATGTGGCCCACCATCATATTTATTTACCCAGGAAACTGATGTCTGTAAATTTTTATTCCACTTATCACAAAACAATGTCACCAATTCCCCTGTTGTTAGACAACTGTTGTCATCTGGTCCAATATTATAACAACCTGCGTAGCTGACATTTTCATACTGTTTCTTAGCAATCATCAAGTATGCCATAACTGGTTCTAATACATGCTGATAAGGTCTTATTGAATATGGATTTCTTACTTCAATATCTTTTCCTTTTTCTGCTGCACGAACACAATCTGGAATAATTCTGTCTTTTGCAAAATCACCACCACCAATCACATTCCCTGCTCTTGCAGTAGAAACCGCAATATCTCTACTTTGAAAAAAAGATTTTATATAACTTGAAGTTACAAGTTCTGAACATGATTTTGAATTTGAGTATGGATCAAATCCATTTAATTCATCCGTTTCACGATATCCCCATTCCCACTCTCTATTAAAATATACCTTATCAGTTGTAACATTCACAACAGACTTTACTGATGCAGTTAAACGAACACATTCCAAAACGTTCACTGTTCCAATAACATTTGTTTCATATGTATATACTGGATTTTCATAAGATTCTCTAACTAAAGGCTGTGCAGCCATATGAATCACTATTTCAGGCTGTACATCAGCAAAAACTTCTTTCATATGATCCAAATCCCGCACATCACCTATAATGCTTGTTATCTTTTTCTCAATATCACATTCTTTAAATATATTAGGATTCGTAGGTGGCTTTAAAGCATATCCTGTAACCTCTGCTCCCGCCATAACAAGCACCTGGCACATCCAGGTTCCTTTAAAACCGGTATGTCCTGTAATCAGCACTTTCTTATTTTTGAAAAATGAGACGTCGAACATATCTCTCCTCCATTTCTCATAACTGCATAATTTCCGAAATACGATCATTTATGCTTAACTTATTTTTCAAATACTGTTTATTTTGAAAAGATAAATAGGATTTAATCAAAATAATCATAAGCATCATATCTTTACCAAACTGTTTATCAATATTTAATTTTTTTAATAACTGTTTGTCATAATATTTTCTCTGTGAATAAAAGGTCAACCAATACAATAAATCATATCCCCGATACCCCAGCATAGCATCTTCCCAGTCAATTACAAAATAATTTGCGCCATCACTCATAATATTGACATTGCTCAAATCGCCGTGACAGATTATCGTTTCAAAAGAAGCATATTCCGAAAACCTTAAAAAGCTTGTTTCACACTCCGTAGCATTCATGCCTGAAAGCAAATTATTCTCTGTAAGTACTTTATAGGACTGCACAGCCGCTTTGTAAAAATCATTCATATTATAATTTACTGTATCATAGCTTACACTGCTCAGATTAGCTGAGTACTGTATTATCATATCTTGTATAAACGCAATATCTTTTTCCCCCTTCACCGGTTGCAAAAAGTCCATTATCACAAACAGTTTTTGATATTCACCTACATTTAACATGAAAGAATCGACATCTAAAATTCCTTGATATAATTTTCTCATTATATCTAATTCTTTCTGTAAATTCTGCCTTTGCATTTCATTATTTCTATGCGTTTTTACAAATCTCCATCTATTACCAATATTTATGGCAAAAAAAATACCTAATGTCCCACCTGGATAAATAGACCTAACCAAAGCCTCTGGATACAATTTCTTTATCTCTCCTACTATCCACCGTGCACTATTCTCATCTTCCATCTCTTGCGAAGTATTCAACAAATCATAGTATTTACTAAGCATAGAAATCCTTCAAATAATCAATCTTATCATATCCAAAATGTCGTGCCAACGCTGTTGTACCATATACAATCTGCTGCTTCTCTGCATCTGACAATTCATCTATAATCTGTTTATTATAATTCTCGTCACTCTTTAAGACAGTTCCCCATGGAGCTATCATATCCTTGATTTCTTTTCCATTCCAACTTGGATATAGCATACTTTCATTGAACTTAACACCAACAAATTCAGAAACTTCCTTCATGAACTTACTTTTATCTGCAACAAGATCCTCATATCTGAAAATTCTGACATTCTTTGGATACATTTTTGCATACATTTCAACGGTAGAATGATAAATATTCCAGGTAATTAAATACTTACTCAATGGTTGTGGAAATGGTCTTCTTTTCGTATCACGGTATGCAGAAAATGGATTACGGACAATATGTATAATCTTCATATCAGGAAAATCTTTTACCATCCTTGCTGCATCAATTCCGATTGCCGGTGAGTAGCCGACATACACCATATCCTCTTTTACTTCCGTGTAATAGTTTTCCCATGCAGCAAACGTTGACTTGAAAAACGCCTCTATTACTTTTTTTCTAGTGTATGGCTTTTCTCCCAGATATTCTGCAAATGCTTTTTTTCGATTATTTTCATCTAAAACAAGATCCGCATCTTTAAATTTAGACCCATTGCGTTTTCTTAAAAAGGTTTTCATTTCCTCGTCTATAATCTGCTCATACAATTCATCTGCTTCAAGTCCTTCCGGAAACTCCGGATATCTGTACTGTACTCTCTCTACTGAAGCAAGGAAATCATTAAAGTCTCTATTTCCCAACTGTGATTCAAACGGGTATACCAATAAATCCGGATGTCCATCTAAATGCCGATGTGTAACATTTCCTCCATGTTCAAATCCTGCTGAAACCATAACAAAATTAAATTTACTCATCAAACAGCCTCCTCTTTAATATAATATATAATATAGACATTGACATATAAAACAAAAACATTTATCTCTGCCTTATTTATTTCTCTACACATTTCTGTGCTTCTATAACCATTTTTATTCCATCCTCAAATGTAACTTCCGGTCTCCAATCAACTTCGGCTTCAAGTTTTTCCACCGATGGGTTTGTATTAACCATTCCTGTAGCCGGATATGGAACTTTCCCAAATAATAGTCTACTCTTACTTTCCGTCAATCTACGCATAAGTATAACATATTCTTTTAGTTCACGCGACACCCCTGAGCCAAAATTGTATACTCCTCTTGCCGACTCTGAGCAAATCAATTTATAAAGAGCTCCAATTGCATCATCGATATATAAGAAATCCCACATTTGAATGCATTGTGTCAATTCACATACATGATCCTTCAGCATATTTCGAAGCATAGAAACAATCATCGTACCTGCGAAATCATCCGGACCATATAAACTAAAAAATCTTGGTTCAATTAATCTGACCCCTTTTTCCTCACATATTTTCAAAGCATCTTGATATAATTTTAATTTATATTTTCCATATTCAGTATTGGGATTGCAACAATCTGTCTCCTTAACTTTTTTCTTCTTTATCCATGGACCATATTCTGCCTGTGATCCTGCGGTTACAATAGTCTTGCATCCAAGTTTAATAAAGCCATCCACACCCTCCATAGAATAAACATAATTATCTTTTTGCTTCTGCACATTATCTCGATCTTTTCCTCGTGTTCCATCCCATGCAAGCAAAACACCCACATCACATTTTTCTTGAATTTGCATAGACAAATAGGAATAATTTTGCATTGTCTCATAAATAATTGTAAGATTTTCTAATGATTCAATTCCTTTAAGATCACTATTTTCATTTCTTACGACAGCATAAACATACCAACCATTTTCAACCATCTTATGGCATAACCTATACCCAATAAAACTGTTTGCGGCAGTAATAATTATTTTTTTCATTTACAATCTCCAAGCAATTTCTCAATTGTATTACAAATTCCCTCGCAATCCATCCCATAATAATTTCGTAAATAAGCTGGTGAACCTACTACTTGTGTAAATTCATCATGCATACCGATTCTCACCAGTCTAGCCCGAGTAGTATTTTCTGCCATAAGCTCTGCAACTACACTTCCAAGACCACCAACCACGTTATGTTCTTCCACCGTTATCACATAATCATTCTCATTGCAAATATGTAAAATCCCTTCTGTATTAACGGGCTTTATCTGTGCAACCGAATATGCAGAAATATTACATCTTCCATTCCATATTCCTACCGCCTTTTCTGCTTCTAGAACCGTACTTCCTGTACCTAATATTGCTATTTTGGGCGATTTTTGTATCTCGCTCGTCTGTTTTACCAACATTACTTGTTTTATATCACCGGTTATGTGCGTAACATCCTTTTCTCCACCACGTCCCAACCGTATATACACTGGTCCATCGGTTTGAACTGCAAGTTTTACCGCTTCCTGTGTTTCATAGCAGTCTGCTGGTGATAAGACCATCATCTGTGGAATGGCTCTCATTACTGCAATATCCTCCGTAGCATGATGACTCATTCCAAGATTACCATAGGCAAATCCACCACCTACTGCAATGATCTTCACATTAGCATGATGATACGCGACATCATTTCTTATCTGTTCTAGACATCTAAGTGTAGGAAAATTACCTATCGAATATGTAAAAACGATATTTCCTTCCAATGCCATACCAGCTGCAGCAGATGTCAGATTCTGTTCACATATTCCAACATTAAAAAATCGATCCGGGTGTTCCTCCACAATTCGATTCACCACTCCATATCCTAAATCTGCTGTAAACAAATAAACATTACCCTGCTTCTGCATTAAATCACATATTGTATTTACTAATACTTTTTTCATTATAGTTCCTCCACTTCCTGTAATGCTCTTACATAATCTTCCCCCTGTGGATCTCTATAATGCCATATGAGATTATCCTCCATAAAAGAAACACCCTTTCCTTTTATGGTATTCGCAATTATGCATGTAGGCATGTTCTCATCAACTTCATCTAAAGCCTGTCTTAATTTGGCATGATCATGTCCATCCACTTCCCGAACATTCCATCCAAAAGCCCGCCATTTTTCTGCCAGATTAATATGATCTGCCACCTCTGTACAATGTCCCATAGCCTGCATCTTATTAGAATCTACAATAACACATAAATTTTCAAGTCGGTATTGATGTGCAAACAGCGCCATCTCCCACACAGAACCTTCATCACATTCACCATCTCCCAGCAATACATATACCCTGTACTTTTTCTTTTTTATTTTTCCATTTAATGCCATTCCAGCCGCAACACAGCATCCATGTCCTAATGAACCTGTCGATAACTCAACCCCTGGAACATTTCGGCATGTAATATGTCCAGATAACCGGCTTCCATCCTGACATTGTAAATTCAACTCCGATATAGGAAAAAAACCAGTTTCTGCTAATACTGCATATACAGCAGAACACGCATGTCCCTTACTCAAAATGAATCTGTCGCGTTCCTCGTTTTTAGGGCAATTAGGAAATTTTTTCAGCACATCATTATACAATACCGCAATAATATCACATATAGATAAAGCTGAAGCTACATGCGACTCATGGGAATAATGCGCCATCTCTATTACATGTTTTCTTAGTTTTTTTGCCAACTGTTCGCTCGTCATATCTTCCTCTCCTAGTCCCAGCATTTCCAGGGAGCACATCCCGAGTTCCAAAGTTCTTCTAGCATATCCTTTTCACGTTTCGTATCCATACACTGCCAAAAACCATCAAATAGATATGCTTTTAGTTCTCCCATATGTGCAACTGTCTCAAGTGGTTTCTTTTCAAATATAGTCGTATCATCTTCCAGAAAATCAAATATTTTAGGTTCTAAAACCATGTATCCAGCATTGATTCTTGATCCATCATCCATGCTTTTTTCTCGAAATGCTACAACCGTTTCTTTCTCTTCAATATCTAACACTCCAAATCTTTGTCCAGCTCTGGCTGCAGTAAGTGTTGCCATTTTACCATGACTTTTATGAAAATCTACCAATTTTTGAATATTAATGTCACATACCCCATCACCATATGTTAACATAAAAGTTTCGTTTCCAACATAGGGCTGTATGCGCTTTACACGCCCACCTGTCATAGTATTAAGACCCGTGTCAATTAAAGATACCTTCCACGGTTCTGCAACATTATTGTGTATCGTCATTTCATTATTATTGCTAAAATCAAATGTCACATCACTATTATATAAATAATAATTTGCAAACCATTCTTTTATCATATGTTGCTTATAACCACAACATATGACAAATTCATTAAATCCATAATAAGAATACTCTTTCATAATATGCCAGAGAATCGGTTTCCCACCAATTTCCACCATTGGCTTAGGTCTTAAATAACTTTCCTCACTGATTCTGGTTCCAAAACCACCTGCTAAAATTACAACCTTCATAATTTACCATACACTGTACGAAAACACTCCGTAAGCTTTCCTTTCTCCATCTTTATAATTGTATTGGCATATCCACTCCAGATATTATTTCAACACCTTCGCCATACACTTGCGCATAATTCATCACCTTAACCGTTTCAACTCTTCTGTTAATTATTAAATGATTTATTGCAGGCATAAGATACTTCAGTTTTTCTTCATCTCCCTTATCCAATGTAATATTACATTGGATTGATGGATTTGCACTAATTTTTTCTACTATCTGTTGACATTTTTGTAAATATTCTATCTCATCTTCAGTTTGACTCACTTTATCCAGCCAATATAAAATCAATTCTTTCTTCTTATCATAGACATACTTCTGCACAAAAGAATCCACCACATCTGGTGTTACCGAATACTCATCTTCATAGTCAATCAGCAGTAGATATCCGTCCTTCTCACTTTTCTTTGCCTGACCCTTTACATATTCGATTTCTTTTTGAGCGTCTTCATAAAACATATCACAAAATGTCTCGATGTCATTAAAGTATCTAGCATATTGTTCAATCTTTTCTTCCGACCAATACCACCACTGGATTGCCTGTAATTTTTGTATAATTTTTTCATCAAACCGATACCCAATCACCCTCGCTGGATTGCCTCCTACAATTGCATACGGCGGTACATCCTTTACCACATGTGACATAGCTCCGACAATAGCTCCGTTATGAATCGTAACTCCAGACATAACTGATGCTTTCCGACCAATCCAAACATCATTTTCAATAATAATACTTCCCTTTTCATGATGTTTATGGCCAATTACTTCTCCCCTCTGATGAAAAACCTTGGCTGCAGATGTTGAAACATGCTCATAGTCTTTTCCCCGTCCAATCAAGAAAAACAAGTCCTCTGCCATTGAACAATATCTTCCTATCTGAAAATTATGAACCATCCGACCTTCTTGACTCCAGCCTTCATCTGAATTTTCAACCATAGCACTTATAATATAGCTTTCCCTATCAATTGAACATAATGAATATTTAGGAAAATCTTGATATTGCCCTAGAATTACATTTAAAAATTTTAACGTATAAGGCGGAACCGTCACTAAATATTTCATTTCTTTTTTCTCCATATTTAAAAAAGTATTGTTTCTTTAAAACACCACGGATCTACTTGTTTTGCAACAACCATTTTACGTTCATCCGTCATATACAAATATCCGTCTGTCATTGCACAAATTGCCTCTCCCCAAACCATATCCTGTGAAGTAGCAATTAAAATATCATTCATAAAATTCACTATCTCGGTTGTTTTTTCTACATTATGAAATTCTTTTACCTTAATTCCTGACGTAATACTATCCTGCATTATCTTCCCATACATAACAGCTTCACTTTCCATAGTAGAAACTCCTTTTCTTCCCACAATTCCAATCATTGCCGCTTGTTTATCATTTTCAAAGATGTTTAGAATATCATAAATAATATTTTTGTTTATAATATAAGTATTATATCCAATATAAACCTTATACTTAGCATCAGAGGCATACATCCCTTCATTGTATGCCTCAAACTTAGATTGATCACTCTCAACAGTTAAACACTCTGCTTCCATTCCCCGTGGAACATTCAATGCTTTAATGTATTCAACATTATCGCTATAACTCATCTTATTATCATTATGTATAATAAAGCAAATCTTTTTTTCGTTCATCTTTTCTTCCCTCATTTATTAAGTATATTAACCAAACTTTCTAATGCTTTTTGTGGATTTTTGCAGTGCTTATTTGCTATATACATAATAAAAGGACTTGAAATATGTTTTTGCGTCACATATCCAGAAATATTTCCCCATTGTTCAACATCAATATCATATTCTAATCTCATCAACATATATTTGATAACCATATATTTTTCAATAACCTCATCCATATGAGTCTCACAACTCAAGATGGTCTTATCCAAGTTTCTCTGTTTCTCCTCTGCATATATTCTTAAACATTCACCCAATATCGTATATTTTCCGTCTTCACTCAACTGTTTTAACCAACAATAATTATAGTATACAGTATATATTTCCTGATATCTTTCATTTATTAATAAATAATCCAGCACCGTCCAAAAATTAGTTCCTTTTCCCCTTAATTCCCTGTTTGAGGCATAGGCAATATATTTAAAATCGGTCAGTGAAACATTTGAAATATTTTTCCAATTATCTTTAAATATCTCATAAATCTCTGGCGAAAGGCATCCTTTTTCCTTTAATATCAACAAAATATCTATCGAGCCCAGTATCCACGGCAAAGAAGCTGCTTCTTTAATTACCTTCTTCTTATACTTTTTATAGCATGCGGGCAACGCTTCATTTACTCTCGGCCATAGGTTACCCCATATCTGAAATGTTCTCTTTATCCATAATGATTTTCCAAGATCAGATTCACAAAACTGGACTTGATCTCCACATAAAAGTCTTACCTTTACATCCTTCTTAACACCTATTGTATGAAACAGTACCGTAAAATGATCATACTGATTCTCTCCCTCAAAAAAATATCTCTTTCTAAAATCATCCCAGTCAATATTCTTTAATAATCTATCACAATGAAAAATTGTTGTATTCATAGATGTTGCAAGCCATCCTGCCACGTTATAAAATTCAGCCGGATCACAATAAACCTGTTTCATCATCGAAATTTTTTCCTCACTTATCGCCGCATCGAGAAAAATGACATCATATTCTCTTTCAGTTTCATATGCCAGCAGCTGAAGTGTATTTTCCGGTACATATACTCTGTCCTTTACCATCCACAAATACTTATATTTTTTCTTTAATCCATAACCCTGAAATATTTTAATAAGTTTTTCATCTAATCCTATCTGTGTATCAATCTTCACATAGTACAAATGATCCATCCCACGATCAACCAAATGCTTTATCACCCAATATGTCCGATTATCTTCACTCGAATCATAAATATAGACATCTATATCAAATTTTTTATATAAAAATCCCACCTTTTCAAGTACATCTTCTATAACATCTGGATGATTATAAGTAGGGATACAGTATGCTATTTTGCTTTTGTCAATTATCTGTGGTGAGTTTTTCATTTCTGGGATATTTTCTTCCAAAATATTTTTACCTTTTAAGGCAGAATAGTTCTTTAAAGTTCTAACAACCTTATCTACATCAAGAACTGTATACTCTGCAATTTTTTCTGCAGCTAACAAGCCTCCTCCTATTATTGCATTTAAAACATCCTCCATATGTTCAAGTGGTTTTTCGTATTCTAAACGATTAATCAAAAACTGATATAACATATATTTTCCAAGCATCTCATCTGTTGATAAACTGTTATCATAAAATCCACATTCTATATTTTCTTTGATTTCTTCTAGTATTACCTCATTTATAATCTTAAGCTGACATAATTCCGTATTGTATACAAAATAATTAAGACCTTCAAACAATAGATTCGTCAATCGATTAAAATTTCCCTCATCTAATGCCTGTCTCATCGTTGGTAGCATCTTCTCAATTTTTGCATTTTGAATTCTCCTCTTCTCATTTTCCGAATCAATCCGATACCGATATCCATATTGACTATACTCTCTGCAGAATTTTTCTCTATACAAATCATATTTTGATAATTTGCTGTGTCCGCAAACATGATTACACCATGCATATTCCTGATATGGTACACCAATCTTGTATCCATGTTTTTTAAATTCTAAACTCTGCGATATATCATAGAAATCAAATCCATCAAAAATATCCTTTCTCCACTCCACATCATATTGCGTAATCATGATCATACCATCTATGGCATGTACTTCTCTTATCCCTTCACATTCTTTCAATTTTATGGATATCTGACGCAAGCTGTCATTTGCATTGCATTTTCCCGTGTTCCACCCCATCCAATAATTAGCATCTGGAATCATATAATCACTGCCTATCACTCCAAGCATCCCGTATTCTGAATATTTTTTAAATATCGTAATAATATCTGATATAAAATTTTCGTTTAATATAAAAACATCCTGATGTAAATATACTTTATATTTTGCATCAGAATCATGCATCGCACTATTATATCCCGCCGTCATGCTTCCAGCTTCCACTATTCCAATAATCTCCGTCTCCACATCTTCCGGAACTTTCAGCCATGAAATATAATCCATGCACTCTCTCATATACAATTCATTATTATAACATATAATAAATGCTACTTTTTCCATAAATATTCTCCGATTCACATATTAAAGGCTGCTACAGTATCCTCCGACAACGTAGCAGCCCCTCTTATTTCCACTATGATGCCTCCATGCACATGTAACGCTCCTAATTATTATATCGGCATATTTTTTCTATTCATAACCCTATCCCACTTTTAACAAATCAAACTTTCTTTTGCATCTCAGTTGTCATTTTTTCATATGCTCCATCAAACATCTCATACAGCTTACTCCTTTCTCTTGTAACACTCCACGGTTTTGTATTACCAAGATAATGAATAATTTTCGCATTCTCATAGATCGGTCTTGTTACATTCTGATATTCCTGTACCATCTTCTCCGGGTTTTTGGATAACTCACGTATTTCATTGTAATCTGCAAATTCCAGCACACCCTGTCTCAGCTTCACTTTATTCAGGTAACACCACACCGGAGGACAATTATATTCATCCCATCCCACATAAACAAGATTATTATAATACATCTCATTCAGGACATCCTGATCATTATATTCATATCGTTCATAATGCTGATAGATATTTTTCAGTATTTTTTCCACGGCATTGTTTTCTCTCAAAAACCCAAGATTATATAACATTACCCCTGCATTAAAATAAGAATACTCATCCGGGATCTGCAATCTTCTCTTATTCGCTACATGAAATCCATTAATAATACCGTAAATATCCTCGCACACTGCAAATGCAGCATTTCCCAATTGCGTATCGTATAAAGATTCTAATGAACCCTTTATCACCATATCAACATCCAGATATAATATTCTGTCAATTGTATCCGGCAATAAATCAATTCCCAGTATCCGGTAATAAGTTTCTACATTTATTCCGTTTCTTGATTTCACTTTCGTTTTAAATACATTTCCTACATATAATGGATAAATTCTCTTTTGCGGAAAAGTTTCAACAAATTCTGTTAATTTTATAAGTTCCGTTTCTTTTATATCTTCATACGGCAGGTAGATATCCATTTTTCTTTGCGGATGCTGTGCAAAAAGAGAAAATAACATTATGTATGTCGGTTTTAAATACGCCGAATTGGTAACAATCATCAGATTCATACTTTTTTCCACTTTTCTTTCCTCCAAACCCGATATATAATAAATTTAATTCTGTTACAACAAAGGAGTTTCCATATGCATGTTTTATATTTTTCCTGGGAAGAAAACTGTAAGATTGATATGTTAGATGCTATGTCACGATTGAATTATGGTGTTTCCCTGATCACTGCACCTCAAATCAATTATCTGAACAACCCGGAACTATGTGATCTTATCTGCTCTGTAGCCCTTCAAAGTCATTGTGATGTTATTTTCAGTTTCAATTATCTTCCTGTTCTATCCGAAGCTGCATCACAGGCAAAGCTTCCTTACATATCCTGGGTATATGACTGCCCGCACTGGACCTTATTTTCTCCCACCATATCTAATCCCTATAATTATATTTTTCTCTTTGACCGGAACATGGTACAGCAAGTGCAGAACAACGGTGCATTGCATGTTTTTCATCTTCCACTTGCAGTAAACGTACACCGGCTTACTCCTCTATTGAATCAGTCTTCCTCTTATAATGACGACATTTCTTTTGTCGGCTCACTTTACGAAAACAATACTTTCAGGCAAATTCAATATCTGCCTGACCAGCTTCTAGGTTATATTGACGGAATACTTGTCTCACAGGGACAAATCTGGGGACAAAATCTGCTTTCAGAACTACTTACGCCAGACCTGGTTCATCAGCTTGACACATACATCAAATATCCGGCTGATCCTCTCTGTCCGATTCCCAAACAGCTTTTTTTCTTAAATATGCTCCAGGCAGAACTTACCTGTAGAGAACGTATTGAACATTTGAATACCCTTTCAAACATTTATCCGGTATCTCTATACTCAGCATCAGACCGTTCATTATGTCCTCTTGCATCCTGTAAGGGCACTGTTAACTATGTCACAGAAATGCCTTTCGTATTCGCAAATTCTAAGATTAACCTGAATATTTCTCTACGTTCTATTTGTTCAGGCATTCCTCTGCGGGCATTAGATATTATGGGCTGTGGCGGCTTTCTACTTACAAATTATCAGCCAGAACTGGATGAATATTTTACAAATGGTGTAGACTATGTTTACTTTGATAGTAAAGAAGATCTGCTATCTAAAATAGAATATTACCTGTCTCACCCCAAAGAACGTAAGGAAATCGCATCCAATGCTCTTTTACGAATTGCCAGTGATTTTTCCTATGAACATCAGTTACATCAGCTTTTTTCATTGCTTTGATTAAAATATAAATATCTTAATCATGAAGCATATCCCCATATTCCTTTAAAAAAACATCACGCCATTTAAAATAATGATCCAGATTTATATAACCATCATCATGCAGGCACCATGGGATTTCCATATGTGGGACAACAACTTTATATCCTTTTTTTCTAAATTCCATGGACTGTGAAATATCGTAAAAATCCCATCCAGTAAAAAGATCTTCTCTCCAGGGGAGATCTTCTTGTGTAGCTATCAGTAATCCATCAACTGCTTCTACCTGTTCATATGGAGCCTTTACCTGTCCTATCAGCGACGGACCTGCCTGTTTTACATTGCTGGTAAACAGTGAACCTACTCTCCCCCCCGCCCACATAACTCCTTCTATCGGCATAACAATTGAACCTACCATTCCAACCATTCCAATTTCTTTATTCTGAGCAAATATCCACAATAAATCTCGTATAAAATTTTTGTTGACTATAAATACATCCTGATGAAGATATACCTTATACTTGGCATCTGACTGTTTCATCGCCTCAATATATCCGGCTGCCATAGATTCAGCTCCCCAAACGGACAATTGCTGCACCTCATATCCCTCCGGTACACGCAGTCTCTTTATATATCGAATACACTCTTCCTCATATAATTCGTCGTTGACACACATAATAAAACAGATTTTCTTTTCATTCACGTTTTGTTCCTCCTGCCCGCTTTTGAGCCCATGACAGCAATTCCTTGGAATTCTTATCATTCAACTGCATAATTTCAATGTCCAGCGGTTTAATTTTTGCGGTAACATAAGGGTTTTCATAATCTCCTTTTACGATGTTTTTCTTTAACCCTGCAATTTTAACAAGCTTTTCTTCCAAACCTTCCCCCTTCTGTTCCAGATATGTTTTCAGGCACATATTTACGCCATAAGAATACATCTGCAGAATTTCATACTCTACAGCCCTCTGTATATCTCTGTAATTTGAAAGCGATATTGTTTTTTCATAGATAGCACTCATAGCATCGTATATATTTTGATAATAGCAACTAAAGTTTTTCACATTAGAGGACGATACCTGATTATCCCGATAAAAATACAATACTTCTTTTACATTTCCAATGCTATGAATTGTACCGTAAAGATAAGTAAGAAAATCCGCATCCTCCAAAATCGCATTCTTACGAAAACGAAGTCTGACATCATCAAACAATTTTCTCCGAAATATTTTACTTACAATATATCCTCCACCTACAATAAGTTCTTTTCTTTTTTCCACATTCAATATTCCTGACAATTCATCCGACACATGAAGTATGGCAAGATCCTGTGATTGTTTATAATACCCACAATCTACAACATCATAATCTCCTTCTTTGGCTTTCACATATAACTTTTCATACATAGTTACATCTACCAGATCATCACTGTCCGCAAATCCAATGTATTCTCCCTGCGCTATCTCAATACCAAGGTTTCTGGCTCCGCCAGCACCAAGATTATCTTTTGAATCAATTACATGAACCTTATCCGGATATTGTCTCTCGCATTCCCTCATTATGAAAAGGCTCTGATCTGTCGAAGCATCGTTGACAAGAATTACTTCTATATCTTTAAAAGTCTGATTTACAATATTCCCAAGACACTCAGACAGATACTGCTCAGCATTATATACCGGAATAATAATACTTACTGCTGCACACATTTTAGTTTTCCCTCACATTTTTCTGCCAATTCTATTTTTCCAGTTTTCCTGCATAATTTTGATAATACCTGAAGAATCCTTTCATCCTCCGGATACCATTCCAGAGAATACTCCAACAGTGCAATAGCCCCTTCCGCATCCTGATGATCAATATAAATGCAGCTCAACGTAATAAAAACATCACATTTATCCATCGCAGATATCACAATAATACAGGACATTGCCTCTGGTGTAATATAATACTGCTGCATTGTCTCATATAAATGTTGCTCAGCTTCAGTTGTCCTGTCAAATTCCACCTCCCAAATCCGAAATTCAACCCTTTTCAGTACTCTCGTCAGTTCTTTTACCGAACTTCCATTCAGTAAATAGCATACATCTGCTCTTTTCTGCACTTCCTTAATTGTAATAATAGAAAAAATGTGCGCATAAGCAATCTCCGGTACACACCAAAGGAATTTGTCCAACACATCTTTTTTTTGCATAATATGCAGATACTCTGTAATAGAAGAAGCTGTTTTATTTTTCAAACACTCGTCAATCTGTTTCAAATACTGTTGGATTTCCTCCTGATGATCGATTACAATTTCCTTATATTCTTCTGGTGAAGTTAAAAATTCCCATTCCCTGTCCATATTTTCTCCACCAATAAATCTGCCAGTCTGTTTTAAATATTTTTTGAGTTTACGACGAATTTCTCTTAAATTCTCAATTGACTCCTCCTCTTGTCCTAAAAAAATATAATCAAAATATTTTTCCGGATACGGAAGCTGTAACTTATCTGCAATTCCAACAATAATCTCTGCCAAATAATTCCCAAACGTTGCTACATTTTCCGATTCTTCTATCCCATATACCTTCGCTGCAGGATATAAATATTTTATACGGGCAAGCGTCGCTCCCCAACCACAGTCAATTTGCAATATATTTATAGGTTGTTTTGAATCTTCAGTAATTTCCTTTATATACTCCTGATTCACCTGATCATATTTCGTCGAATCAAATTTCCACTTTTTCTGCAGCTTTTCTTTGTTTTTCTTTTGATATGCCATATATTTTTGCTTATCCTTCGCCATATTCAGGCTTCCATAATGATAGATAAAACTATTATAGCACAAAAGTAATTCATAGCCTTCTTTCGACA
>ENA-UPSY01002210-UPSY01002210.1-human-gut-metagenome-genome-assembly--contig:-NODE-2210-length-17426-cov-8.957980_pt1 | contig 17426 bp, 20 predicted proteins | sample MGYA00250044_ERZ773365 | MGnify/ENA primary metagenome ERZ773365 (study PRJEB29103, sample SAMN06111932) | human gut metagenome | biome: human gut; feature: ankylosing spondylitis patient; material... | reverse complement strand
AGGGTAGCCAGATGTACAGTGGCGCGCCTCATGGCGGTTATGGGACTTGCCGGTGTTCTCCGGGGTAAAAAGGTCCGTACGACCATCAGCCGGAAAGCCGTTGCCGCAGGCGACCGCGTAAACCGTCAGTTCGTGGCAGAACGACCTGACCAGCTGTGGGTGGCTGATTTTACTTACGTCAGCACATGGCAGGGCTTCGTCTATGTGGCGTTCATCATTGATGTGTTTGCCGGATACATTGTGGGGTGGCGGGTCTCACCGTCCATGGAGACGACATTCGTGCTGGATGCACTGGAGCAGGCGTTATGGGCCCGTCGACCGTCCGGCACGGTCCATCACAGTGATAAAGGTTCTCAGTATGTATCGCTGGCCTACACACAGCGGCTTAAGGAAGCCGGATTACTGGCATCAACAGGAAGTACAGGCGACTCGTATGACAACGCGATGGCGGAGAGCATCAATGGTCTTTACAAAGCGGAGGTAATACACCGTAAGAGCTGGAAAAACCGTGCAGAAGTGGAACTGGCCACACTCACGTGGGTGGACTGGTATAACAATCGACGATTGCTGGAAAGGCTGGGCCATACTCCTCCGGCAGAAGCAGAAAAAGCTTATTATGCTTCCATCGGAAACGATGATCTGGCAGCCTGAGTTCACAGATAAAACACTCTCCAGGAAACCCGGGGCGGTTCACCGATCATGGTGGAAAGACTTAAATCTCTTAAGATTCTGTTAAGCTCACTACTGCAAGCTATGCAGACACACTTCACAAGGAGATGAAAAAATGAAGAAAACACTGCTGGCTCTTCTGTTAACCGGGCTTTCATTTGGAGCTTGTGCGCAGCAACAGGGGTTTGTTGCCCCAGCCGGTCAGGAATACTTTCAGGGCGGATTCAGCGGACCCAAACCGGGGTTATCATCAGTTGCGCAGGCCAAATCATTTCGTGATGATGCATGGGTCATTCTTGAAGGTAATATCATCCGGCAGGTCGGTCATGAACTCTACGAGTTCCGGGATGCCAGTGGCACAGTGTATGTCGATATAGATGACAAACGCTGGCTGGGGCAAACCGTTTCCCCTGAAACAAAAGTGCGCCTTGAAGGGGAAGTTGACAAAGACTGGAATAGCGTTGAAATTGATGTAAAAAATCTTCGTGTACTGAAGTAGCCTTCCGGACACTCTTTCATCCTGACAGCGGTTCAGGCACTATCGATGGTGATTATTTTACCGGAGACCGCTGTCATGGTCGAAAAATCACTATATGCCCATATCCTCAACCTTGCTGCACCATGAAAGGTTAAATCCCTCTCTCTTTATTATCCTGATAACTGAATCCACACACAGTCAAAGGATGTCGCCGGGCTCCTCTTTTTACTGCGCCGGCTGACGCGGCGCGGCATAAACGCTGCCTGTGGTCAGTGTCCCGCGTCCGGCGGGCACGGGACGGGCGCTTTTACCGCTCCCGGCTGGCGTCGGTGACAGTGTACGCGGGGTCAGTTTGGATATAGAGAATTATTGTACGGTAAGCCTGTTTTTTGAACAGGCTTACCTATCGCGATAGGGGTACCCCCACGCTATACGCCATTTTCCGTGGATTTTGTCTAATCGGATAACCTAAATGCGATACGGATTACACGATAATTTAAAAGCGATAGCCACAGATACCAAATCAATCCTTTACGGGATGACTTGGTTAAATAACGAGCTAAACGTACAATAATTTCCAATATCCAAACTGACCCCTATATAACCTTTCAGACACAGCCACCAACATATGCTTATGCCGCGCCAGCGGCATGTAAGGCGGCACGCTGTGGTTACATGTGATACCGGAGTAAAACCGCCGAAGCCCGGCGTCAGCCGGTACTGATTGATAGATTTCACCTTACCCATCCCCAGCCCTGCTAAGCCATACCCGTTTTCAGCCATGACAGAGCTTCTGTGCGCGGTCGGAGTGGTCCCGACGAGGGTTTACCCGAAGTCGGGGCGTATCTCCGCGTTAGCGGGCCGTCAGGGCCGCTTACGAGCGTGTACTGAGGACTTCCAGCCAGAAGACTGACAGCGATGAGGATTCTTAGTTACAACATTCATAATTAAAAGCGATGTTGTTCCCGCCCTTCGGGCGGGGGCGGCCTCGCTTTTCAGTTATGAGGGGTAGGCACGGTGCTGCGTTTGTGTGGTGTTTTTATTCCTGATGTCTTTTTGTTGTGGTTTCAGAACGGTGAGGTTCGGGGCCCGCGCGTTAGCGTGGGAGGTGCTTTTAGATTCTGAGCGGCGCGGTCTTGGCCGCTGCAAGCGAAGGCCTCTTTGTATTTGTTCACAGTGGTTTCAGAGATAAAGACTTTCCCTGCGGCGAAGCAACGCAGGGGATTAAATAATGGGGTTAGGACTATATTGCAGGTTTGCTGTTTCAGGTTTGCAGCTTTTTAAAGTTCTTTGTTTGCGGATTTATGTGGATAACTGAAACAACGTGGCCATGTTCTGATGACTGATACGTGGTTTTATGGACAGATATGCCCCTCTGAGGGGATTTAAGGTGATTACTGCAGATTTTGGGCTGAGCGGAACCAGCGCCGAAAGCCCCGGAGGGGCTGGCGATGATTCAGTGCTGAAGGAATGGTGCTGTCTAGTGCGGCGGTGGCGCAGCCAGCGTCAGTTCAAGCTGACGCAACTCCCTGATGGCCAGTCGCTTCAGATGGTCATCGGAACAAAAATAGGCTTCATCCGGCGGCAGACGCTTCCTGAGATACTCTGCCATCTCATGAATCTGCTGGTCGGCAGGCAGTTTCTTCAGACGTCTGGCGCGCTTACTGGCTGCCGCTTTTGCACGACGGTGTTTCAGTGCATCCTGGCTGCGCTGCAGATACCAGCGTTTTCTGGCCGCATGTACGGAGATATCTTCATCCTCACGCAGTACGCCTTCCCGGATGAGTTGCTGGCGGATTTCACTTTCACGCAACCGCTTCTGCTGCTGTTCGTGAAGTTTCACCATGTCGACGCCCAGCATCTGCCAGCCTGCCGGTGTTATCCAGACGTAACGTGGCAGACGCTGGCGGGTTTCACGGTCCCACAGGGTTTCCTCTGAAACACCCAGCACACCAAAACGTACCTGTTCGGCCAGCAAACGGGAAAGGCGGGAGACCGTCACTTCCAGTTCCGGAATAACCTTCCCCTTGCTGTCTTTCGGGCTGATTTCTCTGGCCAGACGGGAAACACTCATGCCTACGGTATGTGTGACCGCATCACTGAAGCTGACCAGAACCGGCCAGATGGTATCGAGGAGGCGTTGTTTTTCCGGACGGAAAGCATATTTGCGACCAGCATACGTTCGTTTCTGCACGTAAAAAGGATGCAGAGACATGTGCATGCGCAGGCTCTGCTCGCCGGTCACCGGGTCCTTTTTCACCAGACGGTTGTAGGCGTGCCCGAGCTGCCCGCTCAGCGCCTTATAGCGCTCCGGACGATACCAGGACGGATTTTCGCATTTGGGTTTGGTGGAGTGCTCACCGCGACGGCGCTTCGTGCGCTTCCTTTCCGGTTCAACCAGGAAAGTGGTCGCCCTTCCCGCTTCATAGTCTTCCCAGAAACGGATCTGCTCTTCGGGTGCTAACTGACTCCAGTGTACTGCGTTATATGAAGTATTCTTCAGACCTGCCACAAGCTGTCGCTTATGGCGGAGCGATTGTGCCGTGTATTTATACACTGCACAGGGTTGAATCTCTGGTACGGTTTCATATATACTTATCCCGTATTCTGTGAGGCCCCCATTATTTTTCTGCGTTCCGCCAAGTTCGAGGAAAAATAGTGGGGGTTTTCCTTTATGGTCTTCTGAAACTTTTTTCAGCCTTCCGGCACCGGCAAACTGCCGTCGTTTCTGCCATACGTCCTGAATGCCTTATGGCGCATTCTGCCGTTTTCTGGTTTTCCGGACCGCGAGGATCCCAAAAGCCACTGAATAACGATCCGCAATATACCCCTTTTCCACCGCTTTGAAAAGGCGACACGATTTCTCAGAGTTACAGTTGCCCTCTTTAACCCCCTAAAAAGCGTCGTTTTTTTGAACTCTGTCAAAAAATGAACAATTTCACAAACAATCTTTTATGCTGCTTTTTTGTAAGCGCTCCGTCTGTAACGTCTTGTGATGGTTGTCCTGTCTGGCAACAATCGCGTCCATCTATATTGATGGACACGAACGATGAATTCTCAGACAGCAAAAGATATCACCGGCTTTCGCTCTTATTTGCCAGACGCATTACGTCTAAGATTCGACGAGCAATTATCTGTCCGGGCTATCGCCCTGCAGTTAGGTCTCAGTCATTCCACTATTCATAATCTCTTTCAACGATTTAATGCCTCCGGTATTACCTGGCCATTACCTGAATCACTTTCAGTCGCCCAACTCGATGCCATACTTTATGCCAACAGAAAGAAGGAATTACCTGATGCTCCTCAAATCAGCGAAAGCACATGGCGAAAAGAACGACGAACCTCCTACAGTCGTGAATTTAAAATCAGGCTGGTAAAACAGGCATTACAGCCTGGTGCAGTCGTTACACGGATCGCCAGAGAGCACAATATTAATGACAATCTGTTGTTTAACTGGAAAAGACTGTATGAAGAAGGCTTACTGAACGATGAGGAGCTCCAGGAATGCCAGGCCGTTCCGGTGGCAATCACTGAGACTCCTGACCCCGTCAAACCGGTGACAAATCCTTTCTGGCGAAACAAGTCTGATGAAAGCCAGAATGACACTACCGTAGACTCGCCACAGTGTGAGCTGCATCTTAAATCAGGTGTGGTAAAACTGTTTGCCCCCCTCACTCCGGAACTTCTTAGGGTGCTCATTCGCGAAATGAAAGGGGGGAGCCGATGATAACGCTGCCGACCGGTACCAAAATCTGGATCATCGCTGGCATCACAGATATGCGTTGTGGCTTCAACGGCCTGGCTTCGAAGGTGCAGAACACGCTGAAAGATGACCCGTTCTCCGGGCATATCTTCGTCTTCCGGGGCCGCAGTGGCAAAATGGTGAAAATACTGTGGGCCGATCGTGACGGGTTATGCCTGTTCGCCAAACGCCTGGAACGGGGCCGCTTCGTCTGGCCGGTGACCCGGGAAGGGAAAGTGCACCTGACGCCTGCTCAGTTATCCATGCTACTGGAGGGGATCGCGTGGCAACATCCCAAACGGACAGAACGGCCTGGCATCCGGATATAACCCGTGATAAAACAAGGGAATGAACAATGAACTCCCCGACGATATTGAGCTGCTTAAAGCCATGTTGCGTAGGCAACAGAGTCGGCTTCGCCAGTATGCCTGTTAGGTTGCGGGCTATGAGCAGGAAATTGAACGGCTGAAAGCGCAACTCGACAGGTTGCGTCGTATGTTGTTCGGCCAGAGTTCAGAGAAAAAACGTCATAAGCTTGAAAATCAGATCCGACAGGCAGAAAAACGACTGTCGGAACTGGAAAACCGGCTGAACACAGCCAGAAATCTTCTGGAAGATGCATCGTCAGTCACAGATTCACCTGACACCAGTCCCCCGTCAGAAAACCCGATCGCCAGTAAGCCTGAATTCCCGGGACGAAAATCTTCACGAAAACCGCTGCCGGCAGAACTTCCCCGGGAGACACATCGCCTTCTGCCTGCTGAAACCAGTTGCCCGGCCTGTGGAGGTGTTCTGAAAGAAATGGGGGAAACAATCTCAGAGCAACTGGATATCATTAATACCGCCTTTAAAGTTATCGAAACCATACGTCCAAAACTGGCCTGTAGCCGGTGTGATGTCATCGTTCAGGCACCGCTTCCCCCTAAACCGATCGAACGCGGTTATGCCAGTGCAGGGTTACTTGCACGGATCCTGGTCAGCAAATATATGGAACATATCCCTTTATATCGCCAGTCAGAAATATACGCGCGACAGGGCGTGGAGCTGAGCCGCAATACCATGGTGCGCTGGGTATCAGAAATGGCAGACAAACTCCGTCCTCTGTATATAGCGCTGAATGACTATGTTCTGGAGGCAGGAAAGGTGCACGCAGATGACACTCCGGTGAAAGTACTGGCCCCGGGGAACGGAAAGACGAAAACGGGTCGTCTGTGGGTATACGTCAGGGATGATCGTAATGCGGGTTCATTCCTGCCGGCAGCCGTCTGGTTCGCGTATTCGGCAGATCGCAAAGGAGAACATCCGCAGCTCCACCTGGCAAAGTATCAGGGCGTACTGCAGGCTGATGCCTATGCAGGTTATAACGTACTGTACGAAACGGGCCGGGTGAAGGAAGCCGGGTGCCTGGCCCACGCCCGCCGAAAAATCCATGACGAGGATGTGCGCCGTCCGACAGAAATGACTCAGGAAGCGCTCAGACGGATAGCAGAGTTATACGACATAGAAGCGGAGATACGTGGCAGTCCGGCAGAGGAACGGCTTGCAGTCAGAAAAGCCAGAAGCGTCCAGTTGATGCAGTCGTTGTACGACTGGATACAGTTGCAGAGGAAAACGCTGTCGAAACATGCGGAGATGGCGAAGGCGTTCGACTATATCCTGAATCACTGGAATGCGCTGAACGAGTTCTGTCGTGACGGCTGGGTGGAAATAGACAACAACATCGGTGAAAACGCGTTACGATCGGTGGCGGTTGGAAGAAAAAATTATCTCTTCTTCGGCTCAGACAAGGGGGGAGAAAGTGCGGCGATCATCTACAGTCTGCTGGTCACCTGTAAACTGAACGAAGTGGAGCCGGAGAACTGGTTGCGCGAAGTGATCGGGAAGCTCAATGACTGGCCGTCAAACCGTGTGCATGAACTGCTGCCCTGGAACTGCTCAACTGTAAAATAATCCTTACGCTACGTACTTCTCGGGGCGCTTACCTCTCTTCTGCCTTTGAGATCCGTTTTCTGCTAGTCACGGATCTTCCTCTCCCGCCGCACAGCGCCACCTCCGGTAAGTACAACATGTAGTGCTGTATTCAGCTGCTGATGACACTATATGTTGTGTCATCTCCCTGACCTGTGATGCGCCGCGCAGGGGCGGAAAACAGCGATATGATTATTTCCTCAGCGTGGTACACTTCCGGAAAGTTGTGATATTCATGAAAGTCGGATCTGACGAAAACGGCTCTCCGGTAATTTAACGACGTGGTTATATGGATGCTTGTTATCATGGTAATGATGATAACGGCATGATCTTATCAGATGGCGTGACGGTAAGGGCAGTGATGATGGATGACGTTATCGTATGACCGTCCCTGCCCGGAAAAGAAAAAAGGAGTCGCCCATGTTTTTTATTGAGAATGAAGGTCAGGCTGTCGCCAGAACGGATTACTGGCAGTCTGTACAGGCGCAGGCCGGATATGTCTACCTCAGCTGGAATGCCGGCGCAGCCAGGCTGCTTGTCCCGGATGCGGCAAAACATTTACTCAGGGAGATGCGGGGGGCTGAGTACGTCATCATCAGTAAGGGAACGCTGCATGGCCGTGATGCGCTGGAACTGGTATTTGAAGACGGCAGCGATGCGCCGTTCGTGATCCACATGCTGAGTGAGCAGTGCGATCGCCTGCTCCCCGAAAACAACCAGGGAGGGGGTTTTGTTGTCACCGTCTGGACGCGTGGCGGTAACCAGCTCCGTTATCCGGGAAAGTACCGGGTTGTGGAAAACCTGCCCGACGTTTCCCCGTGGAGTGAACACTGATATGCAGCACCTGCCGGCACCGATCCACCATGCCCGGGATGTCGCTCAGCTTCCTGTTGCCATCGATTATCCGGCAGCGCTGGCACTCCGCCAGATGTCGATGGTTCATGATGAACTGCCAAAATACCTGCTGGCCCCTGAAGTGAGCGCCCTGCTCCATTACGTCCCGGATCTGCGCCGCAAGATGCTGCTGGCCACACTGTGGAACACCGGTGCGCGCATTAATGAAGCACTGGCGCTGACGCGGGGGGATTTTTCGCTTGCGCCCCCGTATCCGTTTGTGCAGCTGGCCACTCTGAAGCAGCGGACAGAAAAAGCCGCCAGGACGGCAGGAAGAATGCCCGCCGGTCAGCAGACTCACCGGCTGGTTCCGCTTTCCGACACCTGGTACGTCAGCCAGCTGCAGACGATGGTGGCCACACTGAAAATCCCCATGGAACGGCGTAATAAACGAACAGGCAGGACAGAGAAAGCGCGGATCTGGGAAGTGACGGACAGAACGGTCAGAACCTGGATTGGGGAGGCGGTTGCCGCCGCTGCCGCTGATGGTGTGACGTTCTCTGTCCCGGTCACGCCACATACGTTCCGCCATTCCTATGCGATGCACATGCTGTATGCCGGTATACCGCTGAAGGTCCTGCAGAGCCTGATGGGGCATAAGTCCATCAGCTCAACAGAGGTCTACACGAAGGTGTTTGCGCTGGATGTGGCTGCACGGCACCGGGTGCAGTTTTCGATGCCTGAGTCCGATGTGGTGTCTATGCTCAAAAGAATTCCTTAAGCTCTGACTTTTTTAAATCCCTTTCGGATATCTCATGGATATATTATCGGTATTTCATATTCTGTTGACATGCAGGACCGGTATAGAGTAAAAAAAACATCTATTGGGTGCCTCTTGGATATCCGAAAGGTGTCTTAGGGGGGGCTTTGTGGGTATTACATGTGGATTCTGGAGATACACTATGCCTGTTATTGCTAATACGCATCCCAAAGGTGGTGTGGGTAAGACAACTTCATCCGTAAACATTGTTGGTGAAATGAAGTCTGATACAGTTGATCTGGATACTCATACCGGGCTTTCTATCATTCTGGGGCTGAGACCTGAAGGAAAAGAAATTTCCGTGAAAGTACCCAAAACAGTGGATGAGTTAATCGAAATTATGACTCCCTACAAGAACAGCGATAAGACGTTACTTATTGACTGTGGGGGATTTGACTCAGATCTTACCCGTACTGCGATTGCCTTTGCAGACTGCGTTATTGTCCCTTCAAAAGACTCCCTGACTGAACGTATTGGTCTGATGCATTTTGATGGAGTACTGGACGAAATCAGCTCTATCATGGGGACCGATATAACTGCTCACCTGTATCTCTGTAAAGTTAATCCTAACAAGAAGAAATTCCCTAAGCTTGATGCAATCCTGCCATCGTTCAAACATCTGAAGCTGATGAAGAGCCGCATTTCTGCTCGTGCAGAATTTGAGGATGTCATTGAGACTGGGATGGGAATCACTGAGTCTGTTCATGGGCGCTATTCGGCAGGAGGTAAGGAAGTTATTGCCCTGATCGAAGAAATCAATCATCTGATTGAAAATAACAAACAGTAAGGTGTATCTATTGGGTATCCATATAGTATCCTTTGGGCTTTTAATGGATATCTTTTAAGTATCTAACAAACATCCTGGGTTATCTCATGAGCAAAGCGAAATTTAGTGCACAGGCTGAAAAACTGAAAAACCTGGTGGATTCTGCCAGATTACAAACTTCTTCTTCTGCCGTAACAGCAACAGCCCCGTCTCAGCCAAATGAAGGTGCAGAGGAAGTTTCAGGTCGTCCCGTGGCTGCCAGGACGAAGGCTAAGAATCTTAAGGCCATACCGCTGTCGTATTTTGAAGCTCATGCGGAACTTAAAGCGACCAGTAAAACATCTCTGGATTTTAGCTCATATATTATTGAGGCTATAAGAGAGAAGCTTGAACGTGATGGTGCGATAGGTCAATAAACTATCGGATACCTTAAGGGTATCTGATGTGTGTCTTTTAAATGCGTTATGGGGATTCTTCACGTACCTAAAGAGTCCCCATTAGACATCTTTCTGTTTATGGTGACATGATTCGTCACCGCTTTCCTTTCCTCTCAGTTTCACCATTTCATTCCTTTTCCCTTAACCTGAACCATGATGTCCACGATGTTTTTATATTGCATTTATGTATCACATATAACCTTCATAATGTTTTTGTATCTATGATTTCCTCTGGTCTTAAAGTTATGCGTGCAATGTACATGTAATTTATCGTGTTTTTATGTTGCATTTATCCTTTCAGAAAGACCGTTTTTTCATTATAATTGAATATACATTGCATGTATAAAGCATGTTTGTTTTTTCTATTTGTTTATGAGCAACGGAGACTGGTTATGAAAATCTTTATTGATGATGGTTCTACCAACATTAAACTTGCCTGGTTGGAGGATGGTGACGTGAAAACGTTAATCAGCCCTAACAGCTTTAAACCGGAATGGTCTTTTAGTTTACTGGATGATGCTGCTCCGGCTAATTACGAGATCGACGGCGAGAAGTTTTCATTTGATCCATTAAGTGCTGATGCTGTCGTAACGACTGAAACACGCTATCAGTACAGTGATGTGAATGTTGTGGCCATTCAGCATGCGCTACAGCAGACCGGCCTGAAAGCGCAGCCTGTTGATGTCATCGTCACATTGCCGATCTCTGAATACCTTGACGCCAACAATCAGAAAAATAAGCAAAACATTGAAAGAAAGAAAAAAAATGTGATGCGTGAAGTACGGGTGCAGGGGAGTGATGCATTTGTTATTCGCAGTGTTTCCGTTCTTCCTGAAAGTATTCCCGCTGGTTTCAGTGTTCTTGCGGGGCTTGAGGATGATGAATCCCTTTTGATCGTAGATCTCGGTGGTACAACTCTTGATGTGTCGCATGTTCGTAGCAAAATGACAGGGATTACAAAAACCTGGTGTGATCCGAATATCGGCGTGTCCCTGATTACATCCGGGGTTAAGGAACAGATGGCTGTACATGCTAATACAAGAGTGAGCTCATTCCAGGCTGACAATATCATTGTGCACCGTAATGAACCTGACTACCTTTCCCGTCGCATTTATAATGCTGAACAGCGTGAGTCTATCATTAATGTTATCAATGAACGGCAGAAGTTGCTTATTAAACGAGTTAATGATGTCATCAGCCGTTTCACCGACTATACACATGTAATGTGTGTTGGTGGTGGGGCTGAAATTGTGGCCGAGGCTGTGAAGAACCTGACTAAGGTTCCTGATGAGCGCTTTTATCTGAGCTCATCCCCGCAGTTTGATTTAGTCATGGGAATGATAAAAATGAAAGGTGGTGTGACTAATGAGTGATGAAAATAAATCCAGACGCTGCTCATTTGAACTTTTCCCGGATGAACGGACAGGAGATAAGATAGCAGATGAGCTCATTGCAAATGAAAAACTGAAGGAGCGGGGACGTTTCATGCGCGCGATGTTAGTTACTGGTGCGGCGTTTGCAGCTATAGATAAACGTCTTCCTTTGCTGATATCGGAGTTACTGACAGAAAATACGACTCTGGATGATATTAATAAGGTGATTTCCAGCGTAATACCAGGTGCTTTTTCGGTTGAAAAGAAATTGCTTGAATTACTGGAAAAACAATCTGCTCTCCATACGTCTGTGGATTGCAGTACTCCTCTTACAGAGCAGAGTCTGTCGAGAAATGACGGTGAAGACCAGACCAGAAGAAACGCTGAAAATATGTTCGGAGATGACTGAACTAACCCAGCCTGGCCAGGGGAATATCTCGCCATTTAGTTGTATAACACTGACTCAACATTTCCCGTTTCATTTGCCATTCAGGGGCGGTTCCTCGCCCCGCAAACCACACTTTCCCTTTTCCCGACTGGTTCAGTTCATCGAGTGTTTTCATTAACTTTTCACTGTTTTTACGGGGCTGGATTTCATCAAATAATCCCGGCTGCGCTATACCCGATGGTGTGAAATCAGCCAGCATGACTCCTGCCTTCATATAGCGGTACCCTTCACGCCAGACATGGTTTAAGGCTCTGCATGCGGCGGCAATAATGTCCCGGCTGTCCTGTGTGGGCAATGGAAGCTTTTCCACAGCGGCATTGCTGTAACAGGGTTCTTTTACTGCAAAGGGGGATGTCCGTACAAATGTCGTCACCTGCCGGCAATACTGACGCTCCCCACGTAGTTTCTCTGCGGCCCGCTCTGCATACTGAACAACAGCCTGGTGCATGGCATCTTTGTCTGTGATTCGTTCACCAAAACTGCGACTACAGACAATCTGCTGTTTTGCCGGTGGTGCTTCTTCCAGGGATATGCAGGACTCGCCGTTGAGTTCGCGTACCGTACGCTCAAGAATGACGCTGAAGTTTTTCCGGATGAATGCCGTGTTAGCCTGCGCCAGCTGCAGTGCTGTGTTAATACCCAGCGCATTCAGCTTTTCCGTCAGTCTGCGTCCTACTCCCCAGACCTCACCAACTGGCTGCAGCCCCAGTAGCTTCAAGATCCGATTACGGTTTTCTGCCGTCAGCGCGACCACACCGGAAAACTGTGGCCATTGCTTTGTTGCCCACTGTGCACTTTTAGCCAGCGTTTTTGTAGGCGCAATGCCCACCCCCATGGTGAGTCCTGTCCAGCTCTTTACCTGTTCCCTGAGCTGATGACCAAAAACCTCCGGAGAGATGCAATGATTTATCCCCCGCAAATCAATGAACATTTCATCAATTGAGTAGGGCTCAACTGCGGGAGAAAGCGACTCCAGAACAGCCATAACCCGTTGGCTCATGCTGTGGTACAGCGCATAATTGCTGGAAAATACATGTATTTTCTTCTCCAGGCGCATTTGTCTCACCTGAAACCAGGGCTGCCCCATTCTGATGCCAAGGGCTTTTGCCTCCGGGCTGCGCGCGATCACACAGCCATCGTTATTGCTGAGTACGATGACCGGTTCGTTGCGAAGGTCCGGGCGGAAAACTTTTTCACATGAGGCGTAGAAACTGTTGATATCAGCCAGTGCAAACATCAGCGTAACTCCCGCGTCCTGTGTATCACGTGAGTGACAACACCAAAAATACAGATGTTTTCCGGATACAGTGTGCGGAATTCCGGGCTGTCTGAAACCGGCTCCAGTGCCGGGCGTGGGCGCAACAGCAGTCGTTTGACGGTGAACTCACCGTCGATCTCAGCGATAACGATGTCCCCGTGTTGTGGTTTTTCGCCCCTGTCTACTACCAGCAGATCACCATTCTGCACGCCAGCCTGGTTCATCGATTCACCGCTGGCGCGCAGAAAGAAGGTGGCTGCAGGTCTGCTGATGCAATAGCTGTTCAGATCCAGTTCCTGCTCAGCATAATCAGTGGCAGGCGAAGGAAAACCGGCCTGGCAACGATCGGCAAACAACGGTCGCACGTAACTGTCATCGCCTGAAGGGTCAGCCGGACGGTGATAAACGGTACTCATGCTGCAGGCAGCCAGTTGTCGTCCTGCCAGATTTCTTCCAGCAGAGACAGGATACGTTCTTTATCCTTGTCGTTGCGGGCTCCTGTGACAGATACAGACGGGGCGCTGCCCTGGTCTATACGCAGCCAGATTTCCGGGTAGTGTGGTTTCAGACGTTGTTCGATTTCATTCTGTAGCGCCTGAAGTGTGCCTGATTTGAGGTTTTTTGTGCTCTGGCGGTCGAAAAGAATTTCAATGCGGATCATGTTCTCATCTCCCTTTTCTTTTGCTGTATGTATATACAGTATTCTAATAACTGAATCCACACACAGTCAAATGTCATTATTGTGACTAAAAAACGCTCAATTCTCTGAGGGTGTGGCTGTATGCCTGCTGTGGACTGCTGTGTCCAGCTTATCCACAGCATTTTGTGCACGGTTCTGTGGACAAAATACCTGGTTACCCAGGCCGTGCCGGCACGTTAACCGGGCTGCATCCGATGCAAGTGTGTCGCTGTCGCCGGCCTCCTCACCCGGTCACGTTTCGTCGTTCCTCCTCCACGCGCTGCGGCTTCGGGGCCGCACCTGCATTCGTATGCGGTCGCCCGGTTACAGGTGCGGCACGGCCTGATGGAGGCCGTATGTGAGAGGAGAATTCCCATGCCAAACTGGTGCTCGAAGCGTATGTATTTTTCTGGTGAACCGGCAAAGATTGCTGAGATTAAACGGCTGGCCAGTGGTGCAGTCACACCGTTTTATCGCCGCGCCACAAATGAAGGTATTCAGCTGTTTCTGGCCGGAAGTGCCGGACTTCTGCAGACCACTGAAGATGTGCGGTTTGAACCATGCCCCGGACTGACGGCTGCCGGACGTGGTGTTTTATCGCCGGAGAATATCACGTTCACCCGCTGGCTGAAGCACCTGCAGGACGGTGTACTGCTGGATGAGCAAAACTGCCTGATGCTGCATGAACTCTGGCTGCAGAGCGGTACTGGACAGCGTCGCTGGGAAGGGTTACCGGATGATGTCAGGGAAACTATCACTGTGCATTTCACCGCAAAAAGAGGTGACTGGTGTGACATCTGGGGTAACGAGGATGTATCGGTGTGGTGGAACCGTCTGTGTGACAACGTACTGCCGGAAAAAACCATGCCGTTTGACCTGCTGACGGTTTTGCCGACCCGCCTGGATATTGAAGTGAATGGCTTTAACGGCGGTGTTCTGAACGGTGTTCCTTCTGCATATCACTGGTATACAGAACGGTATGGCGTGAAGTGGCCTTGTGGGTATGACCTGAATATCAGCAGTCAGGGGGAAAACTTCATTCAGGTAGATTTCGACACGCCGTGGTGTCAGCCGGAAAGCGACGTTGTTGCAGAATTAAGCCGCCGTTTCGGCTGCACGCTGGAGCACTGGTACGCCGAACAGGGCTGCAATTTCTGTGGCTGGCAGTTGTATGAGCGCGGAGAGCTTGTTGATGTGCTGTGGGGGGAACTGGAATGGTCTTCCCCGACAGATGACGATGAGCTGCCGGAAGTCACCGGACCTGCGTGGATAGTCGACAATGTGGCGCATTATGGCGGATGAAGTATGACGGAGACGGGCGGGCAACCGCCCGTTTCTTTTCCGGTAAAGGATGTCGCCGTGCTCCTCTTTTTACTGCGCCGGCTGACGCGGCGCGGCATAAACGCTGCCTGTGGTCAGTGTCCCGCGTCCGGTGGGCACGGGACGGGCGCTTTTACCGCTCCCGGCTGGCGCCGGTGACAGTGTACGCCAGCCTGTCGCCCTTTTCTGATGAACGCCCTTCAAGCCGCTTTCGCGGCATAGCCTTGCCGTCAGAAAGACGACGGCTGCGGTATTCCACGGTCGGCCTGACCCGTTACCGGACGCGGTGAACAGCCCACAGGCAGCGGGGAACGGGCACCACAGGGGTGCCCTCCCGGTGTCCTCTGTAAGAGAAGGAGCGTTGTTATGTCCCGTTTTGTCCTCGGTAACTGCATCGATGTTATGGCCCGTATTCCTGATAACGCCATTGATTTCATACTGACTGACCCGCCGTACCTCGTCGGTTTTCGTGACCGTTTCGGGCGCACCATCGCTGGAGATAAAACCGATGAATGGCTGCAACCGGCCTGTAATGAAATGTACCGCGTACTCAAAAAAGACGCGCTGATGGTCAGCTTCTACGGCTGGCACCGTATTGACCGCTTTATGGCGGCCTGGAAACGCGCCGGATTCAGCGTGGCAGGGCACCTCGTGTTCACCAAAAACTACACATCCAAATCTGCGTATGTCGCGTACCGCCACGAATGCGCTTACATCCTGGCAAAGGGCAGTCCGGCCCGGCCCCGTAACCCTCTGCCGGATGTGCTGGGCTGGAAATATTCAGGCAATCGTCATCACCCGACGGAAAAGCCCGTTACCAGCCTGCAACCACTGATTGAGAGCTTCACACATCCGAACGCGATTGTGCTGGACCCGTTTGCAGGCAGCGGCTCAACCTGCGTGGCCGCCCTTCAGTCCGGACGCCGGTATATCGGTATCGAGCTGCTTGAACAGTATCACCGTGCCGGACAGCAACGACTGGCCGCCGTGCAACGGGCCATGCAGCAGGGGGCCGCGAATGATAACTGGTTTGAACCGGAGGCTGCGTAAATGAACTATGCCGGACACGAAAAACTTCGCGCCGACGTGGCGGAGGTGGCCAACACCATGTGTGACCTTCGGGCCAGGCTGAACGATATGGAGCATCGCTGTCGCTTTGATTCCGATGTGCTTGTTGAACGCCTGACACGCCAGACGCTGTATCGCGCCAATCGCCTGTTCATGGAGGCGTATACCGAAATTCTGGAACTGGATTCCTGCTTCAAAGATTGAGAAGGAGACGAGAATGTACGGAACATGCGAAACGCTATGCCGGGAGCTGGCAGCAAAGTATCCGGGAGACACGCCGCTGATGCTGGTTATCTGGTCCCCGGAAGAAATTCAGGCCCTCGCTGACGGAATGGATATTGCCCTGACCGATCATGAAATCAGGACTGTCCTGGCGCGCCTGGAGGACATCCCGGAAGACCAGCGGACTGAATCCGGTGTTTCTTCCGGTGCGGCGATGGAGATTATCAAATACGTGAGCGAAAACCGCCAGGTGTCCGTCCCTGCTGAACTGCTGGCGTCCCTGATTCAGACCGCTGAACAGGCATTGTGGAAGCGTGAATGGGCCGCCCGTGATAACGGCCTCGCCGTCCCGGAATGCGTCACCCGCCGTCAGGCGGTGGTTAATCAGGTCCGCATCCTGCTGAAAAACAACACACACGAAAACGACTGATGTTATCGCCGCCTCTGGGCGGCGATACAGGGAGTTCATGAATTATGAATGAAACGCTGAATGCACTGATTTATCGCCACGCCAGCAACCTGTTGCTGGCGCAGGGCTGGCCGGAAGAGACGGATGTTGACCAGCGTAACCCGAAGTATCCGGGCTGGATCAGCATTTACGTGCGGCTGGATGCGCCCCGGCTGGCGACGTTACTTATCAACCGTCACGGCGGCGTACTGCCGCCGCTCCTGGCCTCTGCCATTCAGAAACTGACCGGAACCGGGGCGGAACTTGTTCTGTCCGGCAGTCAGTGGCAGTCGCTGCCGGTACTTCCGGCAGACGGAACGCAGGTGTCTTTCCCGTATGCCGGAGAATGGCTGACCGAAGACGAAATCAGGGCAGTTCTTGATGCGGTGCACGATGCGGTACGCAGTGTCAGTTGCCGGGTGGCAGAAGATGCGCGGCGTATCAGGGCGGCGCTGACCACAACCGGTCAGACGTTGCTGACCCGCCAGACGCGCCGCTTTCGCCTGGTTGTGAAGGAAAGCGATCACCCCTGCTGGCTCGATGAAGACGACGAAAACCTGCCCGTGGTGCTCGATGCCATCCTGAACTGGGGCGCTCGTTTTTCGTCGGTGGAAATGTATCTGGTCAGTGAGTGTGTGGAGCATATCCTGTCCAGTGGGCTGGCCTGCGATGTGCTGCGTATACCTGATGAACCGTCCCGTCGCTGGTTTGACCGGGATATTCTGCGGGAGGTGGTCCTGGAAGCCCGGACTGAAATCCGCAGCATGGCGGATGCACTGGCGAAAATCCGGAAATGATGACGCTGGCGGGGAAAAATCTCATAAGCGCTAACTTAAGGGTTGTGGTATTACGCCTGATATGATTTAACGTGCCGATGAATTACTCTCACGATAACT
>ENA-UPSY01002191-UPSY01002191.1-human-gut-metagenome-genome-assembly--contig:-NODE-2191-length-17533-cov-51.750458_pt1 | contig 17533 bp, 12 predicted proteins | sample MGYA00250044_ERZ773365 | MGnify/ENA primary metagenome ERZ773365 (study PRJEB29103, sample SAMN06111932) | human gut metagenome | biome: human gut; feature: ankylosing spondylitis patient; material... | reverse complement strand
CGGTCGGCCAGCGCTTTATCAACGGCTTTGGCGACAATGGCGTCGATCTGTTCCTGAGTAAATTCTTGCGCCATTACAGAGGTAAGCGGAAAAAACGCGGCGATAACCGCCATGGTTAATGGAAGTTTTTTTATCATTGTCATGAGTTTCTCAATATAGGTTAATTTTATTCAGACAATAACCAGCCTATTCTGAGCTGACAGAATATGTCGCTATCATCAGAACAAGTTATTTTTTATTTTGTACGGTCACAGAGGTATTACACAATTATCGCTACTCGCCCTCCCTCACTGATATTAAACAGGTGGCACAATGGCAGAACCATCCGCGCGGCGGATTGTTCCTCTATAGACAGTCAAACAGATAGCCTTTCGGCACAGACAGCATAAATACAACACGAACAAATAAACGCTATTTCCCGGCAGCGGGCAGACGGCGGAATACATGCCCCCGCAGGGGCATGTCAGCCAAATTTAACCAAAGATATAGGTATTGACGAGATTTTCGAGTAATTCCTGACGCCCGCTCTGATGCTGCGGATTCAGATTATGCTGCTCAGCGTACCGGGCAATATTATCCAGCGACATGCGGCCGGCCATAATTTGCTGCCCCAGCTCGCCCTGCCAGCCGGCATAGCGTTTTGCCAGAGCCCGATCGAGCTTGCCATCCTCAATCATCCGCGCGGCCAGCTTGAGGGACAGCGCCATCACGTCCATGGCGCCAATATGGCCATAGAACATGTCATATTTGTCGGTGCTCTGCCGGCGAACTTTGGCGTCAAAGTTCAGGCCGCCGGTGGTGAATCCCCCGGCTTTGAGGATCTCGTACATCACCAGGGTATTTTCTTCCACGCTGTTCGGGAACTGATCGGTATCCCAGCCGAGCTGCGCATCGCCGCGGTTGGCATCAACGGAGCCGAAGATCCCCAGCGCAATGGCGCTGGCGATTTCATGGTGGAAAGAGTGGCCCGCAAGGGTGGCGTGGTTGGCTTCAATGTTCACCTTGATCTCATTTTCCAGACCAAACTGCTTCAGGAAGCCATACACCGTCGCGACATCGTAATCGTACTGATGCTTGGTGGGCTCCTGCGGTTTCGGCTCGATAAGCAGCGTGCCGCCAAAGCCAATCTTATGCTTGTGCTCCACCACCATCTGCAGGAAGCGGCCAATCTGCTCGCGCTCCTGACGCAGGTCGGTATTCAGCAGGGACTCGTAACCTTCGCGACCGCCCCACAGAACATAGTTTTCGCCGCCGAGCTGGTGGGTGGCGTTCATGGCGGTCACCACCTGCGTGGCCGCCCAGGCAAACACCTCCGGATCGGGGTTGGTCGCCGCCCCGGCGCCGTAGCGCGGGTGGGTAAAGCAGTTGGCGGTGCCCCACAGCAGTTTCACGCCGGTTTGCTGCTGTTTCTCCGCCAGCACCTCGGTCATCACGGCGAAATTGTGCAGATATTCTTTCAGCGACGCGCCTTCTGGCGAGACGTCGACATCGTGGAAGCAGTAATACGGCACGTTGAGCTTGTAGAAAAACTCAAACGCCACGTCCGCTTTGCGTTTGGCCATTTCCAGCGCATCGCCCGCGGCCTGCCAGGGACGCTCAAACGAGCCGGCGCCAAACATATCCGCGCCATTCCAGCAGAAGTTATGCCAATAACAGGCGGCAAAACGCAGATGATCTGCCATGCGTTTTCCCAGCACGATTTCATCCGGATTATAGTGGCGAAACGCCAGAGGATTATCGGTTTTAGGTCCGGCAAAAAGAACGCGTTCGAGCTGGTCAAAATAAGTTTGCATGATGAACTCCGAAATTGAGGAAGCCGAAAATTAACAACTGTGACACATCGTGTATTCTCATCGGCGGTTGCTCAATTACGTTATTTCACTCGGCGATTGAGAAAATGCTCAAATGTGAGCCATCTCGCAAATAAAACTATTTTAAATATCTCGCTTCGCGCGCGTATAGAGTACACTTCCTGGGGAATTCAGGTGGGCATAGCGAATTAAAATGCCGGTTTTGTTACATTGCCTGTCTGCCAAAAAATTAGCGGCGGATGGCGGCTCAACGCAGGTGATACAGGCCTTTGCTTCGAGGATCACAGAAGTAAAAAAACATAATTACTTAATTTAAAAACGTAATAGATTCTTCCATGCCAACTGTGTCAGAAAGTGTTTCACCTACACAAAACAAACCGGAGTCTGCTTAGAATGAGTAAAAACATAATGCACAGTCGGCATGATGAATATCATAAATTAACCCGCGGAGAACGAATTGGTTATGGCATGGGCGACTTTGCGCAAAACCTGGTTTTCGGCACAATTGGGGGTTTTCTGGCTTTGCATATGCTGACGGTAAATACCATCAGCACGGCAACGGCAGGCTTTATTTTTCTTTTTGTCCGCATCATTAATGTGTTTTGGGATCCAATGGTCGGCACCTACGTGGATAAACGAACCTCGAAAGCAGGGAAATATCGTCCGTGGCTGTTACGAGCCGGCGTGCCGCTGGTGATCCTCTCGGCATTACTGTTCGCGCCCATCCCCGGAGTGAAAGGTTCGGTGGCTTTCGCCTTTATTATTTATCTGGCGCTGGACCTGGTTTATTCCTTAGTCAATATTCCCTATGGCTCGCTGAATGCGTCGCTGACCCGCGACCCGGAATCGATCGATAAGCTCACCAGTACCCGCATGATGCTGGCCAACAGCGCCAACCTGCTGGTCTATACCCTGTTCCCGATGTTTGTGCAGATGGCGGCGCCGAAAGATCGCAGCCTGAAAGACACCGGCTTTTTTGGCCTTGAGCTGAATCTGGGGAATTATGCCGATCCGTCGGCAAATTACGCCTGGTTTGGCGTGTACGCCATCTATATGATCATCGGCGCGGTGGCTCTGTTTATCTGTTATAAATTCACCAAAGAACGCGTTGTCGCGACCGCCGAGCAGACCGCCAACGTCAAAACCACCGACCTTTTCCACGAGCTCCGACATAACCGCCCGCTGGTTATTCTGGGCATGTTCTTTATGCTGGCCTTTACCTTCATGTTCTTCATGAACACTGTTAACGGCTTCTTCAACCAGTACGTCGTCGGCCACTCCGAATGGATGGGCGCGGTGGGTCTCGTCGCGTCTATTCCCGGCATCGCCTTCCCGATTTTCTGGCCGAAACTGAAAAAAATCTTTGGTAAAAAAGGCTTCTTCCATCTGTTCCTCGCCATGTTCATCGTCGGCGAACTGCTGACCTACGTCTGGTCCCGCGAAGGGATGCACGACGCGCTGTGGCTGGCCTACATCGCCACCTTTATTAAACAGTGGGGCTTAACTTCCGCCACCGGCTTTATGTGGGCGCTGGTACCGGAAGTCATCGCGTACGGCGAATTAAAATCTGGCAAACGCAATGCCGCCATTATCAATGCCATTATGGGACTCTTCTTCAAGATCGGCTTCACCATCGGCGGCGCGATCCCGCTGTGGCTGCTGGCGGTGTATGGCTTTAATGAAAGCGGCGCCGTGCAGAGCGCCAGCGCCATCGACGGGATTATTATGACCGCGGTGTGGATCCCGATCGCGCTGGCCGCTATTTCGATGGTGATTATCCAGGTTTATCCAATCTCTGATAAACATGTTACCGACATCAACCGTCAGCTGGATGAGATCCGCGTGTAGTTAAAAAAATTATAAATCAGACCGATTCGTCACTTTCCATTTTAAAAGGTGTAATGAAATGTCACTTATTCAAAACCCGATATTACGCGGCTTTAATGCCGACCCCAGTATTATTCGCGTCGAGGATACGTACTATATTGCCAACTCGACGTTTGAGTGGTTCCCGGGCGTGCGTTTACATGAGTCGAAAGACCTGAAAAACTGGAACCTGCTGCCTTCGCCGCTCTCCACCACCACCCTGCTGGACATGAAGGGCAACCCCTCCTCCGGCGGCATTTGGGCGCCGGCGGTCTCCTGGGCCGACGGGCAATTCTGGTTGGTGTATACCGATGTGAAGGTCACCGAAGGCGCCTTTAAAGACATGACCAACTACCTGACCACCGCGAAGGATATTCGGGGCCCGTGGAGCGACCCGATCAAGCTGAACGGCGTCGGGTTTGACGCCTCGCTGTTCCATGACGACGATGGCCGGAAATATATCGTCCAGCAAACCTGGGATCACCGGGAGTACCATCACCCCTTCGATGGCATTACCTTAACTGAGCTGGATACCAACACGCTGAAGTTAATGCCGGAAACCGCGCGCACCATCTACCGCGGCACCGCCGTGGCGCTGGTCGAGGGGCCGCACCTCTATAAACTGAACGGCTACTACTACCTGTTTGCCGCCCAGGGCGGCACCGTGTTTACCCACCAGGAGGTGGTGGCGCGGTCGAAAACCCTCGAGGCCGACAGCTTCGAAACCGAGCCGGGCGACGTGTTCTTAACCAACGTCGACACCCCGGACAGCTACATCCAGAAACAGGGCCATGGCGCGCTGGTCTCCACCCCGGAAGGCGAATGGTATTACGCCTCGCTCTGCGCCCGGCCGTGGAATCGCCCGGGGGAATCCATCTACGACCCGCGCGGCTGGTCAACCCTCGGCCGGGAAACCGCGATCCAGAAAGTGTACTGGGATGACGAGGGGTGGCCGCGTATTGAAGGCGGTCACGGCGGGAAAACCTTCGTCGAAGGGCCGAAAGACGCCATCTTCACCGAAAGCACCAGCGATAATAGCCAGCAGGATGACTTTACGTCGCCAGCGCTCGATCCGAACTGGAATACCCTGCGGGTGCCGTTTACGGCCAAAATGGGCGCCACCGGCAACGGCAAGTTAACCTTAATCGGCCAGGGTTCGTTAGCCAATACCCATGACCTGTCGCTGATTGCCCGCCGCTGGCAGGCCTTCTATTTTGACGCCGCGGTGAAGGTGAAATTCGAGCCCTTCAGCTACCAGCAGATGGCCGGGTTAACGAATTACTATAACGACCGCCACTGGAGCTTCGTTTTCCTGACCTGGAATGAAATTAACGGCAAGGTCATCGAAGTCGGCGAAAATAACCGCGGGAAATACACGTCGTACCTGAAAGATAACGCCATCAAGGTGCCGGACGGCGTGGAATACGTCTGGTTCCGGACCAAAGTCCGCAAGCAGACCTACAGCTATGAATACAGCTTCGATGGCGTGACGTTCACCGAGATCCCGGTCCAGCTGGATGCCGCGGTGCTGTCCGATGACTATGTGTTGCAGAGCTACGGCGGGTTCTTTACCGGGGCGTTCGTCGGCCTGGCGGCGGTAGACTACGCCGGGTACGGTACCCAGGCTGAGTTTTATCAGTTCGAGTATCAGGAGCTGGGCGATAGCTTAGCGGCCGATGGCAGCTATAGCTGGGAGGCTGGCGAGACGCGGGATAAGTAAAAGAGAGCGGGCCCACGCTACCGGTAAGGTAGCGTGGGGTTTGTGGTGTGTTTGATGAACGTAAAGCGAGCGCTGTCGGATGTCAGTCTGTGGCGAAGGCCGGACTCGCCTTTTCGTTTAATTTATTGAAAATTAATGGGTTGTTGGATTTTATTTTGGGGATTTGCCCCCAGAATGGGACATAAAATTGAATACTGGGTGGAAGATCACAAAGTTGCGTGATTATTTTCCAGGTCCGAAACGCATTCCAGAGTAAGGCTTCTCACGGCATTGCGCCAGTCGAGATCGATCTCCTCCCTGAAAACAGTGCCAGGGTCAATACTTATTTATACAATATCGATCCAAAGTGATTCTTACTACAGACTTTGGATCTCTAGCTCCAAACTCATATAGCTTATACATCAATAATGTCATTATATATTTCATAAAAAGATGATACACGATTGAGTATATTTAATGCCTCAATGGCTGCTTTTGCTATACTTTACTTGTCGATATCACAGCAATCCCTGAATTTTCTCAAAAATGATATCTAGAGGAAGCGATTCTGTCATATGACACCATGAAATGCGGATTGCCCCATCAATACGTTCTTCATCACAGCCCATCGCCTCAAGAACATGGCTTGCAGTATAATTTTGGGAAGTGCAGGCCGAACCATTCGATACTGCTACTATCCCTTTTAAAGCGACCATTGCGGCTTCAGAATTAACATGCGGTATAGAAATATTTAAAACATGACTAGCAGTATTTTCACCATTCACTTTAGCACCGAGTGGCAAAAGAGTATCGAGTAGTGAAGATTTAATTTTTTGGCATTTCTCACGCCACTCCAAATATTTTTCTTGGGCTTCAAAACAGGCTAAACCCAGACCTACAATCAATGCAACCGGAAGCGTTCCCGGTCGTAACCCCTTCTCCTGCCCACCACCAAACATTAATGGTTCCAAAGGGATTTTTACAAAATCCCGTCTTCTGATAATAAGTGCACCGATACCTTTAGGGGCATATAATTTATGTCCACTAACACTCAACATATCAATTCTTTTGTTTGTTAGCTCTTCGGGATATTTTCCGTAACCTTGCGCTGCATCAATATGAAAATAAGCACTATGGTCTGCGAGTACGTTACAAAACTCACTAATAGGTTGAATTGAACCTGTTTCATTATTTATATGCATAATAGATACTAAAAGAGTATCCTCACGTAATGCCTTTCGAAGATCTGTCGGATCTACAATACCACTTTTGTTGACCTTTAAATATGTTACATCAAACCCATTTTTGGCAAGGTAATCAATAGGCTCGAGAACAGCTTTATGTTCAATGGAGGTTGTAATTATATGTTTTTTCCCACTCTTAGCTGCTTCTGCTCTCAATCCTAAAATGGCAATATTGTTACTTTCTGTCGCTCCACTGGTAAAAAATACTTCACCACTATCAGCGTCGGCCAAAGATGCTACTTGTCCTCGAGCCTTCTCCACAGCCTGCTTCGCCTTCAAACCAAACTCATGTGTACGACTGCCTGCGTTCCCAAATTCCTCACACATGTAATGTGTAACCAGAGCAGAAACCGAGGGAGAAATAGGGGCTGTTGCATTGCAATCAAGGTAGATAGTCATCAAGGTTCCACTCACATAAGATTACAGGTTCTTGGGCACTATATGCTGACATATCGACCTTGGTACATCAAGAAGTGTAAGTTCACTATCTAAATCAATTAGCTGTATAGACATATAGTGCTTTTAGTAGGCTAACTATTGACGCCATCCGCCAACACCTTAAGATAGCCATCATGAAAGAGGACTTGATAACCAAATTGTCCGCATAGAACGTAGTGATAAATAGATAGATTTGTCTGCAAGTTAACGTTTCTCCGCCAAAAATAGTACGATTCCTCCCGATATCGCATTTAAGAGACAAAATCCATCATAGGTTGTAAAGTTAGAGGTTGCTCTCGTGGTTTACATAGTGGTACGCCAATTGTGGATGTTGTAGTTGTTGCTCAAGTAGCGCTTCAAGCTCTCAGACTAACCAAAGGTAGAAAATGACAGTACAGAATCATCAATCAACCCGCTCAGCCTTTGACGATCTTGGATTCAGAGAGACTGTTGTCAGGCTAGTACAGCAAACAAAGGACCTCTACTTGAGTGATGACATCCCTTGGGTTATCGGCTATAGCGGGGGTAAAGACTCAACAGCAATTCTTCAGCTAGTCTGGCAGGCGCTTTCAGAGCTCGCTCTTGATAACAAGGCTCACAAGCAGGTGCATGTCATCAGCACTGATACGCTAGTCGAAAATCCTATTGTTGCTTTGTGGGTAACCCGCTCTCTCAAACAGATGGAAAGAGCTGTAGATGAGCAAAAAATTCCATTGATACCTCACCGTTTGACACCAGCAGTAAACGATCGATTTTGGGTGAATTTAATCGGTAGAGGTTACCCTGCTCCACGTTATAAGTTCAGATGGTGTACAGATCGCTTAAAAATCAGTCCATCAAACAACTTCATTAAAAGTGTTGTCCAGAATAATGGCGAAGCAATTTTGGTTCTAGGGACTCGTAAAGCAGAGAGTACAGCTCGTGCAACAACAATGGAAGTCTACGAAAATCGTGCAGATAACACCCGACGTGCTGCTGGTTTATCTGTTAATAAGGAACTAGACAGAGTCTGGGTGTACACCCCAATTGCTGACTGGAGCAACGACGATGTATGGCAATTTTTGATGCAAGTAAAAAATCCTTGGGGTTTTAGAAACCAAGAACTACTAACTATGTATCAAGGTGCAACGGAAGACGGAGAATGCCCCTTAGTCGTCGACAAATCAACTCCAAGCTGCGGTGATAGCCGTTTTGGATGTTACGTCTGCACGATGGTAGGAGAAGATAAGTCAATGTCGGCAATGATTCAGAACGATAGTGAAAAAGAGTGGATGTATCCACTTCTTGCCCTACGCAACGAGATCGACATAAATGATTCAAACAAAGACAAAAAAGCTAAAAAAATACAGGCAGATAAAGACCGTCGCGATTTTAGGCGAATGAATGGAAGCTTAACAGTTCATATTAATGAATATGGCGCAGACTTGGTTCGAGGACCTTATCGACAGGCTTTCCGTGAACATATGTTACGTAAAGTACTTGAGGCTCAACTTCAAGTTCAAGCTCTCGGGCCTGAAGAAGTGAAAGAATTAGAGCTTCTCACAATTGATGATCTGGAAGCTATCAGAGAATTGTGGGTAGAGAGCAAAAATGAAGTTGAGGATAGCGTACCTACAATTTATCAGTCAGTGATGAATAAACCTTATCCAGGTAGCAAAGGTAAAAATCATCCATTGCTGAACCGTAACATTATGCAAAAATTAAAAGATAAATGTGCTGAATTTGATGATACTGATGGTTTGAAATATGAACAGGTCCGTGAATTACTTACGATTGCAGACAAGCACAAACATCTTCTACGGCGTTCTACACTTTATAAAGAGTTAGAATCAGCTTTAGACAAAACTGCCTTTAATGATATATCAGAAGCTCGAAAATTCGCACTTGAAAAACGATTAAATGAGAACATTTATAAAATTGAAGATAAAAATATAAATGACGATGAGAGAAACAAACTACACTGGGAAATAGAAAAAATTGAGAAATCTCTTATTAACTACGATTATTTGCAATTAGAACAAATTGATGTTCAAGAGATACAATTATGATTTTTGAAGAAATAAGACTTTATAACTTTGGAATATATCAAGGACATCATACTATCTCTCTTGATAGTCCTGATCATAAAAAACCAATTATATTAATAGGCGCTCTTAATGGTGCAGGGAAAACTACTTTCCTTGATGCTCTCCAGTTGGCGCTATATGGCAAATTTGCGAAATGTTCCAACAGAGGGCGGTTAGGATACCTAACCTATCTTGAAAAAAACATTAATTCATTTTCTACAGACAGATCTGCGAGCATCACTTTACGGTTTCGTCATGGAGATAACAAAAAGACCCCTCAAATATATGAAATTAAGAGATCTTGGAAAAAAAATGGGAACAAAGAATGTAAAGAAAATATCTCTGTTCATTTTAATGGCAAATATGATCAATTGATCAGTGAACATTGGGAGGAATTTGTCAACGAATTTATCCCTCAGTCAATATCAGAGTTATTTTTCTTTGATGGTGAGAAAATAGAAAATTTAGCAGATCCTAAGCGTTCTGCCGAATTACTTAAAACGGGAATAGAAGCTTTACTAGGGCTAGAACTGCTTTCAACTCTATCGAGTGATTTAAACGAATTACAAAAGAAAAAACAAGAAAAACTACTTAAAAAAGAAGATGCTGTCAGTGTAGATGAAATAAAAACAAAAATAGCGTCATTAAACGAACAGAAAAAGCAGTTAACTTCTCAGATAGACATTCTAGAGGAGAAAGAGAAAGATGAAGATGAAAACTTGTCGTTCCTCCAAGAAAAGTTACAGTCTAGCGGTGCTGACAAGTTAGAATTAAAAACATCTTTTGAAAAAGAAAAAAAAGAATTAGAACAAAAACTTTTCGTGGTTAAACATGAATTATTAAAATTAGCCTCTGGAGTACTGCCTTTAGGATTAGTACAACATGTGGCTAATAAAGCAGAAAAACAAGCTTTGCTTGAAAAAAATTATAGAATATTTAAAGATGCTGAATCACTTTTACAGAAACAGAAAGAACAACTCTTAAATATGCTTTCTGATAAAGTTGATAGTATCGAACTGTCTGATCTAAAAATGAAATTTGATGAAGCACAAATCATCGAAAAGGAAAAACATGCCGTAAACTGTTATATAAACACCGATCCTCTGTATTTTTTTGATTTAAATAACCGAATTCATCAAGACAGAAACTCAGCCGTCAACCTACTTTTAGTAAAGAAAAAGATAGAAGAAGAAATTATTTTAATAGATCGGAAAATAAATACAATTCCAACCTTTGAATCAGTAAAAGGCTTATTTTCAGAATATGCAAAACAAGAAGAAAAATTACACTCAGTCAGAAAAGAAAAAGAAATGTTATTGGTTTCATTAGAAGAAATCGATAACGAGATAAAAAGCAATGAAACTGAGTATAATACTCTTTTAATTAGTAGCAACTCGGCCCATTTCGAGCAGAAAAGGCAGAGTCAAATTATCAATCATATTGATACATTAAAAGAAATTGTTATATCCTTTAATAAACAACTTGTAAGTGAAAATATTAGCAAGCTTGAGAGAAAAATAAAATCAAAGTTTGATCAATTGAAAAGAAAAGAAAGTTTAGTGAATAGGATAGAAATTAGTCCGACTGATTATTCTATGACTTTGTATACCACGGGTAGAGTAGAAATCCCAGCAGATCGCCTTTCAGCCGGAGAAAGACAGTTACTCGCCATAGCTATTCTCTGGGGATTAGCCGATAGTTCGGGAAAAGAATTGCCAACAATAATTGATACTCCTATGGGAAGACTAGATGGAGAACACAGAACTCGCCTAATAGAGAAATATTTTCCAAATGCTGCCTCACAAGTTATTCTTTTATCTACGGATGAAGAGATTTATGGTCAATACTATACCAAATTGAAGCCATTCATAGCTCAAGAATATAATATTGTCTATAATGAAAAAGAGAAATCGTCATATTTTTCAAGTGGATACCTGGAGAGTACATTATGAGCATCGAGCATGTAAGACTTTCCGAAAAAGCGAAACAGCAGCTGATCACTCTAAAGCGACGAACTGGCATCGACAATTGGAATGTACTGTGTCGTTGGGCGTTTTGCCTATCTCTTGCTGAGAAAGCCGTTCCTCCGCATGAGGATATTATCACCGATAGCTCAATTGAAATGACATGGAAAACTTTTTCTGGTGATCAATCAGAAATATATTTAGCGATATTAAAACAACGAATTCATGATGATTATAATGAAAATAATGAAAATAATGAAAATATAGATATAAATTATCTATTCAAAATTCACTTGCACCGTGGAATTTCATATATGATTAATAAAGTCAACAGCATTGATGACATAATAGAAATGTAATTATATACCAACAAAAGGCACAAATATAATATGTGCCTTTTGAGTTATATTATAACATTTACTGATCATTAAAGCTCAAAATCCGTGCGTAAAACAAAACGGTCATTCTCATAAGCATGTTCGTAGCACATGATTTTCATACTTATAGGATTTATTATTTTTCCAGTACCATGAAATGACGATATTGTTAGCTGTGAATTTTCCAGATTATTTTTACACCCATCACATTCACATTTTCTCTTCAACCCTAAAGTCCTTATCGCCCAATAATAATTATCAATACTTTGATAAGGCCGTATAGATTTAGTATATTTGGTTCCTCGACCATACATTGATACCTGCGAACTTTTCACCATATTGGCCCACCCGCAAATTAATCTAAAGTTTTCGATAGAATCATCTCCTCCTAATGCAAAAGGATAGAGATGATCTACTTCTATTTTTAGATCTCGTTCAACCAAACCAATTGGCATATATTTATCAACATAATCAGGCAATTTTATTTTGACATCGTGCTCACCTAAAAAAATAGCAACAGCCTCAGATGAAAAAGGCATGCCAGTCAACCAGCAACGAGGTTTTTCACCAAGAAGATCCAATAATTCACGTCGTTCTGATAAAGAAACTCTCCTTCGTTTATTACTCTCCGTGATGATTTTTACCCTTTGCAATACATATCTTGATATTATACCCGACACTTCCATCTTATCAGTTCGGTCATAAGTCCATCCACATATTGTATCGATAATGCGAAATACATCATAATATATTTCAGGATAAGTCACATTACTCGATAGGTATTTCACATCAATAAATTGCTCAATAAACCAACGCCCCCATTCTCGATACATATCGCCTTTTAAAAGATCTCTTCTGAATCCAAGCATTGGATCCGGAAAAGACATATGAGACAACTCATTTTGCGTATCATTACACCATGCTTTTTGTATATTTAATATACTATTGATGACAAAATTGAAGTCTCTTTCCATAATTCAGTCAGTCTTTTTAGGGTTACGATACATTCTAATTTGAGGTAAGGCTGATGGATTTTTTCTATAATCAGACCACAGCTGAGCCCATCGATCTCTGATTCCTTTTGAGTCTTTTTTAACACCAGATAATTCCCAATCACGATCAAAATATGCTGGTTTAATATCCTGTAACCATTCATCAACTAAAGACTCTAGATGCTCTTTAGAATCAATCCCAGTTCGCGTTTCAACAAGAAATTGGAAAAAATCTGAAGACAGGATCATTAAAGATATTTTGTTAAAGATATTAGATTCTCGAGGTGCTCCCCAAAAATTTTTCCTATCTTTATTTTCACGTTGAGCGAGTTTATTGCTAACTTTGTTCCAAAAACAAACAAATAATTCTCTCCAAGGCCCTTCGAGAGAACGCCAATAATCATATGCTGATGAAAATACATTATCATCAAACTCAGAAACAACCCCAGATGTGGAAAGGTATTTTTCTTGCCAAATTTTGGCATAGTCGTTCCTTTCACCAAATAAAACCCCGCCTCTCAACTCTTTAAAAATATTTATGATTTTCCCCATAACAGACCATTGCAACATATCTTTAGAATCGCTGTTTACACCACGCTCTACTAGGTTTGAAAATGGGCTGACTGGGTTTTTAGCTATCCATGTTATAGCACGAGCTTCTTCGAGCTTGATACCAGAATCCATTAAGCGCTGAGATACAACTTCCATTTCATCATTAGTTAATGTTGTTGATACTATAGTTCCTAGCAATGAGCGTTCAATTGGTGTAGCTTTCTGGTTAATAACTACAAACTGAAATACTTGCTCAGATGGACTATCTGACATTAATAACGAAACCGGTAAAACTCGTGTATGTTTTTTTAAAATTTCGTTATTAGCCATTGTAGCATCGGTACCATTATTCAAAGATAATGATAACTCATCATCGAACTCACCCGTTTCCAATCTGGTATTTATTTCACTAATAGCACCTAACAATCTATGCTGTCCATCAACTAATGAAACAGGTAGAATAAAAGAAATAAGAGAATCTTTTTTAAATCCTAAGAATTCGTCCCGCTCTATATACAATTCAGGATTTTCTTTGAGTATTTCGTGACGTAAAGCTATTTCTTTAATAAAATCAGCTATATGTGATTCATCAAAAATCAAAGAATCCTGTTCGGACTCTTTTATTTCTTCAACATTCTCACATTCTAAATCATCTAGCGGATGTTTATCTTCTTGGCCATCCATTTTCTCTTCATTCAGAATTGATAGTTGTTTCTTAAGTTCCTGCTTATCTTCTTCCGAAATTGAAATTTTTACTTTACCATTTAACCGACTTTCAAGAGACTGTCTTAAGATGCCAAACAAATCAATTATCGGCATATCATAAAAGCTAGGAAATTCAATTTTTAAAGTCCCAGCACAATCATTGCTATCCTTACCCTTGAAGCTAACCTTACACCCAGCTATATCTCTTATTGCACAAATAAGTGTATTTTGAACTACATTTTTCTGATTCAGATAAAATTTTTTCAGTTCATTTAATCTTGCTCTATTGTCAACACGCTGAAAACCAACTGTTTCTATATCTTCAAATGATTTTTTTTGTGGGACGCCCGCCCATTGATGAATCTCATAAGCAGAAGCACCAAACAACACAACATCACTACACATTTCATTTTGTTTGATTTTTATTGCGGGATATTCAAATGTGAGTTTTGGCATTCTTTTTTCCTTTTAGATTTAATGTGTTGCGATGTATACATCCCATTATCTTTCTATGGTATTCATTATTCTCGTATCTTTCTCATTGTCAAGCTATCCAACAGTTTCACCTACAAACAGAAAACACATAACCTATTGTTTTACATTAAAAAAATAACAAACCCTTTAATTTATGGCTTTTTGCAATTACTTTCGTACACACTCAAAACATAAAAAGGAACACGCCATGTCCCCACACAAAATCCGCAAGGAGTGGCTGACTCTGAACGAGGCCGCAGAAGTCATCCGACAGCACAATATCACATTGCTGCCTGCCGACCTGATCCGCCATGTCCTGCATGGCGATCTGCCACTCTCGGTCGACTTCCCTTCTCCCGTACTTCCGAGACCACTCATTCCTCCTTGCCGTTTTGCCTGTCGATTCAGCAAGCCGCCCTTTCCACCTTCGCAATGCAACAAACCCGTCAACCGCAAAGTGATGGCGAACTCTCCGCCATGCAGACGCGACCCGACTCTGCAGCTGACCACCAACCATCTGTGGAATTAGCCGTTAATTGGCCTTGAGCGCCTGCTGCTCCACCAGCAACTGGCGAAAACGTTGAATCATCCTTACCCCAAAGATACCCACTGCTGCAACCAGATTGGCATCGTGGTGTGCGATGAGAACTTCGCCGCACTCATCTCGAGGCCTTCCTGACCCGTCATCAGCCGGAATCAAAGGACGGATCACCACCGTGCTGCAAACTCTGATGGCGTCTGATAATTCAGTGCCGAGTGTGGCCGACACTCGTTATAATCCTGCCGCCAGTCGTTAATGATTTTCCTGGCTTGAACGATATCGCTGAACCAGTGCTCATTCAGACATTCATCGCGAAATCGTCCGTTAAAGCTCTCAATAATTCCGTTCTGCGTTGGTTTACCCGGCTGGATTAACCTTAACTCAACACCATGCTTAAAGGCCCATTGATCCAGTGCGCGGCAGGTGAACTCCGGCCCCTAGTCCGTTCTTATCGTCGCAGGATAGCCTCGAAACAATGCAATACTGTCCAGAATACGCGTGACCTAAACGCCTGAAATCCCGAATGCGGTGATAATTGTCAGACATTCCTTCGCGAAGTCGTCCACACAGGTCAGGCACTTGATCCTGCGACCGGTGGCCAGCGTGTCCATGCCGAAATCCATTGGCCAACTCAGGTTGGGAGCCACCGGGCGGAGCTGCGGCAGACGCACCGTTGCCAGGCCTTTACGACGCCGTCTGCGTTTTACGCCCAGACCACTGAGATGATAAAGGCGGTACTCGCGCTTGTGATTCACATGAAAGCCTTCACGGCGCAGTAACTGCCAGATGCGGCGGTAGCCAAAACGCCGGCGCTCCAGTGCCAGTTCAGTGATGCGCCCTGATAAATGCGCATCAGCCGCCGGACGCTGAACTTCGTAGCGGCAGGTCGACAGAGACAAACCTGTAAGCCTGCAGGCACGACATTGCGACAGACCGGTCGCGTCACACATAAACTTAACGGCTTCCCGTTTGTGGCCTGTCGTCAGTACTTTCGCCCCAGAGTCACCTGAAGTGCCTCCTTATCAAGCATGGCTTCGGCAAGCAGCTTCTTGAGTCTGGCGTTCTCTTCCACAAGCGACTTCAGGCGCTTAACCTCGGGCACGTAAAAGGCGGCGTCGGAAATGGCGAGCTTACGGCAGAGCTCACGGGCAGAAACCCCGCCTTCAGCCTCGCGGAGAATACTGATGATCTGTTCGTAGGAAAAACTCTTCTTCATGGGGATGTTCTCATGTGGCTTATGAAGACATTATTAACATCGTGGTGTGTTAATCAACGGGGAGTAGATCAAACCGGGTTTGCCCTCAAATAGCGTGGATGTCAATGGATGAAAAATGACCAACACGGAAAAACCACAAAATGAATATGTCTATTACCGAAAAATAAATTATCTTTGAATTACAGACGGATACGGACGAATTTGGACGGAAATTGACACAAAAAAAGCCACCCTTAGGTAGCTAATTATTGCATCACTTGGTGCCGAAGGCCGGACTCGAACCGGCACGTATTTCTACGGTTGATTTTGAATCAACTGCGTCTACCGATTTCGCCACTTCGGCACTGAAGGGGATGCGGAAACGTTCTGGATTATACCTGTCGGCGGCGGTCATGCAAGCGACAGCGTGTCGTCATTGCGCTAAGTGTTGAAAAAAACAGCGCTATCCTGCGCGGCGTCACCTTTTGCTGCCGTTCCATAGCGCGACGGCCACCAGCAACCCTCCTCTCACCCTCCCGCAAACCCAACCCCACCAGCCAGCCGTTCCCCCTTCCCGCTCAATAACACCCCAACCCCACTCAAACTTATCTCAAATTTTTCTCACCTCACTCTCACCCGCATCCCCATCACAATCCATCTCTCCCCAAACAAATCCCCAAAATCCACTCCCCAACTATTCTCCCAACCCCTCCCACCATCATTCCCATATATTCCAGAAAGTTTTAGCCAATGCCTTTTTGTTACTCATCCGTTCCGCAGCGGGATATTAATTTCATCAATATTTTTATAACTTTACATTAATGAAAAGTTTTCTTTTTGCCGTTTATTCCAGGATTTTCCTCAGGCGTGAAGGGTTCCGGTAAACACTATTTTTACTAGTCGCTGTACGAGTCTTGATGGACATATTCACTCGATGAATTAACTCAGGAGAATACTTGTGACGACGTTAAAACCCTTGCTGGCCCGCAACCGCAGCTGGGCGCTGCAGAAGTGTCAGCATGACCCGGACTATTTCGAAAAATGGGTCGACGGGCAGCGGCCCCACTCGCTGTGGATCGGCTGCTCAGACAGCCGCGTTCCCGCCGAGGTGCTCACCGGCAGCCAGCCCGGAGAGCTCTTTGTCCACCGCAATATCGCCAACATGCTCGATCCCGCCGACGACAACGTCATGAGCGTCCTGCAGTATGCCCTGCACTACCTTGAGGTGGAGCGGGTGGTGCTCTGCGGCCACTACGGCTGCGGCGGCGTGCAGGCGGCGCTCTCTCTGCCTACCCTGCCGCTGGCGCAGGAATCCTCGGCGCTGGCTCGCCGTATCGGCCAGCTGCGCCACACCCTGCATCACGAAATTGCGCAGATCGCCGATGGATGTGGTGTTGCGGCCTCCCCCGGTGTTGGCGCCAGCGCCAGCACCGATTCGGAGCCCTCTCGCCACGCGCTGGACGCCCTGGTGGAAGCCAACGTTCGCGCCCAGTTCGCCCGTCTGCTGGAGAGTGAACCGGTGCAGACGGTGCTCGCCAGCGGGCGGCCGCTCAGCCTGCACGGCTGCGTCTACGATCTGGCTTCCGGCCATTTAACCACCCTCGTCGAA
>ENA-UPSY01002190-UPSY01002190.1-human-gut-metagenome-genome-assembly--contig:-NODE-2190-length-17537-cov-59.206816_pt1 | contig 17537 bp, 23 predicted proteins | sample MGYA00250044_ERZ773365 | MGnify/ENA primary metagenome ERZ773365 (study PRJEB29103, sample SAMN06111932) | human gut metagenome | biome: human gut; feature: ankylosing spondylitis patient; material... | reverse complement strand
AATCGGTGGAGCTGCATGACAAGGTCATCGGGCATTATCTGAACATAAAACACTATCAGTAAGTTGGAGTCATTACCGAAACTTCAGCATCCGGTTCGTGCGTAATTCTGTTTCTCAGATCCCGGCGAATTATCTCAATGGACCAGAACCACACTAGGTGTCCAAATATTTCAGAAACGTTTTCATACCATGGTAGTTCGAACAACGGTGGGGTTAGGCCCATAAGCGGAAACGAAATCATATGGACAAACAGTTGTGCGAGTGCACCAGCAAGCAAACCCTGCCACAGCTTAATTTTTGGAAACACCTCGGCAACTACACAATACCCAATCGCGAACACGATGGAGAATATGATATGTGTTACGCCTACCCAGTTAAACACATGTCCGGCGAAGGTATAGACAGCCGCATTTGGATCGGCCAGCCCTAACCAATCACGCAGAAAAATATAAGGAGGGTTAAGGAAGTTTCTGGAACAATCAATTTGCCCGGCAACTCGAATTAATGACTCTGGTCCACAGGCACTGGTAAACATATCGACAGGACTACGCGGTGGTAATGGTACTTCAGCACCCCATTTTACAAATGCTGAAACCACCCCAGAAATAAGCCCGATAAACAATGCAACACCATAATGCCGTCTGCGAGGTTCGGTTCGCACAAAAATATCTTTTAACGCCATAAAGCCATCACTTATAAAGAATATTTACAGTTCCTTAATATTCCTTAAGTTTGGCGCATGACATTTTGATTCAGATCACACTTTATAGCCGATTTCAGGCATTTGTTTTCAAAAACATAAAACCCTGCAGTAGCAGGGTTTATATGAATGTTTTCGTTCAGGCGTTTTATTCCACGATTTAAAATATACACGACAACTTCGGACAAAATCAAGCATTGTGCGCTTAAAATGCAAAATAATGCGCCCATTTACTCAATCAGCTGTTGCTCGTTGAAACTCTTTATCTGCCCTCTCCTCTTCCTTCCAGCACAGGTCCACCAGCGCATCGCAGAAAGGTTTCCAGTTGCGTGTCCATGTTCTGATGTGCAGGTCTGGGATAAGCGTCAGAATCGCTTTATAAGCAGCCGTAGACGGCATCGTTGAAAAGCCATTCCCCGAACAGCGCTCACAGATTTTATAAACCGGTGCTCCCTGCTCTTTTGTCGCTTTGCGGTCCAGAACCCGGCCAGAACCACCACAGCGGCAGCGAGCATTTATTTTCCCCTTACCGTCACAGGCTTCACATTTAGCGCTTATGCTGGCTGTTACTTCAGTCCACTTATCCCAGTCGGAAGGACGGACAGCACGGGATTTTTTAGCCCAATATGGTGCTTTGCCCCACGGATTAGAAACTTTGCGTTCCGTGGTAGTGGTTTTAATCTTTCCGTTGCCATTGCATACCCGGCAGGCACCCGTTGTTTCCGCGGACCGGGAATAATCCGCAAAAGCAAACTGCGCCAAAATCAGGCAGCAGTGCCCCAGCTCTTTACCCGCGGTTTTGCGTACGTTCTTCGGTGCAGTTTCAATCGCATACCGCGCTAGCACCTGGACGGCCAATTGCTCATCTGTCCTACTAATGCCAGTCTTTCCAAAGAACGCTGCAAGCCCGAACCTTGCCCTGCTGCTTGTCACACCAATACCAGCCATAACATCCGTACCGTTGAGGCGATCAGGTGATGTGCCTTTCACATCTTCGCCGATGTGCATACCCTGGGGGCTGAAATGTTTTAAGGATGCTTCGAGTTTCATGCTTTCAGTAACCCCTCTTTTTTCCATATAGCCAATGTTCTGATCACACCTTCAGCATGCATCAGGCGCAGTTCGTCGCGTGTGTAATCGGTGGTTCTCTTTCTGCCATCGATGAGATCGTGGCAAACACTGCAGGCAATTGCCCCCTGAGTGTCGTCCGGCTTACATCCAGTACCGCACGTCCCTGCCAGTCGGTAATGCGCCAGCACACTGGTTTCCGGGTTGCCGTTGCAGTAACCAGGGATCCGCACTGTGCATTCGCGGCCTCGAGCCGCTTTGCGAAGGTTCGCCATACTCACCCCCACATCCTGTTGCGCCAGCGAGAGTCTGGGCGCGGCGGATTTTTGTCCTCCACCAGCTGCGCGCTGACGGTCCATGTCATAAAGTCAGGGTTTAAGCTTCGTTCAACCTTTACGCCCCGCTGACGATATCTCGCTACCAATTCTTCGGCCTGCTGCGTTGTGCATTCGAGATGGTGAAACCATGAGCGTTTCATCGGCCTCCCCCCGCGAAGCTTAAAAGCTGGTTGGCGGCGTTCTCAGCTTCCTGCAGGCTGTTGAACGAACGAGAGAGGATCCACCGCCAGAGAACATCCAGCGATGCTTTATACAGTTCCTGGAACTCGCATTCGTCCATACTGGCGAAAGAAATGCTGTGAGGGTGTTTTTTCAGCGTGCCGTCCGGCAGCTGTATGGCGTCATAGTGGCCGGCTTCAACGATGACCCACGCCCGGTAAGCATCGAAAGATTTGCAAATACTGATATAGCCGGATCGCTTCTCGGCTATTCGGTCGAGATATTGCCCGGCGGCATCAAGTAACGCCGATTCACTCCCGCCATATGCAGCAAGGTATTTGGCGTAACCTGTGATAAGCCTGCGCTCATTAGACGAAATCGCCCCGCCGGTAGGTTCCCAATATTCAAAACCGAGATTGAGTAAAGCAAAGTAACGGCGATGAAACGCCGGATTACGGACAAGTTTAAAGTCGGCCTCCAGAACGGCGCCGAGCTTGCATTTTGATTGTAGAAATTCGCTGGTCTCCTGCGTGGCAGGGATCAGTAAACCTTGTGACTGCTTTATTAAGTGCAATTGCGCCATGGTTTCTCTCCGTGGCGCAGTAGGTTAACGGTTGTTCAGGCCGTTGATTTCATATTATCAGAAGGTGGGATAACTCGGTAGCCGAGGCGATGCAGAAAACTGGTCATTGTGTTGAGATTAAATATTCCCTCGTCCTCAAGTAGCGGTCGCATAGAAGTAATCCCGCTAGCCGTGTACACCAGGGCTCGGCCAGCGGCCCTGATACTGCCCACAATTTCACCTGTAGAACGTTTAACCAGATCGTAATACTCGTCACTCTCACTGCGCATCCCTACCTCCCGGAAGCAAAATCATATACTGTGTTTTTATACAGTATAAATTAATGTTGAATCACTTACATGTGAAAATTACACGGTATGAGGGATATGATGGCAGATGAAGATCACCCTACAAGCCACTATTTTCAAAAGAGATTATCACAATTGAAAGTTTGGGAGTTTTGTTTAACTTTCATGGCTAACGGAGTGAAAAGTTTTGCGCGGTTGTCGACGGCATATTTTGTGTATCGTATAAGCCCCTATTTACCAGTGCAAAAAAGAAAACCCGCCGAAGCGGGTTTTCTCATGCTGCCTTACCATTTCTCTCTGTCAACTTTGGCAAAATTGAAAGTAGAAGGCTATCCAGTTGTATAGTCTGGCAGTTTAGAAGAGACAACTACCACTGGGTAAGTTGCATTGACGCCATACTCAAGTAGTGAGCTAACCCGCCAGGCATTAACTAACCACTTTATTATGGCTACATCGAACATTTATTTCAGAAACTTGTTATACACGAAGAACTCAGTATCTCGCACAAATCCATTACGCTCATACAACGCCTGTGCACGGATGTTATCTGTAGCGGTACTAAGCATAATAAATGCCGAATCGCTCTCCTTCGCCAGTTGCTCAGCACGTGAGATTAGTTTGTGTGCCACACCATGCTTCCGAGCTGACTCATCAACGAAAAGGTCATAAAGCAACCAAATACGTTTCATCTCAAGAGAGCAAAATAAAGGATAGAGCTGCGTAAAGCCTACCGCTTTGCCATCAACCTCGGCGTAAAAGATCACGGACTCATTAAGCTGAAGGCGCTTGAGAATAAAATCTCTGGCCTGCGAGGCATTTTCTTCGACCTCGTAGAAACGACGGTACCCGAGATACAGGGGAAGGATAGTATCCACATCATGTGGTTGAGCCTGGTAAATCTTCATACAAAAACCTCATAACTAATGAGTGTATAATTGTATTACAAATAATTTTCCCGATTTGTCCTTTTGTGGGCTTAAGTTCACTTTTCGCCCCCCCATTCTCCTGTTGGATTAATTTTTCGCCATAAAAAATAAAACCCGCCGAAGCGGGCTTTATCATGCTGCAATGTCTTTTTTCAGGCACATCTCCGGCAAATTAGCCCTCACCAGCGCCTCAGCGAATGGGGGCGGAACGGCATTGCCGCAGCGTGCAACCTGCTTATCCTTCGCATACTTCACACCGCGGTAATCCTGATCGATGATGTACCACTCCGGGAACCCCTGCGCCCGGTAAAGCTCATGCGGTTGCAGCATTCGCATCCCGATATCAACAATGCGGTAAGTCACTCCGCCGATATTCACCATCCCGGTGCAATCCTCCCCGCTGTATTCCTGCAGGAACGCCAGCACTTGCTGCGCGCGCTCTTCGTCATAGTCCTCGACCGCCAGAGTCGTTTTAACCTCCCCTACGTGCTGCCCGCCGGCAGTGATAGTCGGCATCGGCTCGTCAGTTGTCTGGCCATCACGGCAAGTACCGCGCAGTTTGACCAGGTGAGAAGCGACTAAGGCGTGGTGATCGACAGTCGTTACTGAATGCTCAGGCTCATCCAGCCCCACGCCCGGCCCCGTATAGTTGCCGCCGTAGTGCTTCGCCAGAAATGCGCTGGTCACAGCAAATTTGTTACCACCAGCGGTTACTGTCCCCAGTGGCTTTTCCAGCTGCAATACGCGCGGCTCCTGCCCTGGTCGTTCGCCATAGCCCATCTGAATTAACGTCGGCATTACCAGTTGCGATTTACCACCGCCGCCCGCAGTGATGGTTGCGCTTGGCTCGTCTGCGCGGTGGCCGACGCTGGCACCGAATTGCCGGGCGATAACTGGAGCGACGACGCGGGCTCGTGTCTCTTTCAGGATGGTGTGAGCAGGTTTATCAAGCGGGCGCGGTTTAGCCTGGTATTCGCTGCCACCGTTGCCAGCGAGGAACGGGACAAGGCCCGCCTCAACAATCCCCAGCGCATGACCATTCCCCCCCGGGCGCCTGGACGTGCCAGCGGTCACTGTCGGTACCGGATCGGTAACTGGCTGCCCGGTGGCGCCGGTGCGGAATTTTGTCAGATGAGGTACCGCGATTGCGTAGCCGTGGGTTTTCGTAATCGTCTGCAGCGGATCGTCCAGTGCCTGCCCCCGGAAACAGTCATATTTCCTGCGTGTCGTTGTGTGATTGCACTTCACGATGAACGGCGACGCGCTGTCGATAACAAAACGCTGGATGCCGCGCGCGATACGTTTTAACGTATTCTCCGCCAGCGGCTTTTTTCGATCAAAGATGCTCGGCGCCGGGATGGACCAGTCGATGCATTCCGCAGCTTTACGCCATGGTGCCAATTTGCCATCTAGCACCGCTGGTGATTTCGGATCTCCATGAGTGGCTTCCGGCCATACAATCGGCTTCCCATCACAACGCATCACCATGAAGAACCTCTTGCGGATGGTCGGCGCACCATAATCACATGCGCGCAGCTCGCGATACTCAACGGTGTAACCCAAACCGTTTACCAGACGTACTGCATCCTCGCTATCAAGGGAAATATTCAGAAATTCGCAGCATTCGGCCAGAGCCGGATGATCCGCTGAAATGCCTGTGGTCAGCATGCCAATGAATGCCTCAAAAGTTTCGCCAGCGCGGGCAGGATCTGGACGCATTTCACCATCGAGCAGCGGCCCCCAAGTTTTAAATTCTTCAACGTTCTCTAGCTTCATCACTCGGGGTTTAACATCCAGCCCCCAGCGCAGTACCACCCAGGCCAGTCCGCGGATCGCTTTCTCGACAGGCTTAGCTCCTTTCGCCTTTGAAAAGTGACGGCAATCTGGTGAAAACCACGCCAGCGCTACCGGGCGGCCAGCGGTCGCGACCTTTGGCCTGACTTCGTAAACCGATTCGCAATAGTGCAGCGTGTCCGGGTGATTAGTGGTATGCATCGCTACAGCGTTCTGGTCATGATTAATCGCAATATCCACACTGCGCCCAATCGCCAGCTCGATGCCCGTTGAGGCGCCGCCGCCGCCAGCAAAGTTATCAACGATGATTTCGCTCTCTCTCACGCGTATTTCTCCATGGCACAGGCCAGCGAACGAGCCGCGGCGATAATTGACGATACCGGCATTTTCTCCAACCACATACGGTTGATATGATGATGCAGTCGGCGTTGGTGATGCGCCGGCAATTCACCGGCGTTTTCGACTTCAGAGAAAACCATCGTTACTTCAGCGGGCCATACAGTTTCTGGTACATCCAGCAGCAGCTGCTGCTCCAGCTCTAGAATGCGTTTGCAGGCATACTGCAGCGATGGTTCCATTTCCTTGTTCATGCCTGCGCTCCTTCCAAAGCAACCGCAATAGCTTCAAAAAAACCATCACGGGTATGATTTGTCATCGCTGGTACGAATGCAGCCATCAACAGCTCCTGATCGCAGTTTTCGTCTTCAGAGAGCATCGCTATTTTTTTATCCAGACGATTCTTTGCGTCCTGCAGCTGCTCGTTCTTACTGGCGCGTTGGATGTAGTCCGCAATGATTGCGATCGCTTTGTTCGTCAACTTCACTGTGACTTCACTCATAATTTGCTCCCGATTTTCTCAATCGTTTCCAGCAAAAGCCGACGGCGCGTATTCTCGGCAAAGTGCCGGCGCCCGGTATCTTTGTGGTAAAACTCGTTTTTTCCCACCACCCACATACTTTCCGTCGCGTGCAGCTTTTTACGTTTCGGTCCGTCTTTGGTAATCACAATACCGATATGAGTTTTCTCGATAGTCATAAGGCCTCCCCGCGCGCAGTTGTCGGCCTACTTGCGCAGATAGCTTCCTGCACATCCAGAACACGCTGAAATACAGGACTGCCCAGCAGGCTGTAGTTCATACCAACAGCCGTTTTTGGCACCAGGCCAAACCGCTTCATGTCAAAGTCGATAACGGCCCGCTGATCGCGGAACAACCCCAAGCGACCATGCCGGACAACCTCGTCAGTCGCTTCTGCTTCGGAAAAATACCGCTGAACAGTAGCGCGGCTCAGGCCCAGTTTTTTCATTGCCTCGGCGGTCGTGAGTCGCCCCTGATGCCTAGTGATCCGAATCACTGCGCGGACGTACTCTCTGCGCTCAACTGCTGACAATGCTCTAGCCATACATACCTCACTTAACGACGCGCAAATGGCGTACGTTTTTGCGATAGCTGTCCCATTCAAAATTCACCCACATGCCGCCATCCATCTGGAGTCGGTCAAGGATCCGTATGCCCAGTGTTTCCCTCAGCGATTCATAGTTCAGGTTGGTTAGGATGCCGACAGGTCGCATGGAGGACAGCCGGCGATCGATAACCTGATTCAGGATGACTTTTTCACCGCTGCTTCCGCGCTGAATACCCACCTCATCCAGAATAAGCAGGTCCACATGGCACAAATCATCCAGCAATGACGCCTCTGACTGCCCGCCGTCATAACATTCCCGAACACGCAGCATCAGGTCAGGAATAGTCACCACCAGCACAGAGCGGCCACCAGCGAGCAGGTGATTTCCGATTGCCGCCGCCAGATGGTTTTTCCCGGTGCCCGGAGCTCCGCTGAATACGAAACTCGCAAACCCAGAGCCGAAATGCTGCGCGTAACTTTTCGCCATCGAGAGCGCTCGACGCTGGCCATCCGACTCAACCTGATAGTTCGCGAATGTGCAGCCGCGGTGCAGATCCTGAATTCCTGCACGTCCAAAGATTTTCTCTGCACGTGCGCGCTGGTTTTGTTTTTCCAGTTCCTCACAGCGCTTACGGCCTTCTTCGGCTTGCCAGGCACGCCATTCATCAACGCTGCCGAATTTTGGCTGAACGCCAGGGGGAATGAGTTTTTTCAGTCGCTCCAGTGCATTCCCGGTACCAATCATGTTTTTCATCGCTACCCCCTGAATCCCGATGGAATTTTTTTGTCAGGTTCCGAAATCTGATTGGGATTTCGTGCTCCTGGCGCCTTCTGAATCACCCACGGTTCGCTGAAATGCATGCCGGGACCAAAAAACGTTTTCGCTTGTTTCACGTACTGCGTGTTCAGCATTCCCTCGGCTTTAACGAAAGCCGCGTAACGCTCCACACCTGCGAGGATTTCCGCCGTAGTGGTTCCATCCCTGATTCGGGCATTCCAGGCTTTGAAGGCATCGGATTTGCTGTTACCCCCTGCCCGCTTGGGATAAACCGACCAGACCTGCTCGAACTCATTCGGGTATATTTTTTGGGGTTCAGGTTTATCGCCTTCGTCTTGGTTCTGATCGTCTGGGGGTGTGACGGAGCCATGCCCCGAACTATCTTCTTCCTGATCCTGTTCCTGCTCCTGATCCTGTTCCTGGTTAAGGAACGGTTCGAGAACCCTTTCGGAACCCTTTAGTTTTGCGGTACCGATGTGGGATATTGCAGAGGCTAAAACCCGCGCCAGCTCTGGCTTCACCGTTGATTTGTCCGGGACCTGATCAAACAAACGCAGTGCTGCAATTCCCTGGTTTGGGTTTTCAACTGAATTCCAGGTCAGAAAGTTACGAATTAGAACCCATTTCGATGACGAATCACGCGTTGCGAAACCGTTAGCCGATAGCTCATCAAACCCTTTCGAAACCCTTTCAGGAGTCCAGGCTAAGTCTTCCGAAACATATCCATCAGGCAGCCGGAAACACCCAATCATGTTCGTGTGTTGCCCGGTGAGCAGATACAGCGCCAGCAACCTGGCATCATCCGATACCCGGCGCATTCCATCGCTTATCCAAAATGATGTATGCACCTTGCCGTAATCACGCATAGAGACCCCGTTGTTGCTTAAACTGGTGTGTTTTCATCACCAAGCACCCACAGCAAAGCCGCTGCGTATTCGCCGCTAGCGGTTTGAAGTTGCTGGGTGATTTCCTTACGGGATTTGAGACGAGGCTTTGTGTCGCCGAGGACAGCGCGCTGGCGGCGAGCTTTCTCGTGGCCAGTTACACCCTCTGCAGCTGCCTCTAACTGTTTGACCGTTTCCCGTTGCTTTTCCGGTGGCATATCGACCAGCTGACGAGCTTGAGTGACAGTGACTTTTCCAGCCTCAACCGCTGCCTGGACGGCCTGCGTAGCATCCAGTAGAGCCACGGTTGCCAGGACCGTTTTTACGCTGCAGCCAAAAAGCAGGGCAATGTCATTTTCGTCATGACCGTATTCCATCTGCTGAACCATTTTTTTTGCCCGGCCCAGTGGGGTATCTGGTTGCGTGATCTCGTTTTCGCTGACCATGTATTTGGCCATTTGAATTGCCGAGCCGCGCTTAGCTATACCGGGTACCGGCCAGGGTTCCAGCCCCGCCCGCTTTCTCCTGGCGTTTGCTTCCTTAGCGTTCTTTACGCGCTGCCGACCTGCCACCACGCAGGTTTTCCCTGTCTCCGGGTCCTTCCACACGATAATCGGTTCGAGTACCCCAAGTTCCATGATATTGAGGATCACAGCTTCATTAAGCGGTAGGTGTACTCGTTCGTCGTAAAGCGGGTGTGTTGTATCGGTAACCAGATGTAAACTTTCCGGTTCGAAAAACAGAACATTGCTTTTGCCGCTGGCGCCGTAAGCGTCTTTCGAATTTTTAGCCATGGGCGCCCCCGTTATTGATATTCAGTTGGTGAGTGTTCATAATTTCCCCTGTGAATTGATCCAGTTAATTCGCAACGAAAGCCGTAGGTGTTGCAGCACCGCGGCTTTCACCTTTTTTGATATTCCCCATTACAGAGCTCCCAGCATTGAAGTGACAATGGCCAACAGTGGCGCTGTTAACTCCGGGTCTATGCGGAACATCTCGACTATTCCCTCGCTCAGTTCTTTCAGCTTCTGATGGCGTGGTGCCCCCATAGCAACGGCAACCTTCGCTTCGCTGGTTTCTTTTTCCAGACGAGCCAGACGGGACATAAAATTGTCTTCGGGCATCAGGCGATGGCGAAACTCCAGTGGAAGAACGGCCATGATTGCCGGGGTAAGAAGGCGAACGTACTCGCGATAGCGCTCAGAATCGGCAGGGTTGTCCAGGTAGCGAAAAAGCTTCTGTCGGGCACGGCTGATATCATCAGGGAACGCGATCTCCTCGCCACCCTGCTGGCGCCACTCATCGATGATGTGTGCCGACACAACATCCTGCCCTTCAGCTGCTGCCCAGGCGCGAACAGCAGAGCGAATAGCGTCGTGATCTGACTCTCTCAGCTGATTTCGTTTTATCAGGGCGCCGGTCTTGAATCCGGTATTTTGTTGAAAGGGAAGTGTTTGCATGTTCAGCCTTCCTGTTTCGGCAGGCCGTCAGTTGGGTTTGGATAGAGATCAGGGCGCAATTCGTGGGGAGTAACGCCTGTAGCCTGAAAAATAGAGGAAATACGCCCCTGAGGCACAAGCCCTCCACAACGTTTTTTCCAATGACTAATTGTCATTGAGGATACGTCCAATTTTTCAGCTAACTTTTTTGCGTTACCGGCATTTTTTATGGCTTTCGCTAATGCATTCATAAGTGACTCCCTATAAGTTACGAGTAAAATTAAACATTATGTTTATTTTAATGTCAACTTTATGAATGTTGTTGGCGTAAACATTTAGTTTAAAATCGTGATATATGAGAAAAAATACGCACCAAGCAGATAACCCGCAGGTTCAGCGGCTTAACGAAATCATTGAGAAGAAGCGCATATCTAAAGCGGATATCGCGAGGATTTGCGGTGTGAGCTCTCAGTCTGTTAACAACTGGTTTGTGCGCGGTGCCATAGGAAAAAGCTCCGCCATCAAACTTGCCGATGCGCTTGGTGTCAGCCTTGAGTGGGTTTTAGGCCAAGATGTGGGCTCAAAAGACGGGTTGAGACCTGACGAACGAAGGTTGCTTGAGCTTTACAACCAACTGCCAAACGAAGAAGAACAACAGAACATGTTGCGAGTCGTGTCACTGCGCCTCAAGGAGCTTGACGAACTGTATGAGAAGTACATGGGGCGGAGGATTAAGGGTGATTCAGAGTAACGCAAGCCCAAATTCTGCTTGTTGCCGCAATGATTAACAATATGTTTTGTGGGGTAAAACCTAATATTACACCACACTGTATAAATTACTCTTAAAATCGCCACTCTAAAAACCTTATAAAAGCAATGCAATCATAACGTTAGAGCGCAACAATGGGAATTTCTGTATTTAAGAATGAAGTAAGTTTTGACAAAGCACCTGAGCTGGTCAAAGAGCTTCGCATTACGTGGATTGCAGTGTATGATAAGTGCCCCACTGCGGCTGTCTTTATATTGGTTTCTGTCCCTTTTATTGCCTTGTATGCCATCTATACTTATGGGGGGATACGCAAGGCTGAACGATTAACCGATAAAGATGTCAAAGAAGCACACAAGAAAAGCAAAAAGCAAAGGAGGAAGAAAAAATGATTTATGACATTCTTCTAGCCTCGATTCTTGCGTTGATGATGGTTGGCTACTGGATTCTATGCAGGAAAAGAGCATACGAATATCAGAAAAAAGCAGCAGGGCTGATTAAGGAATATTTCCTTGATGGTCAAGTTTCAGACAAAGACAAGCAACATTTGTATCAATGTTATGTGTTGCTTCGTAAGTGGTACGTGTTTCCATTTTTCGCGTTTGTAACCCCTTTCATACTGAGTTACATGCTTCTCATGCAAGGAAAAGTCGAAGTTAGCCCTGCAAAAAGAGGTAATCAAGAGTTGTATGACAAAGCCTTTGATCAACTAATGAAAATGGCTTTGAGCAAAAACCCTTTGATTTCAGCGATTAGCATGTCATTCACAGGAATATCCTTCGCCGTGATTATCCCTATTGGATTGTTACTACGGAGGATCTACACAATACCGACGAAAGAACAAGTTACTGATGTTTTTGAACAGATGACCATTAAGGCTGCACAAAAGGCTCATATCCATTAAACATAACCCGGCGATGCCGGGTTTTTGTTGCCCTTTCCACAACAGTTCTGCCGCGTCCTTGTTAGCCCCTTCTCTATGTATGGCGTTCCTGACGTCCCCCCTTGTTCGACCAAGTGACCATCCACTACCAGATCCACCACAACCATCCTAAATGCATCAGTATCAGCTCCGCCTTATCCTCATCGTAATCCGTATAACCTGCTCCCCGCTGATTTTCTAACCGCCAACTGCTTTAAAAAGATGCTGCAAAGGCCTATACACATTCAAAATTAAACTTTTTGTTTATATTTATAAACCCATTTAGTTGACACAATAATAAACAAAGTGTTTAATTATCTCGTAGCAACAAACCACCCAGGCATGGAGCCCACGAAGTAGCTGCCGGCGGCATACGAAACACGGGATGAGGTGGAGTTATTAACGCGCAGTAGGTTTAAACGTTCCGCTGGCCACGTAATGGCTGGGGTTGAAATGAGTGAGCAAGGCATCAGAGCAATGGTCATTTCAGCAGTTATTGGGCTCTTCATCTGGATAGCGCTCGCCAGCGCACTGAGGGAGTTATTTTTATGATTGATTTCGCACGCAAACCCGCTCGTCAGCAGGCTGTTCGTTTAAATCCGCTGTCAGCTTTCATCCGCCGGGTGTGCTACATGCTAGCGCAAAAAGGAGACCCTTCATGAGCACGATGTTTGCCCTGGTTCTCACCGTCAGCATGCTGACGGGCGGTAATCAGGATGTCCTGCTCGGCGTTTACGACACTGAGAATGACTGCAAGGCAGCTGCAGAAGAGCAACACGTGAAAGCTGAATGTTATCCGCTGAAAGGCGTACTTGACGAGCATCCGGCCGGGTTCACGGTGCAAATGTAGGGGGAAGAATGCAGAAAAAATGCGTTTACTGCCGTAAAGCAATCGAGGGAAAACCAGTGGTGAGCACCCTGTTGTACCTCCAGGGGAACCAGCTCGCACGGAAAGAAAAAGAGTACTGCTCTGAATGCTGCGCCTCTTACGACCAGATGGCGCACGAGGGCTAACGTAAACCCGCCGAAGCGGGCTGTACGTCCGGTGCCACCGACCAAAGTTACACCGGAAATTACTAAAACCAATGACCACCCTAAATGGGCGCTACCAATGGCCCGGGGGATTCTACATCCAAAATAGAGGCTATCACATGGAATATTTTTATCTGATAAAAGCGACTCAAAAATCGGGTAAAGCTGATGCCGTAATCTGGCGTACCAATAAATCAGAAGCTCGCGCCCTACTGCAGCTGGACGTCGATCTGGAAGACGCTGGGATCGAAACAGGCCGCGGCAAAGACTATCAAAAACCTATTCGCACCGATTTCCCGGTATTCAACGACCTGCCGGCGGAGGGTGTTCTCGATTACTCATGGTGCGAACGCTACCAGCTCGGCGACAATGGCCGAACCTGGACTTTGAAGCCAGGACAGGCGCCTGCTGACGTTCATCACGATGATGCCGGAGTAACCTCTGAAGCCGTTACTGGCGAGCTGGTTGATGCCAATACCACTGTCGACGCGGTTCAAGATGAGACCGTGGAAACTTTCGGTAGTGACGAATACCAGGACGATTCCAGCGCGCTTTTTAACGTGGCCGAGCTCCCCTTTCGCGCTCAGCTGCTGGCGCAGTACATGGCCGAAGAACGTCACGTTTATCATATCAGCATGCCTCACCGGCAGGAGCTGTCAGCTCTTGAAATGGACACTGATAACGCAGCCGTCCAGGATCTGATTCTGGCCGCCGAGAATATCCCTGAAATCAAAAAATACGATATGCCGGCGCTCTGGAAATTCACCAGCGCCAATAAAAAAGTCTTCCCGGAAGGGAAAAGGCATGAGCTCGGTAAGCGTATCCAGTTTGCTAAGCTGTGGTTCGCCACGAACGCGATCGACCGCGGCATTCTCACCAGGGAATGGGCTGCCGGTAACTGCATTTCTTCGGTTTTGAAAACCGATGCAGGTACGAATGCTGGCGGCGGTAATAAAACCGATCGTAACCCTGACTACACCCATACCCTTGATACGCTCGATGTAGAAATAGCCCTAGCCACAATGCCAATGGATTTCGATATCTACAATTTCCCGGCATCAATTCACCGCCGGGCCAAAGAGATCGTTCAGAAGAAAGAAAGTCCGTTCAAAGAATGGTCTGCAGCGCTACGCAAGGTCGCAGGCATCCTGGATTATTCACGCGCAGCCATTTTTGCCCTTATTCGTGGCGCCACCAGCGATATTCATCATTTCCCGGTAAGTCTGCAGACCTATATCAATGCGAACCTGACTGAGCATAAGCATGACAACCCTTCTGCTGAGACGCTTGAGAAAGCTGGTCATGTTTCATCTTCCGCTGTCACTCTGGACGCTGTGAAAAAGGATATCGATGGAGATGAAGGTGTGCCTGACCTGGAAACTCTCCCAACTGACTTTCAGGAAATTGGCACCGAACTGGTGAAAGAAGCTCAAAAGAAACGCCCTGACGCTAATCAGGTTCTAGCCGCCGAACGCGGCGAATATGTCGAAGGTATCAGTGACCCCACGGATCCGAAGTGGATAACCGAAGACCTGACCAAGCCCAAACAGCCTGAAGTTTCAAACATGGGCAATGGTGTTTTTTCGATTGATGGTCTGGTGGATAGCCAGACATCACCAGCACCAGCACCAGCACCAGCACCAGCACCAGCACCAGCACCAGCACTTTCTATCGTGGACCAGGCGCGCCAGCGCGCTGCAGAAGAAAAATTACATCCAGATAATTCCGGGGAAACCACCAGCAATGTGCAGATGGAAACGGCTCAGCCGGTCGAAGACGAAAATGATAATGCGGTATCAGCAGGCGAAGGCGCTGATGCAACTGCTCCGCAAGCAGATGCCGTGAACATGCGCGATATTCTTGCTGAGCGCTGCCCTGACCTTACCGCGGCAGTTTTGAAGGGCCTGCAATCAGCAACTGCAGAAGAAGAGCATGAGCCAGAGCCGGAAGCAACAAAATGGCCTGAATTCTTCGAGCCCGGTCGATATGAAGGCGTGCCAAATGAGGTCTACCACGCCGCTAACGGCATCAGCTCCACGATGGTTAAAGATGCGCGGGTATCGCTGATGTATTTCGAGGCGCGCCACGTATCCAAAACCATCCAGAAGGTGCGCTCTCCTGTTCTGGATATGGGCAATCTGGTGCATGCACTGGCGCTGCAGCCTGATCAGCTGGAAAAAGAATTCAGTATAGAGCCGGAAATCCCGGAAGGCGCCTTCACCACGACGGCGACGATCCGCGCATTTATCGACGAGTACAACGCCGAGCTTCCGCCGCTGTTGAGTGCTGACGACATCAAGGCGCAGTTGGAGGCGCACAACGCCACCCTGCCCGCTCCTGTACCGCTGGGCGGCGACAAAGATGCAATTGGCATTGCGTATCTGGAATTACCTGACGAGTTCAAGCGAATCGTTGGTGACGATAAAAACTTTACCGCGTCAGCAATGAAGGCCTGCATCAAAGAATACAACGCCACCCTGCCAGCGACTGTTAAAACCAGCGGCAGCCGTGATGCCATGTTGGAACAACTGGCGATTATCAATCCTGACATGGTTGCTCAGGAAGCGCAGAAGGCGCAGCCGCTGAAAGTATCGGGTACTAAGGCGGATCTGATTCAGGCCGTGAAATCGGTTAAACCGGATGCCGTGTTTGCCGATGAGCTGCTGGATGCATGGCGCGAGAACCCTGAAGGAAAAGTGCTGGTTACCCGCCAGCAGCTGGCTACGGCACTGGCCATTCAGAAAGCACTGTTGAATCACCCGACCGCCGGCAAGTTGTTGACGCACCCGAGCCGAGCCGTCGAGGTGAGTTATTTCGGCATTGATGAGGAAACCGGGCTGGAAGTTCGTGTGCGTCCTGACCTTGAGATAGACATGGGCGGCCTTCGCATCGGTGCGGACCTGAAAACCATCAGCATGTGGAACATCAAGCAGGAAGGCCTGCGCGCCAAACTGCACCGGGAAATCATCGAGCGCGATTACCACCTGAGCGCGGCTATGTACTGCGAAACCGCAGCCCTTGACCAGTTCTTCTGGATATTCGTTAACAAAGACGAGAACTACCACTGGATCGCCATCATCGAGGCATCCGAAGAACTACTGGAACTCGGCATGCTGGAATACCGCAAAGCTATGCGCGCCATTGCGAACGGTTTCGACACTGGCGACTGGCCTGCGCCGATTACCGAAGACTACACCGAAGAGCTTAACGATTTTGATGTGCGCCGCCTCGAAGCGCTGCGCGTACAGGCATAAGGGGGAATAACAATGTCCAATTTAGTCGCAACTACTGAAAACCAGACCCAGAAGATCGACAACGTTTCTATCCTGACGAACGGTGAATTGTTCAACCGCCTGCGCACGCTCTCGGAAGTAATGGCCAATAGTGGAAACTTCGTGCCTGAGCATTATCGTGGGAAACCAGATGCGTGCATGGCTGTAGTGATGCAGGCAGCGCGTTGGGGTATGGATCCGTTTGCAGTGGCACAGAAAACCTTCATCGTGGGTAACTCAGGTGTGCTTGGCTATGAGGCTCAACTGGTGAATGCGGTAATTAACACCATGGCTCCAACCAAAGACCGGATCCATTTTGAATGGTTTGGTGCATGGGAAAATATCGTTGGTCGCTTTATTAAAAAAACCAGCGGCAAAGGTAACGACTACATCGCGCCGGGCTGGGATTTGCAAGATGAAGCTGGCGTGGGCGTCCGCGCCTGGGCAACCCTCAAAGGAGAATCAGAACCTCGCGAGCTTGTGCTGATGCTTTCGCAGGCACAAGTCCGCAACTCTACACTGTGGGCGAGCGCCCCCCGTCAGCAACTGGCCTATCTCGCCGTTAAACGTTGGGCGCGACTGTACTGCCCGGATGTGATCCTCGGGGTCTATACCGCCGATGAAATTGACGAACGCGAAGAAAGGGTTATCAACCCGGCGCAGGCAGAAAAAGTCACTCTGAATGAGATAACACACTCCGTTGGCGATTCCACCAGCACGCAAGAGCCTGCATCTAACGTTGACTCTGTTGCTGACGAACTCCGAGACCGGATTGATACAGCTGACTCAGTGGATCAGGCCAAAGCAATTCGTGTAGACATCGAATCACAGAAAGCTCTGCTGGGTACTGCTTTGTATACCGAACTGAAGAGTAAGGCAGTGAAACGCTACTACCTTGTTGATGCGAAGAACAAAGTTGAGGCCGCCATAAATTCACTCCCTAACCCGGGGGATCCGGAGGCAGAAGCATTATTCGCGAAGGCAGAAAGCACCCTGATCTCATCGCGCCGCCACCTCGGTGATGAACTGTATGACCAGTTCCGCATCACCCTGGACGACATGAAACCGGAATACGTGGGCTAAGGGAGGCGGGAGGGTTCGCCCTCCCGGTAACGATATGAGCAAATCACTGAATGCACGATGCATACGTCGCTGGGAAGTGGAATTCAAACCTTTCTGCGATTCA
>ENA-UPSY01002187-UPSY01002187.1-human-gut-metagenome-genome-assembly--contig:-NODE-2187-length-17550-cov-4.175127_pt1 | contig 17550 bp, 14 predicted proteins | sample MGYA00250044_ERZ773365 | MGnify/ENA primary metagenome ERZ773365 (study PRJEB29103, sample SAMN06111932) | human gut metagenome | biome: human gut; feature: ankylosing spondylitis patient; material... | reverse complement strand
TTCAACTATATTATGTCAGAAAAAAATATTTTTCAGTTAAATTTTTTTGAGCAAGAAAGAAGAAAATCGTATTCTTACCTTCCTGCTGTATCTTATTCTTTAAAATTCATATTATTTGACCTCCTTTTTTATTTTCAACTATATTATGTCAGAAAAAATTATTTTTCATTAAAATTTTTTGAACCATAAAAATCAATATTTTTGTTCCGTTCGAAATATTAATAATTCAATAATATATTTTTATGTATTACTAGTAACTATCAATAACTCAGAAAAGGAGTCCCACTTTGAGACTCCCTTTTTCAATATATACATAACTATGTTTATGTAAAAAATACCATTTTTTTACTAACTACTATATCTTCCCTTTGGTCTATTCTTTAGATGGTGCTCCACCTTTTTGTGTCTTAGGATCAATCACCATACCAACTTGTGGTTGGGTATCTCCTAAAATAATTGATGCTGGACTCAAGAAATCACCATACTGGAAGACTTTCGTTTTCCGACGTTCAAAGTGAATATGTGGTCCAGTAGCTGCACCCGTTTGTCCAACATATCCGATAAGTTGGCCTTTTTTAACCTTATCCCCTTTCTTAACAAGAGGAACATCACGCATATGTCCATAATAGATAATAGTGCCATCTGGAAGAGTGTGCATCACGTGGTTACCATCGATATTCATCGCCTCTTCATTGACCTCTACTACTTCACCGTCTGTTACGGCATAAATTGGAGAGCCTTCTGGTGCTGCAAGGTCCATTCCTGTGTGTCCTGAACCTGTATTTGGACCGCCAGCATTAGCTGATGCACCGAAAAGTTGGGTAATGGTATAAGGGACATCAAGTGGCTGACCTGTATCTGTGCTAAGATTACTATTATCGCTATCACCACACGTATCTGCATCTACTTCTTCCTTGTCATCATCCTTATCCTTCTTGTCTTTTGACTCTTTTGGACGATAGACATAGACTTTTCCGTAGTCCATAGTAATACGGTCTCGATATTGACCATAATTATTCTCAGCAATCCCGTCGGTTGATGGAGAACATTGGATAATATTCTCCTTATCCTCAACGAACATGGTCTGTCCTTTATCTCCAGAGCTACTACCTTTCGTACCCCAGATAATGACATCCCCTTTTTCACGGTTTTGAACATCATCTTTGGACGACCACGCACCCTCATACACCAACTCATAATCATTGTCTTTCAACCAGTCATGTTCTGAGTCAGTATCTACTGGAGATCCAGATTCTTTAGCACCGCCGTCAACAAGGGCATAGTATAGAGCAGATGAATGGTCATAGCTATCTGGCCCAGTACGAGCATCACGAGAATACTTGACCTTCCCTAGCTTATCCTTATACCACTTGATAGCCTTATCAGTATCAATAGACTTTTTGTCTTTATCACTGTCTTTTTTGCTATCCTTGTTGCTAGAGTCACTTGATGAACTGCTATCGTTATCATCGTCTTCTTTGTCGCTATCTTCTTCATCGTCGTCACCGTCATCATCATCTGAATTTTGACTACTTAACGAGGAGTTATTGGAAGAAGCACCGCCACCACCAAACGCCTTTTGGAACTTGGCATCATCGTACTTATATTTACTTGCTTCGAAGACTTCCGCAAACTTCCTTGCATCCGCCTTCTTCTGTTCTGGTTTGACATAAGCCATATTACCTCGTTCGTAGGCATTCCATGACATAGCAGTTTCATCGATATTGGTTTGTTTAGCAAACTCCTGGAATGACCAGTTATGACCAGATTCGTCATAGGCTGGGTTCCAGTCACCTTTTGAGATGGCATCGATAACAAAGGCAACCATCTTATCAGCATCTTCCCAATCAGGACTATTAAGAGGTGCATATTTCGTGTAGGGGTCAAACTGGAAGATTCCACCACCACCAAGTGTGTTAGATGTCCCACCTGTCGTTGGAACAGCTCCCTTAGAAATGGAGTCGTTGATACCACCACCATAATGCCCTTGGGCACGTCCAATGATGTCATAGCTCCCTTCAGAGTTTGCCCAACCAACAGCACCTGCAGCAGATTCCCCAGACAATCCAGCATTCACAAAAGCCATAAAGACTTTGTGGGCATTTTCATAGGCTTTTGTCCCCTTCGTAAAGGGATCAGAGTCGCCAGCAGATGCTGAGTCAGTTTTAGTAGAAGTCGATTGAGGCTTAGAGCCATCATCGTCTTCTTCATCACCATCTTTTTGGTAGGTTACACATTGGGCGTTAGTCTTGCTACCTTTCCCACCGGAAGTACTAATTGTCCCCATTAAACCAGTGATAATTGCAATTAAGATAACCGCAAAAGTTAAAATAGTTCCTATAATAATGGTTGTCTTCACTCCAAAAATCGTTAGAAGAACACGAGCAGCTTTATCACCTATTCGTTTCAAATATCTTAGTCACCCCCTTAATGAAGTAGTGCGGTTAGCCAATACCAACCAAATACAAGTAAAAGTCCTAGGGCAAGAAAGATACTTTGTTTAATGAATTTTCGATTTCGTTTTTGTTGTTGTTTTCGCATCCAAAATGAATCTTCATCTGAGTAATAGTCTTTGTGACGTTCCACTTGCAAATTATAATAGTCTGTCACATCCTCCTTGACACTGGATAACCTTTCTTTCCCACGCGCAATGAGACCTTGTTTTTTCTCTTGTTCACGTGAGATACTGTCTTCATCAAAACCGTCATAGTAGGTATCGTAAAATGTTGAATAATCTACTTGCTCTTCAAGGCTTTCCGGATAGACTTGGTCTTGATGCTCATCAAGAGGATCTAGTTCTAGTTCACGTTGAATATACTGACCATCTCGTTTAAAACGATAAGATACCATATATTAAAACCTCCTTAAGCCAATAATTGGCATTTTTTGTGGAGCAATATAGAGTTTATCTGTTACAGTTACCTTAGAAAAAGGTACACCTTTGATTTTAAAAGTACGGTGTAACTCCTTAACAACGAGACCAGCTTTATAATCTTTTTCCGTCACTTCTTCCTTAAAGAGTTCTTCATAGGCTGATACCTGAATCAAGTCTAGGAGACGATAAGCAGATTGATAAGCATAATAGTTACTTCGATTAGCCAATCTCTTTTCAAAAAGAGGTGAATATTCCTTTGAGAAGAATGATACGATCTTAACAGCTCGTTTTCTATGGTTATATTCTAGTTTAGCCATAACCCATGCAAGCCCCCAAGTCACTAGAGTGATAAAGCCCCAGGTGTTCATCAAACAAATAGGAAGAAGACTAAACATAAGAATATGCTTTGCTTTCTTGATACGTTCACGTCTCTTACCAGTAAGTAGCTGATAAAGGGCTACAATCAAGGCACAAAACACATATGGTGTATAGGCAATAGCCATAAAATGAACACCATAGGCGAATAAAAGTGTCTGATAGAGCATAAGATAGCTATAGAAACCAACCAAACCAAGAACTAAACTAATAAGGAAGGAAACTATCCTAAAGAAACGCAGTGTCTTAATGTCATAAGCTATATTGTTAACCCATAGAGACATTTGCATTAGTGTGGTCATTGATTAATTTTCCTCCTCTGGTGCTTCTTCTGTTTCAAATATTCTCGACTCAAATCGAGCAGGTTCTTGGTAGATAATCATGGCTGAGTACTCATCCACTTGCTGACTTCCAAATAAGCCACATAAACTACTTAAAAGATGTGTTTTTCGCATCTGATAAGTAATATCAACAACACGACAGGTCTTTTTGTAAGCCAAAATCTCTAAGTAATCATTTACAATTCTTTCCAAATCATGCGGATTATCCTCTGTCAGAATTTTAGTTTGTAGTTGGAATGCCTCATCAGAATATGGTTGCTGTAGGTCCATTGTATTTTCCCCTTTTGCTATTTCTAAGGTAAGAATGCATAGCGAACATGTTCATCATATGGATATTTCCCATAAGACCTATTATCCGCTAGTTGATGGTTGAAGACTAAGTTCTTGACAGAAGCAATATTTAGGAAGAAATCACCATCTCTTAAATATTTAAGTGACGAAAGTTCACTCTCGGTCATTTCCCCTTGTAAAGCATCTGCTAGACGAGGGATAGTCAAATCACCTAATTGAGAAAAGACACGATACGTCATCATAGAGAAAATTGCGCGTGTCGCTAAAACATAGTCCACTGCATCCGTAGAGTTTGCATTCAAGAGGATGTTATCTAACGAACTCATTTCCATAATAAATGCAGAATAGTTACTACTTACATTCTCAATCAAATCCTTTAAAAAGTTAAGAGACTCTGAGTAACGATAATTGAAGAGCTTATGTGCTCCGTTAATGGTAATAATGCTATGAGGTCGTTGGCTCTTATCTCCCCCGATAATCCCTCTACGGAAATACTCAGATACCCTTCTTCCATTTGCTACAGCGTAAGATGAAATGATAGATAACACTTGGTAAAGCTGAATATTTAGAAGTTCAGTATCTTGAATCCCAGAGAGGTCAAAGGTTACGACTTGTTCATTTGAGAAATCTTCAAACTGTGAGGTCGCATTTAAGAAGCGATAATCCCCCAAGAGACCAGAGAAAGCATTATAGAGACGGTCATAACTTGCAGCATCAATTTCATTCCCCTCTGCGATTTTGTCCTCTTTAAGCTTGTTCAAGCGTTCTACCCAATGAGATAGCGTTGGATAATCTTCAGGAATGACATTCGTAATCGTTAAGTCTTCTTGGTCCATCACTTCTGCATTACGATTCCAGAGACTACGGTCTTCATAAAAGTCGTTTAAAGCAGACGACAAATTATTGAGGTCAGAATTCTTTAACCCTGGATCTAGAATTTGAGCTAAAGCACGTAGTTTATTACGGTGGGCATAGAAAGACTGGACCTGGTCCGTTGTTTCTCCATCTGCAGAGGAAGCCGTTGCAATAATTTGCATGAGGTTAATATGATTTCGATTATTTGTCCCAGACATCTTGACATATCGACCACCTTGCATTTCCGTAAGGTCTTTTAATTTCCCAGTAAGGTCAATGTTAAAAATGGTATGTCCTTTAGCAAAATAGGTGTCAATCAAGTTACCTAACAGTTTCATTTTTCCGTTTCCTGCTCCGGCAATCAGCATTGAAGGAATTTTACGTTCCCTATCTTCATGCAAAAGGTCAAAGTTAACAACACCACCTGTACGAGTTTCTCCCAAGTAAACGCCATAGGTATCCATTAAGTTTGTATGGTTAAAAGGATAGCCAGCACCTAAATCCCAAACGGATGCTGCTTGTCCTTTTCGACGTAGTGGGGTGTCTTCCAAACGAGAAGCTGGAATAAAAGCTGTGTGATATTCGACGTCTTGCATGCCATCTGAAGAAGAGATAGAGTACTGATTCAACTGTTGCTTAAGGTCAGCTTCTCGTTCGACCAGCTCATTCAAAGTGTTTGCAGCTAACAAAAAGCGAGTGTGAATTTTTTTAGAAGGAACATTGTTACCTAGTTTTTCACGATAGTCTAATAAAGAACTGATACGCATCTTGTCATCGGCATCTTGTGCAGCCTTTGTATTTTGAGTGGCTAACATATTCGAAATAGCTTTTGAAGCTAGTTCGGACATTTCACTATTTGAAGCATGTTCTAAGGACATAAAACTGATTACATTATCAACGAGCATTAAATCACTCATCCAAAAGTCAGGTAAACCGTGTTCTGGATATCGGTCATATGGAACATGAGCAATCTTATAATAACCGTTAGCTTGTCTCCAATAGCGATCATCATGTTTGAAATCAGGAATATCACTTTGAATCCTACTTATAAGATTGAGGTCATAACCTTCTCGAATATATTTCTTGATTTTTCGTGAATTTAAATCCATGTAAACTCCTTCTAATACTGGTTAGGCGAAACATTCAGTGAATCATTAAAGTTGTAATATTGAGTCAACAACTCTTCCTTCTTTTCGACAGATACAACTTTAGGGGCAAATCCGTGGCTCGAAGCAATCGTTAATGAGGTACGGGTATTGGAATCTATTTCAGCTAAAGTGTCACCAAACACCCAAATAAAGAACTCGATATTTTGTTGATTGATCGCAATGACTTGTTGAACGAGATATTTTGTTTTCAAAATATCTTCTCTTTGTCTAAGTTGATAAACAAGTCTCTCTTTACGTGAAATGGTATCAATGTCATCACCATCATTGACAATCAATTCTGGAGCGTTCTGTTCTTGTTTGACTTCATCTAGAAGACGTAGCAATTCGTTAGATTGACTTGAGACATCTGTTGGCAATTTTGTTGTCTGGATCATCATGTCAAAGGCAGTCCCAGACAGAAAAAGAGTGAATCCTACTTTAATTGCTGCCTGTTCTTCGTTAGACATCGCTTGAATATCTTGCCCAAACACCTCAAAAATCTGCACATATCCTGAATAGCCATTAGCTAATCGTATCGGTTGATTAGGATAGCCATATAGGATAGACTTCACATCAGTTATCGCAACAGTGTCTAGAAAATCTTTACGTTTCTTCTTATTGAGTGGAACATACACAAATTCCTCTCCGGCACGTTCGCCAAGGTCGATACTTTCATATTGTGTTTGTTTTTCCTTCTTCTTGGCTTGTTTACTTTTTCGTGCCTCTTCTTTTTTTTGTTTCTTAAGTTCTTTTTTTGTCAATACTGGTTCTTCAATTAAACCTGGCATATCATTTCCTCCATAAGCATTATTCTTCCCTATTCTACAAAACACTTTAGGGTGTTCGTAACCCAGTGACACCTATTAGCTACTCATACTTCTACATGATTTTGACTATTTACTTCTATTTAGGGCTCTCTGTCCTTGTCTAGCTACTTAAAAATTGATACAATCAAAACAATTAGGACAACATAAACTTTCTAGAAAGGATTTTAGGATGCTAGATATTTTACAAGATTTCTACTTTTCACTCTATATAAGCACTTGGACCTCGTTTAAATGGCTACTACTTTCGGTTCTTATTGCCATTGGCTGTTGCCTTGCCACTTTTTTGTTCGAATTCAAAGGCAAAACTGCACAACTGATTTGGTTGAAATTCTCGATGAGTTTAACCGCTATATTTGCTCTATTTTGTTTATTCATGACACTTCATGGCATCATCCATTCAATAGGAATCCTAGTAGGTGCTGTTTCTAGTTTCTTTTTCCCAGTATTTGGTTTGTTAATTATCTGTGGTATTATCCTATTCATCATCAGTCTTTTCAATCCATTGTTCTTATTCTTCATGGCAAAGAAATAATGAGAGGAAACCTATTCAGCCGATGCTATTATGTTAAGAAAATAAAAAACAAACCACCTTTGAAAAGTAGTTTGTCTATAATCTAAGAGAGGTAGTCCAAGGCTACCTCTCTTTTTTATATTGGCCAGCCTCCAAACAGCGAGGAAGAAAGTAACTAGTCAAATAAAACTTTATATTAAATGTCTAAGTAAGTTACACTACCTCTACGTAGTGACTATCAATACTCAACATAGACTAAGAATCTTAACTTACACAACTGTCGCTAACCTTTGGAAACTAATTATCACAATTCTCCGTCTTCTCCAGCATCTAACTTCTGGAATCGACTGTCACTATCTAAGCTATTCTTCTTTGATAATTTCTGAGTAGGGGAAATAATATTTGACGTACTCCCTTTAGGCGTTACCCTTCCGGCACCATTATTCTCTGCTCTATTATAATTCAAGATACTATCATTGACATTATCTCTAGTCCTAGTATAACGTTCTCCGAAACTACTTGAGAAGTCCTTCTTAATTGCTTGACCTACATTCCTGAATTCTGTCCCAACAACCTCCTTACCGGAAGTCATTACTTCTTTTGTGCCACTTATGGCACTATTAAACGTATTTTTAGTGCTAGTTGATAGTTTCCTTCCGGTTACCCCTACTGCTCTTCTTGCTACTTGAAAAGCAGTAAGGTCCTGATCTGTCGTATCAGAAAATGCATTCCAAGTTCCAGCTACAGCACCTGCAGTAGCACCTACAGCCGACATAGCACCTCGTCTGATATCATTTGTGGTCGACCCTACCACGCTTCCGGCACTCTTAAGTCCTTTTACACCAACTCTGGTTCCACTACTAACACTATTTCTGAGACGGTTAAACCCACTTTGATTTCGTCTGCCAGTAGTTGGATTATACCTACCAACAGCGAAGTTTCTAGCACCGCCACCCATTTTATTAGCAGCCATCGCACCAACAGCCATTGTAGCAACTCCAGCCTTAGTTCCACTTGAAAGGTTAGTATCAATACCTATCCAGCGTTCCAAAACTTTTGAACCTTGAGAAACCGCAAGATAAACACCAAGGTAAACCGCAATCGTCGCAATGGCATGTTGGAATGGATCTAGTCCATCATAGAAACTTCCACCTAGAGTTTTCTTAGCAACATCAGATGCTCCAGAACCTAGATTGAGTTTCACTTCACTATAAGTAATTAAGAACCATTGAGCTACTTTGACGAATAGTAGTTGGAACCAGATGGCAGCAATTCCTGTCATAACTTCCTGCCAAACTTCCAAGATTCTCATACTATTTCCCACTGCTGCGTAAGAAACGAGCGGTGAGATAATCACTGTTATAAGGGTTTTGAAAATTACTCGTACCGTAGTTACTAGCAATCCGATGAGAAGAAGTAAAAGAATGATTTGCTGAGTTATCAGTGCTATCCAGTCAACCTTATAGCGAGCGTAAGTCGGCAAAAAGGCTGTATTATCAAAACCAAGGAAATAACCTGATTTTGACGTAGTGACTCGTGCATAAGCTATCTTACCATCTGCATAACGAATGGTGTTGAGCGTAGATCTCATTACATCAGAAAATCCATTGTAAGGTGATTTTGCCTGATTATCTTTCCACTCAGATTCCTCTTTCCAACCAGTAAAAAATATTTTACTAGTTTGAAGAAGAGCAGTTATTGGGTTAGATAAGGCTATACCATTTTTTACTTGTTGCCCCCAATCAACCGAACCGTCTTCTCGCACTCCTACGAACTTAGTTATTGAGGATACTCGTCCTTCACGTCCAGAATAATACTGCAACATGGCTTTATTGGTTGGGCCATAAGTTTCCGTAAAATTGGTGAACCAAATATTACCATCTGAAATGGTATTCCAGTTTTTATCCCCCGCTATAAAATGAGTATCTTCATTATACCCTAACTTATCTGTATCAAAATCCATTGCATACAGCATTTCGAGGTCAACCGTATTGCCCCTAAATGGCGTTACAGAAAGCGAAACGCTCTGACCACTACCCGTTATGTCATAATAGGCTAGTCCTACGGTATCCTTCGCTATAGCACTACCAAATTTTGAAGCGAACACCGGAAGTGCAGCAACAGAAAAAGTCACCAGAATCATATGATTGAAGAATTCTCGGTACCTGAAAGGTGCTCCTGCCATTGCCATTATAAGACGAATGAGCGTTACCAGAACAAATAATGAAATCCCAACGATTTGAAGCCACTTATAAACTTGACCAACAAAGCTATCGGATTGACTAATATAATCAAACATCCCGAACAACTTAAACATGTTGAGGTAGGCTTTCTCAATCGCATAACTAAAACTATAGATACCCTTTGAAAGCATCTCGGGAATAAAGCCAAAAGCTATAAATACCCCAGTTGTTGGGTGGAGGTATTGGTCCCACTGTGCATAAAAGGATGCCAATAATAGCTCTTTATCTTTATCACCTCCCCAACCTTTAGAACCAACTTCATTAGGCCAATCTTTCGATTGAGAGATCATATCTGATAGGGATGGCCAGACCTTCCCTTGTTCAATCTCAATTGTTGCTTCTGCACCCATAGGTTATCCCTCCTTGTTTTCAGTGTTTTCAGCTGAAGTTTCAGTAGAAGGAGATGTTGGAGTTGCAAATGCTGTTGTTGTCGGTTCAGATGTAACTACCCAACCTTGAGTAGCTGATGGTTTTTTCTTAACATTGAAAGTAACACGATGAACTGTCGTTTTTTGAGCCTCGTCCGTTGTACCAACAACGTATGTAACCTCATAGGTATCTTTCTCATTCTTAACGAGTTCAACTTTCTCCAACATTGTGCTAGAAACAGTCGCTACCTCTGGGTTAGTAAATTTAGCGTCGTTATTATCCAAGTAAGCCTTAAGCTTATCCTTGTCTCCTGAATAATAGTATGACAAGAAATAACGACCCATGACATCAATCTCATGTTCATGATCTTGTATCATTGTAAGACGCTCAACTTTATCTGTTGTGGCCACAAGTTCTTTCTTCACGCGCGTGAAATTACTGTTATAGACCATTAGCATCAACAATAAGAATACCGACAAGGTACAAGAACCAATAGCCAAAATCAATGGCAACTTACTTGGTGGTCCTACTTCTTCATCTTCATACACTCTGCCTGTCTTCTCCTTCCGTTTCTTAGCTCCAGCGACTGACTGTTTATGCTTATCCTTATTCGACATAAGACGGTTTGGAAGTTCTCCTTCAATCGTTCCTGGTTTTGGATAAGGTGGCATATCAACAAGAGACAAGCCTAGACTTTCAGCATAACATGGAAGTAAACCCATTGGACCACTGAAAAAGTTAGAGATTCCTTCATATGTTGTCTTCTCAAACCGATTATCACGGTGTGCTTCTTCGATGAGTGGGGTAACGAGTTCCTTATAATCTTTCGTAATAACAAAAGGGGTAATCTGAGGTTGTCCTTCAATACTAGGGACTCCCGTAGTTGGTCGTGTGACACGACCATTTTGTTCCATCGGTTGACTAGCAAGGGCAATTCCTTTTAAGGTAAATTCAGAATAACGCTTTTTGATTTCTCGAAAAAGTAATTCTGCTTGTTTAAAAGTTAGAAATGGTAGACTTTGAGCAATACTTTCCTTCTTATTACTAGGGAAATATTCAGTGTCTAAGTCATCAATAATATCCGCTAACTCTTCATCCTTTTTAGGATTTGCATTTCCTTTCCACTCGATATAAAGAAACAAGGCATCGGGAAACAATACCTTGCGATTCCCCTTTATGGTAAGTAATTCTTTTTCCATAAAGTATACCTCTTAAAGACTTATTTGGGTTGCCAAAGATAATTAACAACCAAAACAAGTGCCGAACCAACACTTAGTGCGATTGCAATCCACAAGAGTCGGTCAAGGGCTTCCGTTCGTTTCTTTTCACCCATCATCATCAAGATACATGCAACTAAACCAGATATTATTGCTATCCCCGGGAATACAAGTCGCAACATACCTGAAACATCATTAAGCGTATTTGTTGCCTCATTAGCTGGGTTAGTAGCTTTTCCTCCAGTTTGCTCCGCAAAAGCAAGCGATACAGAGTTTAACGTCAACAAAGCAGTCGTTCCAAGTGTTGATGCCTTAGTCTTCACGTTGTTCAAAAATGTGTTTTCTTTCAAAACAGCCTCCTTAAAATTTTAATATCTGTAGTCTACAATATTCCATCTACGAGTCACAACCTAGTGACACCCCTTAAGATGTAAGCAAGTAGTTACCATACTCCTCTGGAGGTATCCGTTTGACAGTAATATGAGTCTGACGCCTATCTTGAACTGTCTTTCTACCTGAGTTACCATACGCAAATGTTCCTGGTGCATATCCAGATAAAGACACATCAACCATAAAGTAATCTTCTGGCTTTCGCCCAAGGAAATACAGTTGCTCAAAGATTTCATCTGTTAACACTTCATCAATAGTTCTCTCTAAAGGCCTAGCTCCATCTTCTGGGCTAACACCGACACTACTGAGATATTCATAGAAGTATTTTTTGCCATCGATAGTTTGGTCACCATCCTTAACATCCTCATAATTAATAAGGATATGATGCTCTTTAAACCAACTACTCTCATGCACTGCCATTTTTGAATAGACAATCTTATCAATGGTTTGTTTCGTCAAGATATTAGTCACTTCAATTTTCCAACGGTTGATAAATTCAGGACGTTTAAAGATCTTGATTAACTCATCTCTCATGTCCTTCATGAACTCTTTATAGTCTGACTTATTCATTTCTGTAAAGGTCTGACCAGAGGTGATATATTTATCTCTGATTCGCTTATGCCCCACGTTTGATGTTGCAATGATAAACGTATTCTTAAAATTGATTTTTCGTCCACGTCCATCAGTCAAATGCCCGTCATCAAGCATTTGCAAATACAAAGCCCAGACATCTGGATGAGCCTTTTCTAACTCGTCCAATAGTACTAACGAATAGGGATTCTTCTTAATTTTTTCAGTTAAATCACCTTTTCGCTCGTCATTTCCTATAAGACGAACAACAGCATTATCAGTCATGTATTCTGACATATCCAGCCGAATCATCGCTTCTTCACTACCAAACAGTTGTTTTGCTGCTTGTTTCGCCAATTCTGTTTTACCTGTACCTGTTGTTCCAAGTAGAAGAAGAGTTCCTAGAGGTCTTCGCTTGTTCTGCCCACCCTGGATACCCTTATACATAAGGCGTGCTATAGTTCGAATCACATGGTCTTGCCCCTTAACAACAGCACGCATCCCTTCCGCAAAATCCACTGGAGTTGAAGACGTGAGTAGTAGACTTTCCATTGGAATACCTTTTTTACGGTGAATGACATTCGCAATATCTCTTAAGGTAATCTCTGATTTCCCATCGATATTTGCAGTCGCTGAAGCTTCATCAATAATATCAATAGCTTTATCTGGAAGCATTTTATCCGTGACATAACGAATAGATAATTCTACTGCTGCCTTAATGGCATCAGTAGGAATCTCAATATCAAGTTCTCGTTTATACTTGGGACGACGTTTTTTCAAGACCAAAATAGATGCCTCTTTGTCCAGTTCATCAACGTAAACTGGTTGCAGACGTCGTTCCATCGCCGGATCACGTTCAATAATCATAAACTCATCAGCTGTAGTGGCTGAAATAAGATAGATTTCCCCACGAGATAAGGCTGGTTTCAAGCTATTAGCGACGTCAAGAGCACTTCCCTCAACCCCAGTACCCATAATGGTATGCACTTCATCAATAAAGAGGATAAACTCATCTTTGTGAGCCATAAACTCTTTAATCAATCCGTCCATTTTAGCAATGATGTTCACCTCTTTACCTGTATGGTCAAATTCTTTCCCTTGGATAGCAGATAATTCTAGTTGCTTAACCTGCTTACCTTGGAAACGTGTTGGGACGTGGGCTTTCTTGTTAAGAATATCCGCACAAATTCCTTCTACAATAGCTGTTTTACCTACACCAGCTTCACCAATTAGTACAGGAGAGTTTTTTTCTAATCGATTCAGTGAGATAAAGACTTGTCTGATTTCATCTTGTCTACCCCAAGCCACAAAATCTTGACGCTTGGGTCTGATTTTCTCAGTAAGGTCTGTTGTGTATTTGTCAATATAAGGAGTCTTACTAAGATTATGGTTAGTCCTCTCCTTCATCTATTTATACTTCCTTCCTAAACGTTCTGCAGCCTTATCCATTAAGTAGCGACGTTTTTTCGAACCATCATCTCTCAACTCTGGGTAACAGTTCTTATCAATTGGATAATAACGTTTCTTTGTCCGACGGTGTGCATGAATAAATTCCCAGAACTTATTTCCACCAGACGAAGAAGGGATCATCCAATAAATCGTTAAAGTCATTGTACAGAGTAAATTGATTAGGAACTTCAACTCCTGCCCTCTAGGGAAAAATATATCCCTGAATTGTAGCGGAAAAACAAAACTCCCTACTATAATGAAGGCTTTCATTATCGGAACACCGTAGTACTTTACCTGCGTGTAAAGACCACGAGGCAGTCCCCAGTTCCCCTCTTGTTGTTGATTTTCTTCTTGATTCATCCAGTACCTCCTAGAAGTCAATATCCATCATTGGTTGAATATTACTTTCAAAATAAAGGAAATAACGGAATTTCTCAGTCAAAAGCTCCACTTGATCCCTCTGAATACAAATAGAACCTTTCTCTCCAAAATCAATATCCAAAAGGTCCGTACATTCAATACGGCATTGGTTTAAGTGTGTCTTAACTACCTCAATGGATGTTTCAGAATCATGATGAACATTACTTGAGATAAAGCTACGAAAGTTCTTCCAACCAACTTCTTTATCAATGATTTGATGTAGGCGTTCTAAACCGTCTGCCCATTTCCCTCTAAAAATTTGAAGGGGTTCATTCATAGCATTACCTCGCTGATATTTCATCAATAGGCAATCCTGGTTAAGTAAATAGCGTTGTTCATCAATTGTCATAATCGTTAATAAAGTCCTTTCTTTCCTTTTTATATTTATTCCCCAATATCTTGTTTTACTGATCGTACTGGTGAATTAAACTTGTAAGTACCATTCTTAACTGCTTTGATATTCTTTTCAATCTGTTCAATGATTGTCTGAACATAAGCAGCATTTTCACGCGCTTTCGCTCCGTCCTTCTCTTTAGAGTCCATACTTTTCTCGATAGCTTCCATATCACTCTGCTTATCGGTTAACTCGTTCCCGACCAAGTATTCTGACTCACGCTTCAACTGCTCCAATGTCTTAGTATCTTCCTTAATACTGTCATCAAGTGTTTTTGCAGAAGCCAAGAGTTCTTTTCGTTGACCTTTTTGATATTTCAACTCCTCTTCAAAAATATTGAGGGCAAACTTCTCACGAGACAAATTCTTGACATGTTTGTTTTTGAGAAGTTCATTTTGAGGAGTTATAAAGAAATCAACGTAGTTCTTATTCCCTTCCTTATCTTTTCGTTGACTCTGCTTAGAAACCGAAGCGTCATTGGAACTTGAGGATAAGTAGTCATTGTATTCTTGGACATCAATCTTAAGACTGTTTGAGTTTGGTGTCTTATTTGTTGCACGGATAACCATGAGTGTATAATCTGAAGGCACATTACGCATGACCAGATACACCTTATCTCCGGTTAACGGAATGGCTTCTAAGGTCACTGCTTCAGGATTCTTAACACTACTTGGCAAGAAAACCTGCCAATCAAGATTTTCAGTATTAATCCCTTTTTTAATAGCACTAGTAGCATCTGATGTTGTTAACTCCATAACGACCAACCCATTTGAAGAAGAGTAAGTCATAGAGGTTGCTGTGATACTTCCAAGGCCATTACCAAATGATTGTGTTGCCTGCAGTTGTGACTCTAAGTAAGTAACTCGGGTTGGAGAGAAATAAGCAGTTGTAGCTGTCCAGACCATAGTTCCCAGTAATGCATAGCTAATGATTAACGTTCGTTTTAACCGATGTCGCCTCAAGTAAGAAAGAACTCTGTTACTCTCCCAGAAGGACTTGATCCTATTTGCTGCTCTAATAGGAAAATACCGCCAACCTTCTAGCTCTTCGAGCCCTTGTGTATTTTCATAATCTTTAAATTCTACCATGAAGCCATGATAGGCTATATCATATAGGTATCGCAACCTAGTGACATAGGTTGACTTTCGAGATAATAATTCTCTTATTCTGGTTTCCTAGCCTTGAAACAACCCCGTCAATAAGCTATACTAAAACTGTGTTTAGGAGTAGTCCTAAACACAGTCATTGTTTTTCCCTTCGGGGAATTTTATGGAGAGGTTGCTTTTCTCCTTCTTCTCCATATCTTCTTTTTCATAAAACGTCATTGTTTTTTGAAAATATTGTTGTTGTGACCATTGGAACTTCCTGTTGTTCCGATGGTTTTTTCTTGTCTAAATGAGGTCCTTTTACAACAAAAAAGAGGCAGCCCTCAATGGACTACCTCTCTTCCCAAGAGAAATTTCTCTGGAGAAGAAAAACAATGACTATTTTTAGTTTAACAGCGAGGGGAGAAACCTCATAACACTAAAAACAGAAAGGATAGTTATGCTTTGGGGGAGGTCCCTGATTCATAACTAATAGAAGTTAATAGATTATGTTAGATACGAGAGGAGAAATCTCGTCTAACCTTACAACAATGGTTGGGTTAAGGAGAGGGGAGAAACCTCATTCCTTAACCTTGATATAAGTATATCATAATAGGTCTTGTATTCGAAGCTCAGAGGACCCTTTATTTCAGTTTTTTTTATTTCTTTTCAATCTCCTATAATTATCTTGATATCAGTATGATATCATAGACACATTTTGTGTAGGATATCATCTAACCAAGTAAGATGTCCAAATGTCAGAAAAACACCCAAAAAAATTCAAAGAAACTATATTTCTAACACAACGTATTTACTAGAACCGTTGTGTTAGAAATCCAAATTATTCTCTTCTCTAAATCTTTGTTTCTCTTCATCTGTGCCACCACGAATAAAAGTAGTTTCCCCTCTATGGACAGTATGTACTATTGGAGACTTTCTTACATCTGGATAGTCATGTGTCACAACCGAATTGGAATCATCGTTGTCAGTAACTTCAGAATTAGAACCATCGTTGTCAGTAACTTCAGAATTGGAAAAATTTTCATCACTTTGACTGTCACTGACTTCCTCATTATTTGCGTCATGACCTAATTGTTTAAATAGTAATAATGCTGCTGCAAATGCTGCTGTACCTGCCGTAAGGATAGCTCCTCCAACTTTTAGGAATTTTTTCCCATTATCAGTCTTTGAAAATTCAATAGTATCTTCAATTGAATCTGATACCATCCTTTTCAAAGTACCGATTTTACTGGTGTTCTTCTTAAAGTTTGGTAACACTTCCGAAATAGGAATCCAGAGTTCCATACGATACTTCTTGTTTAATCTATCCCCAACACTATAGACTTCAAGACTTGGACTATTTTTTATTACAAAATTCTCCTTAGCAAACTCCCATGCTTTAGGAATTGTTTTTTCGACAGAGCCTATTAGTTCAATGATAGCATAATTGCCACTTGGAAGGATTACTTCTTTAAACCTATCAGAGTTTTTAGGAACATGACCAATGCATGTATAATATGTAAAATCACCATGTTCATCTGGAGCCGAAATATATCCAACTGGTGCGTTATAATCAGCAACGACATACTTATAATAGTTTTTCCAAAAAGAGGTAAAGTCACTTGATTCTGACGCATGATTTTCTATACCATAGAACTTTACCGCATTTTTCTCAACAATACTAATTCTCATATTACTACTACTTTCTATAAGTAATCACTTTATTGACACAATAATATTATCCTTTTCTCGGATAACTAGAACTAAAAATTATAGCTCAAAAACAAAATCTGCTATTCGTTTTGCTGCTTTCTCTGTAGCTAAATCAATATCCTCTTTAGTCCAAGTATCTTTGGTATACGTCACGAGAGACTGAGCTATTGGAAACTTACTACCAATATATCCATTACCTTTAGAGATATGATTTTCCTTCTTAGTTCTAAACCAGGCATCTCCAATACCACGATTTATTTCTGCTTCAAGTAAAATCTTGTTTCCTAACTTCTCAGCATATTCACGAAATTCATCCGGATCATCGACACCTATATCATGCATGATGTGCTCTCTGTTAATCCCACTTTTTGGCATAATATGTTCGATGTCTATATTTCCGTCAAGCTTTAGATTTATACCATGTTCGGTTGCAAATAGGTACTCATTCACATAAATAAGAGCATTTGAGACTCCACT
>ENA-UPSY01002176-UPSY01002176.1-human-gut-metagenome-genome-assembly--contig:-NODE-2176-length-17628-cov-63.611133_pt1 | contig 17628 bp, 13 predicted proteins | sample MGYA00250044_ERZ773365 | MGnify/ENA primary metagenome ERZ773365 (study PRJEB29103, sample SAMN06111932) | human gut metagenome | biome: human gut; feature: ankylosing spondylitis patient; material... | reverse complement strand
GGGGGACCGTTTACTTACTGCTCGTGGCGTTTAAACACCAGTTCGCCTTTCTCCGACGCCTCCGCATCAAAGAAATAGCCTTCGCTATTAAAGGATTTCAGCTGTTCCGGCTGGGTTAAGCGGTTTTCAATAATGTAGCGACTCATCAGGCCACGGGCCTTCTTGGCATAGAAGCTGATCACTTTGAATTTGCCGTTCTTCTCATCGAGGAATACCGGCTTGATCAGCTGGCCCTGCAATTTTTGCGTTTTCACCGATTTAAAATATTCATCGGAAGCCAGGTTGATGACGATATCGTCGCCCTGAGCCTGCAGCGCCTGATTCAGCTTCTCGGTAATGGTCTCGCCCCAGAACTGGTACAGATCTTTGCCGCGGGGGTTTTCCAGACGGATCCCCATCTCAAGGCGGTAGGGCTGCATCAGGTCCAGCGGACGCAGCACGCCATACAGGCCGGAGAGCATGCGCAGGTGTCGCTGGGCGAAGTCAAAGTCGTCCTCGGTGAGCGTCTCTGCCTGCAGGCCGGTGTAGACATCGCCCTTAAAGGCGAGGATCGCCTGGCGGGCATTTTGCGGCGTAAAGTCAGGGTGCCAGTCGTGGAAACGGGTGGCGTTCAGATCCGCCAGCTTGTCGCTGATGCTCATCAGCTTGCCGATTTGCGGCGCGGTCAGCTGACGGGCGATGCTGATAAGCTGTTGAGAATACTCGAGGAGTTCGGGCTGGGTATAGCGAGTCGTTGCCAGCGGGCTTTGATAATCGAGCGTTTTAGCAGGTGAAATCAGAATCAGCATATCCAGTCCTTGCAGGTAATTTCGACGAATTTTAACAAAAAAAGTGCATGGTGGGATCGATAGCTGCGATTGCCGCGCTATTCGCGCGGCAGTTCATTCCACGCGCCCGGGGCCAGCTGTTGGTGAATCTCAGGATAGCGCGACGCATCGAAAGTGGGCTGAATGCCCAGCTGGCGCTGACGCAGATAATCACTGGCGATAATCCGCACCGTCGGGGAGAGCAGCAGGATGGCCGTCAGGTTGGTCATCGCCATCAGCGCCATAATGATATCCGCGCTCTGCCAGACGACCGGCAGGCTAACCACGGTTCCCAGCAGCACCATCAGGACGGTAAGTATCCGCAGCGCCCAGATATAGCGCGGCTTATCCAGACGAAGAAAGACCAGATTATTTTCCGCGTACAGGTAGTTGGCGACGATAGAGCTAAAGGCGAACAGCAGCACGATGAAAGCGATAAAACCCGCCCCCCAGCCCCCGACCAGCATGCTCATCGCGTGCTGCAGGGCCTGGATGCCGTTGAGCGTATACTCATTGTCGGGGTGAGGCGCCAGCATGACGATAATCGCGCTGGCGGTACAGATGACGATGGTATCGATAAACACGCCAATCATCTGCACGATACCCTGCGCCGCCGGGTGCGGCGGCCAGGAGGCGGCGGCTGCGGCGGCGTTAGGCGAAGAGCCCATTCCTGCTTCATTGGAGAACATGCCGCGCTGAAAGCCGCTGGTCAGCGCCTGGCTGATGGTGTAGCCCACCGCGCCGGCGGCGGCTTCCTGCCAGCCGAAGGCGCAGCGAAAGATGGTGGCGAAAATCGTCGGCAGGGCGGTGATATGCCACAGGCCGATAAGCAGGCTGGTGGCGATCCACAGCAGCGCCATGATGGGGACGATCCACTGCATCAGGCGCGCCACGCCGCGTAAACCACGGCGGATGGCCAGCAGAACGACAACGGCCAGCACGCCGCCGCTGACTGCCGCCGGCAAATCGAACGCATAGCGCAGGGCATGGGCCACGGAGTTGGCCTGTACGGTATTGAAGATAAAGCCATAGGCCAGCAGCAGGAGGATCGAAAACAGAACGCCCATCCAGCGCATGCCGAGCCCGCGCGCCATATACCAGGCCGGACCGCCGCGAAACTGCCCGCGGCTATCGCGCTCTTTATACAGCTGGGCAAGGGAACATTCGGCGAAGCTGCTGGCCATGCCGAGCAGGGCGGAGACCCACATCCAGAATACGGCGCCGGGCCCGCCGGCGGCGATAGCCAGCGTGACGCCGGCAAGATTGCCGCTGCCGACTCGCGCAGCAAGGCTGGTACAGAGCGCCTGAAAGGAGGTTAAACCGCCCGGCTGCGGGTGCAGGCTTTTTTTCAGGCTGCGGCCAAATTTGCGCACGTAACGGAACTGAATACCCCGGGTTTGCCAGCTAAACCAGATACCGGCGCCCAGTAGCAGATAAATCATCACTGAGCCCCAGAGTATTTCATTGATAAATGAGAGAAAATCAGGCATTAAACATCCTCTTGTCCATGCCGGCACGCCAGTGTAAGCGTTACCAATTAAGTGACAATCCTTGCGCTTTCAGCAAATTAATCTGCATAGTTTATCACACTCTGCGCTCTTCTCTCGTCGGCGGTTGCGCTGACCCGGCAGCGTGTTATCATCTGGGCAGACCGGTTACATCCCCTTAACTGCTGTTTAAGAGAAATATATCATGACGGATAAATTAACTTCTCTGCGTCAGTACACCACTGTCGTCGCTGACACCGGAGATATTGCGGCAATGAAGCTGTATCAGCCTCAGGATGCCACCACCAACCCTTCCCTGATCCTCGGCGCGGCTCAGATCCCTGAGTACCGTAAGCTGATTGACGACGCTGTGGCCTGGGCTCGTAGCCAGAGCAGCGATCGCGCGCAGCAGATCCTCGATGCTTCCGACAAGCTGGCGGTGAACATCGGTCTCGAAATTCTGAAACTGATCCCGGGCCGTATCTCCACCGAAGTGGATGCGCGTCTCTCCTACGACACCGAAGCGTCTATCGCTAAAGCCAAGCGCATCATCAAGCTGTATAACGACGCGGGCATCAGCAACGATCGTATTCTGATTAAGCTGGCTTCCACCTGGCAGGGCATTCGCGCCGCTGAACAGCTGGAAAAAGAGGGCATCAACTGCAACCTGACGCTGCTGTTCTCCTTCGCTCAGGCTCGCGCTTGCGCCGAAGCGGGCGTCTTCCTGATTTCGCCGTTCGTTGGCCGTATCCTCGACTGGTACAAAGCCAACACCGATAAGAAAGAGTACGCGCCGGCAGAAGATCCGGGCGTGGTTTCCGTCAGCGAAATCTACGAGTACTACAAGCAGCACGGTTATGAAACCGTGGTAATGGGCGCCAGCTTCCGTAACGTTGGCGAAATTCTGGAACTGGCTGGCTGTGACCGTCTGACCATCGCCCCGGCGCTGCTGAAAGAGCTGTCCGAAAGCGAAGGCGCCGTTGAGCGTAAACTGGTATATACCGGTGAAGTGAAAGCGCGTCCGGAGCGTATTACCGAATCTGAGTTCCTGTGGCAGCATAACCAGGATCCGATGGCGGTAGACAAACTGGCGGAAGGTATCCGTAAGTTTGCGATCGACCAGGAAAAACTGGAAAAAATGATCGGCGAACTGCTGTAATCCCGCAGGTGGCCGACGCCCGTCGGCCACATTACACTGTCTGTCCCGCCAGCAGCAGTGTATCATTTCGTTTAACGCCACAGTTTGAACGGAATAACCATGAATACCTTACGAATCGGCTTAGTTTCCATTTCCGATCGCGCCTCCAGCGGCGTCTATCAGGACAAAGGCATCCCGGCACTGGAAGAGTGGCTGGCGCGTGCCCTTACCACCCCTTTTGAACTGCAGACTCGCCTGATCCCGGATGAGCAGGTCATTATTGAGCAAACGCTGTGCGAACTGGTTGACGAGATGGGGTGCCATCTGGTGCTGACCACCGGCGGCACCGGCCCGGCGCGTCGCGATGTGACGCCCGACGCCACGCTGGCGGTTGCCGATCGCGAGATGCCGGGTTTCGGCGAGCAAATGCGCCAGGTTAGCCTACACTTTGTGCCGACGGCGATCCTTTCCCGGCAGGTCGGAGTGATCCGCAAGCAGGCGCTGATCCTCAATCTTCCCGGACAACCGAAAGCGATTCAGGAGACCCTGGAAGGGGTGAAAGATGCTGACGGCAACGTGCTGGTGCACGGTATTTTCGCAAGTGTACCTTATTGTGTACAGTTGCTGGAGGGGCCTTATGTGGAAACCGATGGCCGTGTGGTAGAAGCATTTCGTCCCAAAAGTGCCCGACGCGAAACTTTATCCTGAATTTGATGCATTTGTGACATAACATGCATCGCTGATGGTGTGCCGTTTTATTTACGATATAGTGCTGTTTGCTTTACACACTATAAAATACGCTGCACGCCTCAGGATGAAATCGCGTTATGTCATATGCAAACCGACCGCTCAACCGCCAGGATTATAAAACGCTGACGCTGGCCGCCCTTGGCGGCGCGCTGGAGTTTTATGACTTTATCATCTTCGTTTTCTTCGCCGCCGTCTTCGGCGAGCTCTTCTTCCCCGCGGATATTCCGGAATGGCTTCGCCAGGTACAGACCTTTGGCATTTTCGCCGCCGGTTACCTGGCGCGTCCGCTGGGGGGGATCATCATGGCCCATTTTGGCGATCTGGTTGGCCGCAAGAAAATGTTTACCCTCAGCATCCTGCTGATGGCGCTGCCGACCCTGGCGATTGGTCTGTTGCCGACCTACAGCTCGGTGGGCATCGTCGCGCCGCTGCTGTTGCTGCTGATGCGTATTCTGCAGGGGGCGGCGATCGGCGGCGAGGTGCCTGGCGCCTGGGTGTTTGTCGCCGAGCATGTTCCGGAAAAACGCATTGGTATCGCCTGCGGCACGCTGACGGCCGGCCTGACCGTAGGCATCCTGCTGGGATCGGTGGTAGCGACGCTTATCAACACCAGCCTGACGCCGCAGGGGATCCACGACGGCGGCTGGCGGATCCCCTTCCTGCTGGGAGGCGTATTTGGTCTGGTGGCGATGTATCTGCGCCGCTGGCTGCAGGAGACGCCGATTTTTCTTGAGATGCAGCAGCGCAAAGCGCTGGCGCAGGAGCTGCCGGTAAAAGCGGTCGTCCTCAAGCACCAGAAGGCGGTGGCGGTCTCTATGCTGCTGACCTGGCTGCTGTCGGCAGGCGTGGTGGTGGTGATCCTGATGTCGCCGGTCTGGCTGCAGAAACACTATGGCTTCGCCCCGGCGATAACCCTGCAGGCCAACAGCATTGCCACGATTATGTTGTGCATCGGCTGTCTGCTCGCCGGGCTGGCGGCGGACCGCTTCGGCGCCAGCCGCACCTTTATCGTCGGCAGCCTGCTGCTGGCGGTTGCCAGCTGGGCGTTTTACCACCTGTCTGGCGCCAGCCCGCAGCGGCTGTTTCTGCTCTACGGCACGGTGGGACTCTGTGTGGGCGTGGTGGGGGCGGTGCCTTATGTTATGGTGCGGGCCTTCCCGGCGGAAGTGCGCTTCACCGGCATCTCCTTTTCCTACAATCTGTCGTACGCGATTTTTGGCGGCCTGACGCCAATTGCCGTCACGATGCTGATGGGGGTGTCGCCGATGGCCCCGGCCTGGTATGTGCTGGCCTTGTCGCTGATGGGGCTGGGATTAGGTATCTGGCTGCGTCAGGGGCTGACGGCGGCGAGGTTGCCGGAAGGGGAGCTGCAGCGCTAAGCAGGTTTGCCGATGATGACCAGCCGCCGCCCTGTTACAGGGCGGCGGCGGAAGATTAACGCGGTTCGCCGATCGGCAGCACGGTGCGGCCGAACTGCTCGTTCAGCACTTCGCCCATCGCCAGGTAAATGGCGCTGGCGCCGCAAACCAGGCCGACCCAGCCAGCAACTTTCACGATGCCTTCGTTATCTACCAGATGACCAATCGCCAGCAGCGCAAACAGCACCGTCAGGCTCAGGAACACGAACTGCAGCATGCGTGCGGCTTTTAGCGTACCGAAGAACATGAACAACGTAAAAATACCCCACAGGCCGAGATACATGCCGAGGAAGTGCGCGTTCGGCGCATCAGCCAGGCCCATTTTCGGCATCAGGAGAATAGCAACCAGCGTCAGCCAGAAGCTGCCGTAGGAGGTAAAAGCGGTCAAGCCAAAGGTGTTGCCTTTTTTGTATTCCAGCAGGCCGGCAAAAATTTGCGCAATGCCGCCGTAAAAAATGCCCATTGCCAGGATAGCTACATCGAATGCGAACAGGCCGCTATTCGCCAGGTTAAGCAGAATAGTGGTCATGCCGAAGCCCATAAGGCCCAGCGGTGCCGGATTAGCCAACTTAGTGTTGCCCATAATTCCTCAAAATTATCATTAAAAGGGAAGCATTACCCCGCGACTTGGCGGCGGGGCGCGGCATAATAATGAGGCGCGGAAAGGCTGTCTATGATCTGGCGGGGTATTTTTCACCAATTTCAGTTGCGGCCGACGACGAGTGGAGCATTTGTCGTAAACAGGCAATATGCAGAACCGCCGGGATGGTGACCCGATAAGCGCTGCCGCTTACCGCTTTCACGCTGTTCAGCGCAGCGCCAAGCGGCCCCCCCAGCCCGGCGCCGCGTACCAGGCCATGGCCGATGACGCTCACGGCGGCGTGCGTGCGCAGGATGGCGGTTAACCGCTCATCCAGTAGCAGGGCAACGCCTTCACTCAGCTTGCGGCGCCTCAACAGATGGGGCAGCAGGCTTTCCAGCTCATGACTCCGGCACTCCACCGCGGCGAGAAACTGCGTTTTTTGTTCCTCATCCAGCTTATTCCAGCTGTGCTGCAGAAAATGCGTCAACAACTGTTGCTCGATCTGCGGCGTCGTCATCTGTTTATCGACCTTCGCCTTTAGCCTTTTACACACATCCAGCAGGATGGCGCGATAAAATTTGCCATGGCGGCGCAGCGTATTGGCGATGCTGTCGCCGCCGAAATGCTGTAGCTCGCCGGCGATCAACTGCCAGTTGCGGCGATAGCGCTCCGGGTGGCCCTCCATAGACAGAAAGGTCTCGTTGCGCAGCAGCGTACTGGAGAGACGGGGTTTGCCATTTTCCCCGTGGGTCAGAATACGGGTAAACGCTTCCAGATGCGCCTCGCTGCACTCAGGCAGAAAGGCGAGATCGTCATCATCCAGATAGTTAATATGCATAACGTTTTCTCTCGGGCAGGGGACGACGTTAGTCGTCGCCGATAATTTTCAGTGAGGCCATATCTGAGGAGTTGACCGTGTGGCCGGAGAAGGCGATTTTTTTCACACAGCGCTTGTTGTCGTTATCGCTGTTGAGGGAGATCCAGCCGGTGGTGTGGCCCTCTTTGATCCCGGCGGGCACGTTCAGGGTGTGGCTGGCGCCGTGGCTGGCCTTAAAGTAGACCGTTGCTCCGGAGAGCTGAATATCGCCGCGTTCGGCGCTGAGCTGAATACGTTTGACCACCCGGCAGACGGGAAGCTTCAGCGTCAGATCGTTGGTCTCATTGCGCGGCATGGCTATCACGCCGAGGATCTTATGGTCGTTGGCGGCCGCCGAGGTGATAACTGACACGCTAAGGATAAGCCCCGCTGAAAGCCGGAATAGTGATTTCATTAATCTGTCCCCTGAATAAGTAAAGTGCGAGGGCGGGGATCTTATCACTGCGAAAACGGGGCTTTTAGCGCACAAGTATTGCGTTTTATGTCAATGATATTATGAATATATTCGGTTTTTTTATTCGTTACTTGTATGGGTGTTTCGCCATCTTTTTTCCCGCCCGACAACATCGTTTGCTAAGCCATCGACGGCAGCGGGCGAGGGCGTCGGCTGGCCTCCGACAAAAAATTTTTCTGCTTGCCCCTTGATGCCGGGGTGGGCGACCCCATCTTGTAGTCAACCGCAGTGAAGAACCTGAAAAAAAATGATGTCTGGGCAGTTGAAACCGCACGTTTCGCCCTTATTACAGGTTCACAACCACATGTTGATCGAATTTTTAGTGGAGACGTTTAGATGGGTAAAATTATTGGTATCGACCTGGGTACTACCAACTCTTGTGTAGCGATTATGGATGGCACTACTGCACGCGTGCTGGAGAACGCCGAAGGCGATCGCACCACGCCTTCTATCATTGCCTATACCCAGGATGGTGAAACTCTGGTTGGTCAGCCGGCTAAACGTCAGGCAGTGACAAACCCGCAAAACACCCTGTTTGCGATTAAACGCCTGATTGGCCGCCGCTTCCAGGACGAAGAAGTTCAGCGTGACGTTTCTATCATGCCATACAAAATTGTTGCCGCAGACAATGGCGACGCATGGCTGGATGTGAAGGGCACCAAAACTGCACCGCCGCAGATCTCTGCTGAAGTGCTGAAAAAAATGAAGAAAACGGCTGAAGATTACCTGGGTGAACCGGTAACTGAAGCGGTTATCACCGTACCGGCTTACTTCAACGATGCGCAGCGTCAGGCAACCAAAGATGCTGGCCGTATCGCCGGTCTGGAAGTCAAACGTATCATCAACGAACCGACCGCGGCCGCGCTGGCGTACGGTCTGGATAAAGAAGTGGGCAACCGCACGATCGCGGTTTACGACCTCGGTGGTGGTACTTTCGATATCTCTATTATCGAAATCGACGAAGTTGATGGCGAAAAAACCTTCGAAGTACTGGCGACCAACGGTGATACCCACCTGGGCGGCGAAGACTTCGATACCCGTCTGATCAACTACCTCGTTGATGAATTTAAGAAAGATCAGGGCATTGACCTGCGCAACGACCCGCTGGCGATGCAGCGCCTGAAAGAAGCCGCTGAGAAAGCGAAGATTGAACTCTCTTCTGCTCAGCAGACCGACGTTAACCTGCCTTACATCACGGCAGACGCGACCGGTCCGAAACACATGAACATCAAAGTGACGCGTGCGAAACTGGAAAGCCTGGTAGAAGACCTGGTTAACCGTTCCATCGAGCCGCTGAAAGTAGCCCTGCAGGATGCCGGTCTGTCCGTTTCCGATATCAACGACGTCATCCTCGTTGGTGGTCAGACTCGTATGCCGATGGTGCAGAAGAAAGTGGCCGAGTTCTTTGGTAAAGAACCGCGTAAAGACGTTAACCCGGACGAAGCCGTGGCGATCGGTGCTGCCGTTCAGGGCGGTGTACTGACCGGTGATGTGAAAGACGTTCTGCTGCTCGACGTGACCCCGCTGTCGCTGGGTATCGAAACCATGGGAGGCGTGATGACTGCGCTGATCAGCAAAAACACCACTATCCCGACCAAGCACAGCCAGGTGTTCTCTACCGCTGAAGACAACCAGTCCGCGGTTACCATCCATGTGCTGCAGGGTGAGCGTAAACGCGCGTCTGATAACAAATCTCTGGGTCAGTTCAACCTGGATGGCATTAACCCGGCGCCGCGCGGCATGCCGCAGATCGAAGTGACCTTTGACATCGATGCTGACGGTATCCTGCACGTCTCCGCGAAAGACAAAAACAGCGGTAAAGAGCAGAAGATCACCATCAAAGCGTCTTCCGGTCTGAATGAAGAAGAAATTCAGAAAATGGTTCGCGAAGCGGAAGCTAACGCCGAATCTGACCGTAAGTTCGAAGAGCTGGTACAGACCCGTAACCAGGGCGACCATCTGCTGCACAGCACTCGCAAGCAGGTTGAAGAAGCAGGCGATAAACTGCCGGCTGACGACAAAACTGCCATCGAGTCTGCGCTGACCGCGCTGGAAACTTCGCTGAAAGGTGAAGACAAAGCGGACATCGAAGCGAAAATGCAGGCGCTGGCGCAGGTTTCCCAGAAGCTGATGGAAATCGCCCAGCAGCAGCATGCGCAGCAGCAGGCGGGTTCCGCTGACGCTCAGGCGAGCAACGCGAAAGACGACGATGTTGTCGACGCTGAGTTCGAAGAAGTGAAAGATAAAAAATAATCGCCCTTTGAACGGGTAAAACACTGGCACGGGCGAAGAGGTTTCCTCTCCGCCCGTGCACGCATGTTAAGGGGCTGAAAAACACCGATGGCAAAGCAAGATTACTACGAGATTTTAGGCGTCTCCAAAACAGCGGAAGAGCGTGAAATCAAAAAGGCTTATAAGCGCCTGGCCATGAAGTATCACCCGGACCGCAACCAGGGTGATAAAGAGGCCGAAGCCAAATTTAAAGAAATCAAAGAAGCGTATGAAATCCTGACTGATGCCCAGAAGCGTGCGGCCTACGATCAGTACGGCCATGCGGCCTTTGAGCAGGGCGGCATGGGCGGCGGCGGCGGTTTTGGCGGCGGTGCGGACTTCAGCGATATCTTTGGCGATGTTTTCGGCGATATCTTTGGCGGCGGACGTGGCCGGCAGCGCGCGGCGCGCGGCGCCGATCTCCGTTACAACATGGAGCTGACGCTGGAAGAAGCGGTTCGTGGCGTCACCAAAGAGATCCGTATTCCGACGCTGGAAGAGTGCGACGTCTGCCACGGCAGCGGCGCCAAAGCAGGCAGCAAACCGCAGACCTGTCCGACCTGTCATGGCGCGGGCCAGGTACAGATGCGTCAGGGTTTCTTTGCAGTACAGCAGACCTGTCCGCACTGTCAGGGACGCGGTACGCTGATTAAAGATCCGTGCAATAAATGTCATGGTCACGGCCGCGTTGAGAAGACCAAAACCCTGTCGGTTAAAATCCCGGCGGGCGTGGATACCGGCGACCGGATCCGTCTGGCGGGCGAAGGCGAAGCCGGCGAGCATGGCGCACCGGCAGGGGATCTGTACGTTCAGGTTCAGGTGAAGCAGCACGCTATCTTTGAGCGTGAAGGTAATAACCTGTACTGCGAAGTGCCGATCAACTTCACCATGGCTGCGCTGGGCGGTGAGATTGAGGTCCCGACGCTCGACGGTCGCGTCAACCTGAAAATTCCGGGTGAAACCCAGACCGGCAAGCTGTTCCGCATGCGTGGGAAAGGCGTGAAATCCGTTCGCGGCGGCGCGCAGGGCGATCTGCTGTGCCGGGTGGTGGTGGAGACGCCGGTGGGGCTGAACGAGAAGCAGAAGCAGCTGCTGAAAGAGCTGCAGGAAAGCTTCGGCGGCCCGACCGGGGAAAACAACAGCCCGCGTTCGAAAAGCTTCTTTGACGGTGTGAAGAAGTTTTTTGATGATTTGACTCGTTAATCATTTCCGTCATTGCTGATAAAAAGCCTGAGATTGAGAAATCCCAGGCTTTTTTATTTCTTCTTGATGCATCCATTAATTTAACTCTTTGATTCAGAATCTTTATTTTATTGAATCAGGAGTATTAACAGCGTTCTTCCCATTGATTTATTTTTCCCTCATGGCATAACCTACATGCATTTAATATATGTGCAGTTAATCTCAATAGGGCTTTATTATTTATAACATGAGTAATTGATGGTCTGGTCATTTCGATGTTGCTGGGGCATTATGTCTTAATCATCCAGGATAAAGCCCGAACGTTTCATCTGTGGTTGCCCAAATGGGTATTGTCGGACGTCGCTCAAATCAATAACGTCCTTGCGCGCCAGTTATGACAAAAATAGGTAACAGACAAGTGCGTTATGATCGTGCCGGATATTTATAAATAATAACTTACCCTCACTAAAACAACATATTTTGACACATGCCTGATAATACCCATCGTCCCTTTTGATATGAGATTTTCATCACTATTTTGACGGTGTGTTTCGCTAACAATAAGCGCCGCAGAAAAGTAGTGTATGTCTATGGACGAATTATAACTTTGGGAAATACTTTCAATGCCTCGGATAAAAAATACGCTATTGGCTTGTACGATACTTGCAGCATCCTTGGGCTTTAGTCACTCCGTACAAGCATCTTTGGACTACCAATATTCTTTTGGATCGATTAATGCAGGTTATGCTGACTGGAACAGCGGCTTTGTCGATGTTGGTCGTGGTGAAGTCTGGAAAGCCACAGCTGATTTTGGCGTCAATTTTAAAGAAGCTGAATTCTATTCTTTTTTTGAAAGTAATGTACTCAACCATTCTGTCGCGGGACGTAACCATACGGTTTCAGCGATGACGCATGTTCGCCTTTTTGGCTCTGACTATACGCTCTTTGGCAAGATTTATGGTCAGTGGGAAAATACGTGGGGGGATGATCTGGACATGTTTTATGGTCTTGGTTATCTGGGATGGTCCGGGAAATGGGGATTCTTTAAACCTTACCTCGGACTCCACAATGAGTCGGGTGATTATGTTTCGCCAAAATATGGACAAACAAGCGGCTGGAACGGGTATGTGCTGGGCTGGACGGCAGCTTATAACTTCACACTGTTTGACGAGAAATTTGTTCTGTCAGACTGGAATGAAATTGAATTTGAGCGAAATGACGCCTACGCGGAACAGCAACACGGTGATTATGGCATTAATGGCGGTTTAACGCTGGCCTGGAAGTTTTATCCTCGCTGGAAGGCAACGGTAACCTGGCGTTATTTTAAAAACAAATTAGGTTATGACGGCTTTGGCGATCAAATGATTTATATGGTTGGGTATGAATTTTAAAAAATGTCAAAGGAGTTAAAATGAAAAGAACAGTTGTTGCCAGTATGATTGGGCTGGCGCTATGTGCCGGGAGCGCGCTGTCAACAGCACATGCCGCAACAGAAAAGCGTCCTAATTTGGTTATTATTCTGGCTGATGATTTAGGGTATGGCGATCTTGCAACTTATGGACATCCCATTGTCAAAACCCCGAATATCGACAAACTGGCGCAGGAAGGGGTGAAATTCACCGATTATTATGCGCCTGCGCCGCTGTGCTCCCCCTCCCGTGCGGGTCTGTTAACCGGTCGTATGCCATTTCGCACCGGTATTCGCTCATGGATCCCGGAAGGCAAAGATGTTGCATTAGGGCGTAATGAACTGACCATCGCCAATCTGTTGAAACAGCAGGGCTATGACACGGCGATGATGGGCAAACTGCACCTGAATGCAGGTGGAGATCGTACCGATCAGCCCCAGGCAAAAGATATGGGGTTTGATTACAGTCTGGTGAATCCGGCGGGATTTGTCACGGATTCCACGCTGGATAATGCCAAAGAGCGTCCTCGCTACGGGGTGGTGCATCCGACAGGATGGCTACGCAATGGGCAACGAATTGGTCGCGCAGATAAAATGAGCGGTGAATTTGTCAGCTCTGAAGTGGTGAACTGGCTGGATAATAAGAAAGATGATAAGCCGTTCTTCTTATATGTCGCGTTTACTGAGGTGCACAGCCCGCTGGCTTCGCCGAAGAAATATCTCGATATGTACTCGCAATATATGAGCGCGTACCAAAAACAGCACCCGGATCTGTTTTATGGCGACTGGGCTGATAAACCGTGGCGTGGCACGGGGGAGTACTACGCGAACATCAGTTACATGGATGCTCAGGTCGGTAAAGTGCTGGATAAAATTAAGGCAATGGGCGAAGAAGACAACACCATCGTGATTTTCACCAGTGACAATGGCCCGGTAACGCGTGAGGCGCGTAAGGTGTATGAGCTGAACCTGGCGGGTGAGACCGATGGTTTGCGTGGCCGTAAAGATAATCTGTGGGAAGGCGGCATCCGCGTTCCGGCGATTATTAAATATGGCAAACATTTGCCGCAGGGGATGGTGACGGATACGCCGGTTTCCGGTCTTGACTGGATGCCGACGCTGGCGAAGATGATGGATTTTACACTCCCGAACGATCGCACGTACGATGGCCAGTCTTTGGTTCCGCTGCTGGAACAGAAGCCGCTGGAGCGTAATAAGCCGTTGATCTTCGGCGTTGATATGCCATTCCAGGACGATCCAACCGATGAGTGGGCGATCAGGGATGGCGACTGGAAGATGATCATCGATCGTGAAAATAAACCGAAATATCTCTACAACCTGAAGACCGACCGTTACGAAACGCTCAATCAGATTGGCAAACGGCCGGATATTGAGAAACAACTGTACGATAAGTTCCTGAAGTATAAAGCAGACATCGATAACGATTCGTTAATGAAAGCCCGTGGCGATAAGCCGACGCCGGTCACCTGGGGCTAACCGAATAACCATAAAACCGTAGTATGCCACTTAGGGCGATGCCCGCCTGATTCGGTGTTTAAACTGAATCAGGTTCTTTTTATTGGGATGGATATAGCGATCATGCGAAGAAAGAGCTGTCAGGTCATGATTAAACCGACAGGTTCAGTATGCAATCTTGATTGTAAGTACTGCTTCTATCTGGAAAAGGAAAAGCTCTACCCGGAGCGAAAGCGCAACTACAGAATGTCAGACGAGATGCTGGAACGCTTCATTAAACAACATATTGCCGCACAAGAGATTGATGAGGTGATTTTTGCCTGGCAGGGCGGAGAACCGACGTTGATGGGGCTGCCTTTTTATCGCCGGGCGATCGAACTCCAGCAGCGTTATGCTGCGGGAAAAACGATTGTGAATACCTTCCAGACGAACGGCATTTTGATCGACGACCAATGGGCTGAGTTTTTTCGGGCCAATCAATTCCTGGTCGGTATTTCCATTGACGGCGATGCAGCCTTGCATGACGAATGGCGCGTTACGCGCTCGGGAAAAGCGACGCATGCGAAAGTTGAACAGGCCATACAATGTCTGCACCGCCACGGCGTTGAATTTAATACGCTGACGGTTGTTAATCAGAGCAATATGCGCCATCCGCTTCAGGTATATCGCTATCTGAAGAGCATCGGCAGCCGCTATATGCAATTTATCCCTTTGGTGGAAAGAAGCAGCGAAAAGAGCGGCCTTGGGCTGGCGCACCCTGAAGACAGGCAAACAAAAATGATGCCGTGGTCGGTTGATCCGCTACAGTTTGGCCATTTTCTTAACGCTATTTTTGATGTATGGGTCCGCGAAGACATTGGCGACATAGGCATACAGATGTTTGAACAGACGCTTGCCGCCTGGTGTGGGTTGCCTCCCCAGGTATGCGTATTCGCGCCAACCTGCGGCAGCGCGTTTGCGATGGAGATGAACGGCGACGTTTATAACTGCGATCATTTTGTTTATCCGCAGTACAGGCTGGGAAATATTCAGGATACAACGCTACATGCGATGAATAATAGCGCGCAAAACCAGCAGTTTGGTGATGATAAAAGCCACTCAATGGCGCAGGAGTGTCGCGCTTGTCAGTGGCAATTTGCCTGCTACGGCGGCTGCCCCAAGCACCGCTTCTTGCTATCCGCGACGGGCGAGAGAAACCACAACTATTTGTGCGCGGGTTACAAGGCATTTTTCTCTCATAGCGCGGTGACTATGAGCGCGATGAAAACACTCCATCAGAATGGTTTTTCACCGGCAGAGATAAAATCAATATTTGTTTGAAAATCATACCGTCACAGGGAGTTAATCATGTTTTCTCAGGTTAATGTCGATAGCTGCAAAACGCCAGGCTGCAAAAATCTGGGCGTGCTGAACAGCCCGGATTACCAGAACCAGGGGAAAAATGTGTTATGCAGGGCATGTGGTTTTCATTTTCCTGTGATTTCGGCAAGATCGCTGAATCTTTTTCGCCAGTCGGTAAATCGGGTATGGAAAGGGTTGATAAAATCCTGCCCCGGATGCGGCAGCGTCTCACTAAAAAAGTATGGCTTTTCCGCGCAGGGAGAGCCACGCGTCTGCTGCCAGCAGTGCCATAAAACATTTCTTTATCCCGTCAGATATAAAACCGATCCGCGCCAGGATTATCTTGCCGCACTCATCCAGGATGGGGCTTCGCTGGCGGATATCCGATCCGCCCTTGCGTTAGACAGTACCGGACTAAGCCGCGAATTACAGAAGTTATCCCGCAGGGCAAATCAGGCGGAACGTGAGTTTGCCTTTCCTGCTTTCGACATTACCCTGAGCACCCGCGCTTTTCGGGTTAAATTTAACGGCGGTGACAATTTTCTGTATGTGCTGGTCACCGCCGAGGAGACTACCGGTCGGATTATATCCGTAACAACCAATTATTCACTCCAGCCCGTTGAAACGGAGTATCAATACCACTCTTATTACGAAGAGCGCCTGCCGCCCGGTACGCTGGTACATCTTGTGCAACGGAAAGAAGCGATAACGATGCGGCGCGCAACGCTTTTTGATGTGGATTACGGACCGGCTGCGTTATACAAAAACGATCCGGGAATGCTGGTCAAACCCGTATTGCCGGCTTATCGCCATTTTGAATTAGTCAAAACACTGACAGATGCACGTTCCCTCAATATTCAACACTACATCGATCAGGAATGTTTTATATTAGGTGGCTGCCTGATGGCGAATTTGCAGCAGGTTCAACAGGGGCGATGCCATATCTCATTTGTCAGAGAGCGAGGCATGACGCCGCCGCTGCATGATATCCCGCCGCGCCTGTTTATGGGCGGAGGGAACCGCAACAATGTCTGGCGGACCTTCTCTACACGGGACTATGCGATGGCGGTTTGTAACCTAACCGGCAATAAAAAAACGGCCAATCTGCGGCACGCCACGTTAAATGGCGCGACGAAATTTATTCAATACCTGCACGCGCATCCTTTTTTGCCGCAGCTAAATCGCCTGTCTCCGGCGAACGTGACCGTGACGCTGGATTGTCTGAAATATGAATATAATAAAAGACAGAAAATGTGGGACGATCTGCGCGGTTAATTCTGCTTTCGTCAACGCCTGGCCTTTTGCTGCCCAGTCTATATTGTCTTATCCCTCCTCTTTAACTCGTAAAAATCGAGCATTAGCGCAACTTAAATCTGATTTTTTCGAGTTATCAGTCTGTGTATTATACTTTTATCGAGTTATTCACCAACAGGATGAAAGTAAAAGTGAAACATCTGCAACGATTCTTCAGTAGCGATGCTTCCGGCGGCATTGTCTTAATCATCGCCGCGGCGCTGGCGATGGTCATGGCCAATACCAGCGTGACCAGCGGTCTGTATCACTCCTTCCTTGATACGCCTGTACAGCTGCGGGTGGGGGCGCTGGAGATCAACAAGAATATGCTGCTATGGATCAATGATGCCCTGATGGCGGTGTTCTTCTTGCTGATTGGCCTGGAGGTTAAACGCGAGCTGATTCAGGGCTCGCTGGCGAGTCGCCGTCAGGCGGTCTTTCCGGTGATTGCCGCGCTCGGCGGGATGATCGTCCCGGCGCTGGTCTATCTGGCCTTTAACGCTCAGGATCCTGTCGCCAGAGAGGGGTGGGCGATCCCGGCGGCGACGGATATTGCCTTTGCCCTCGGCGTGCTGGCGCTGTTAGGCAGCCGCGTCCCGACGGCGCTGAAGATTTTCCTGATGGCGCTGGCGATTATTGATGACCTTGGGGCTATCGTGATTATCGCGCTGTTTTATACCCACGACCTGTCAATGCTCTCGCTGGGCGTGGCGGCGGCGGCGATTGCGGTGCTGGTGGTTCTGAATCTGAGCGGCGTGCGACGCACCGGGATCTATATTCTGGTCGGTGCGGTGCTGTGGACCGCGGTGCTGAAGTCCGGCGTTCACGCGACGCTTGCCGGGGTCATCGTTGGCTTTATGATCCCGCTCCAGGAGAAGCAGGGTCAGTCACCGGCTAAAGTGCTTGAGCATGTCCTGCATCCGTGGGTGGCGTTTATGATCCTGCCGCTGTTTGCCTTCGCCAACGCGGGCGTCTCGCTGCGGGGGGTTACGCTTGATGGACTGACGTCGCTGCTGCCCCTGGGTATCATGGCCGGCCTGTTTATCGGTAAGCCGCTGGGGATCAGCCTGTTCTGCTGGCTGGCCCTGAAGCTGAAGTGGGCCTCGCTACCGGAGGGGACCACCTGCCGGCAGATTATGGCGGT
>ENA-UPSY01002167-UPSY01002167.1-human-gut-metagenome-genome-assembly--contig:-NODE-2167-length-17719-cov-3.014001_pt1 | contig 17719 bp, 12 predicted proteins | sample MGYA00250044_ERZ773365 | MGnify/ENA primary metagenome ERZ773365 (study PRJEB29103, sample SAMN06111932) | human gut metagenome | biome: human gut; feature: ankylosing spondylitis patient; material... | reverse complement strand
AATGCGGTTGGCATAGCGTCCGACGATCGCGCCGAGATAGCTGGTGTCCTGCAGATAGTCGTCCGGGGTCTTCAGGCTGACCACGACATTACGGCCCCGATAGACAAGCCTTGTGACGGTCGCACCGAGGCTCATCACGGAGACGGAAAGCGTATCGGAAGAGATGGTATACATGCTGTAGCCATAGAAATCAGATAACTGGATCATAATGCTGCACTCCTTCCCGCCGGGGGCGGATCATAATATACAATTCAAATTATAGCGTATTTTCGGCGCTCCGTCAACGGCGGTTATAGGGTCGGAACGTTTTTCGTCCGGCTTTACAATGCTGCGGAAATATGCTATACTGAATAAGTTAAAAACAAAAAGCTTTTGTGGCTCCGGCAGGGCATATGTACAGCCGGAGATGGACAAGGGAATGCAGTGAGAGCCTGCAACGCCGACCGGCGCTGTATGTGCAAGACGCGAGCTCCATGGGCGAAAGCCGGTCATTGGGGCGACCTGAGAAGGCTGAGCGCCGCGTTGCGGGGGAGACCCGAGAGCACGAGTCAGAAGACCTACAGAAGCATGCGGCGCAGGTGCGCCATGACGCAGGAAAACGGCTGCGGCAGGGGAAACGAGGCCCTCTGCCGCAGTGTTTTTATTATTTTCGTATCAAGAAAGGAAGATTGGATCATGAAACGAATGATCGCGGCGATCCTTGTGCTGTGCATGGTGCTGTGCAGCATCCCGGTCGCAGCAGCGGCAAGTTTCGATGAGTTTTTTGCGGACGTTCCGGCGACCGTGGAAAACGACGCCTCCTATCCCTTTGCGGAGAGCGACGACGAGACTTGCCTGATATCCGGCAACAAGGGTGTGGGGGGAACGACTTCCGCCCTCAAGCTGACCTTCCGGAGCGGCGGTACGTTCCGCTTCTCCTATAAGGTCTCCAGTGAGTCCAAATACGACTATATGGCGGTTACGAAGAACGGAACGGACCTGACGAAGTCCAATGCGACCTCGTATTCCGGTGCGATGACGTCCTTCCAGACCTACACGATGGAGGTCGCGGCGAATGACGTCGTGACCATCGGGTATTCCAAGGACTACAGCAGCGATAGGAACGATGACACGCTCTATCTGAAGGACTTCAGCTGCAAAACGTACTATGGCGTCACGTTCACGGGCGCGCCTGCAGGCACGGCCTTTACGCTGACGGACAGCGCGGATGCTTCCTATGCCGTGACGGACGGCAAGGCCAGCGTTCCGGCGGGCGAGTACCGCTATACGGCCGAGGCCTTCGGCTATGCGCAGGCCACCGGCAGCTTTACCGTGACGGATGCGGCCGTTGAAGTCCCCGTGACCATGACGGAGCTTGCACGCCATAAGGCGGCGTTCTCGATCACGGGCCTTGCCGCAGGCACGACGGCGGCCGTTACCGTGAAGCACGGCGACAATGTTATGCAGGCCGAGGAGGACGGCTCCTACCTGCTCTTCCCGGCGGACTATTCCTATCAGGTGAAGGCTGCGGGCTATAAGACGGCACGCGGCACGTTCACGCTCGGCGAGGCCGACACGACAGTCAAGGTCACCATGGTCCCCGGCATCGAGTGGGATGGAACGGTGGCAGACGGCTTTGCGGGCGGCACCGGTACGCAGGCCGATCCCTATCTCATCTCGAACGGCGAGGAGCTGGCCTATCTCTCCGCACAGGTCGCCTCCGGCAATGCCTTTGCCGGAAAGTATGTGACACTCGCAGCCAATCTGGACATGGGCAATGTGGCCTTCACGCCGATCGGCAGCGATGCCCGCCGCTTTGCGGGCAGCTTTGACGGCGCGTATCACACGATCGATAATCTGCTCGTCTCGCAGACGACGGACTATGCCGGTCTGTTCGGCTGCCTGGATACCGGCGCGGCCGTACGCCGCCTGACGGGCCGCGGCAGCATCTCCGGCCGCGGCTATGTCGGCGGCATCGCCGGTCAGGCGGACAGCGCCACGATCGAGGCCTGCGCGAACTATGCCACGGTCACCGGTACGAGCCGGAATGTCGGCGGTATCGTCGGCCGTCTGAACGGCAAGTCCGCTGCGCGCTCGACCGTCCTGCGCTGCGCGAACTTCGGCACGATCAGCAATGGTACGAACAATTTCTCGGCCGGTATCGTTGGCACTGCCTACTATACTACGCTGAGTGAGTGCTATAACGTCGGCTCCGCCACCGGCAACCGCGTCGGCGGCATTCTCGGCCAGACGGATTCGAACACGACCGTGAAGTCCTGCTACAATGCCGGTGCGATCACACTGGCCGCAGCGGGCAACTATAATTATGCGGGCTCGCTCATCGGCTACAACGACGGCGGCTCCGTTTCGAACTGCTATTACCTCACGGGCATGCAGGCCATCGGCAGAGGCTCCGGCGACACAACTGCCCTCACGGAAGAGCAGCTGAAGTCGCTCGACACCGTGCTGAAGCTCGGCGGCGCATTCGTGAACGACGCGAAGAATCAGAACAGCGGCTATCCCGTCCTTGCCTGGCAGGATGCGGATGCCAAGCTCATCGTGGCGTTCTCCGTCAACATGACCGGCGCTTCCGTCCATGTCTACGATGCGCAGAACATGGAGCAGACCCCGGAGGAGGACGGCACCTATCGCCTTGTCTCCGGAAGCTATACCTATCTTGTCACGCGCGATGAGTGCGACGATGTGACCGGAAGCTTTACGATCGACGGCGCAGGCCGCACCATCACGGTCACCCTCTCGGTCCGCACCTATCCCGTCAGCGTGACGCTGACCCCGGCCGAGGCAAAGCTCGTTCTTCGCGATGCCGATGGCAAGCAGTGGAGCGCCGTGAACGGCGCATGGCGCCTGCCGAAGGGCAGCTACACCTATGAGGCGAGCCTGTTCGGCTACGAGACCGCGGCGGGCAGCCTGACGGTCACGGGCGAAAACGACAGCCTGCATGTCACGCTGCAGCAGGCGGCGCGCCATAGTGTGCGCATTGCCACCGTGAAGGCGGACGACGGCAGCACGCTGAGCGGCGCGGACATCACCGTGACGCATGCCGAGGGCGGCGAGCAGACGGCGGTGAACGGCGTCTACAGCCTGCCGGACGGCACCTATTCCTATGCCGTTATGCTGGACGGCTATCTGAATGTGGCCGGTTCCTTCACGGTCGCGGGCAAGGATCTGACTGTTACGGTCAGACTCGAGGAGGGCAGCAATGTCTGGACGGGCAAGGCCTCCGATACCGCGCCGGAGACGAAGACCGAAAACGGCGTGACGTGGTACCTCATCAAGACGCCGGAGGAGCTGGCGTGGTTCGCCGCGAAGGTCAACGGCGGTGAGACGACGATCAACGCCCGCATCATGGTGAACCTCGTGCTCAACAGCACGGAGGCTCCGAAGGCCAACCGCTGGGGCGGTATCGGCAAATACAGCGCGCAGTTTGGCGGCATTCTGGACGGCAACGGCAAGACGATCAGCGGCTACTACAGCTGCGATAACAATGCGACCTATGAATCCGCAAGCGCTTTGTCCGGCTATCTCGGCGCGGACGGTGTGATCAAGAATGTCACGCTTGTCGGTATGATCGAGGGCAACGGCGCGATCGGCGCCTTCGCCAACCAGAGCTACGGCCGTATCGAGGGCTGCGTCAGCCGTGTGAACGTGACGAATGCGGCCTCCTACGGCGGCGTGACGGGCGGCATCGCCGCGCGCGTCTATGCCAGCGGTGCGATCGTGAACTGCGGCAACGAGGGCAGCGTGACCTGCACGCTGAGCAGCGCCTATTCCGACGCGAAGGTCGGCGGCATCGTCGGCGCAAGCTACGCGCCCATCACGGGCTGCTATAACACCGGCGCGATCAACGGCGGCAGCAACAACCGCGGTTATGTCGGCGGCATCGTCGGCTACACCGAAAACGGCAGCGTGCAGATCCTGAACTGCTACAATACCGGCTCCGTCACCGGCGCGACCTGCGTCGGCGGCATCGCGGGCAAGCACACCGGCGGCACGGATCCCACGGTCACGAACTGCTATAACACCGGCAGCGTCAAGGGCGCTTCCTGCGGCGCGCTCGTCGGCGAATATGCGGCCGAAATTCGGAACAGCTATTATCTCGAAGGCTCCGCCTCTGCTGCGACCGGCAACACGAAGGACGGCGTCAATGTCGAAGCGACGGCCAAGACTGCCGCGGAGATGAAGGAGACTGCCTTTGTCCTTGCACTCGGCAATGAAGCCTTCCACCAGGACGACGGCCGCAACGGCGGCTATCCGCTGCTGGCATGGCAGGGCGGCACGCATGTGGTCAACACGGCGGCGGCCGAGGCCATTGCGCGCGCGGCGGAAAAGCTCACGGTCGAGCCGACGCTCGTCACCGAGAACTGCACGCTGGCGCTCGCTTCGACGGTCGAGGGCTTTGACGGCACGATCACCTGGGCCAGCTCGAACGGCGCGGTCATCACGCCGGAGGGCGTTGTGACGCTTCCGTCTGCGGGCACGGTCTATGTGAAGCTGACGGCGACGCTGGCCTATGGCGGCGAGACCGGCACGAAGACCTTCCTCATCACGGTGAAGTCCCTGAAGGCGCAGAACGACGAGCTTGTCACGGCGGCCAAGTCCCTGCTGGACAGCAAGTCCACGCTGAACCCGGTCCCCGGTACGGATACGAACCTCTGCACCTATGTGGAAAACTATCTGAGCCGAAATAACCTTGACGGCATCACCGTCACCGTGAAGGACCCCGGCGCGCTCGATTATCCGATGGATGTGGCACAGACGACCGGCATCGCGGCCGACGGCAAGATCACCTATTTCAACGCGGACCCCGCAACGCTGGGCCTTGCGGCGCACTTTGCCCGCGTCTCCGGCGTGGAACTGACGCTTACGCGCGGCGAGAGCAGCGCGGATATCACGGCGATGGTCATCCTGAACTGGGATCTGGACACCGTCCGGGATTACCTCGAAAAGGCGGCGGCCTCCGTTACGTTCGATACCATCCGCAATCAGAATACAAGCGAAGCGGAGATTATCTCCGACCTGCAGCTCCCGCAGCGTACCGGCGCTTATCCGTTCGTCACGTTCGCCTGGACATCCGATTCCAAGCTGATCTCCATCGAGGGCAGCACGGCGGGCGAAGTCCTGACGGGCCGCGTCACACGCCCGAGCGTTGACACGAAGGTCCATCTCTATCCGACCCTGACGTTCCAGCTCAACGAGAGCTCGCTGCAGGCCGAGGGCTTCCGTCTGACGCTCCCGGCCGAGGATCTCGAGCCGCTGCGTCAGCAGATGCAGAAGGAGCTTGACGAGAACTATCTCGTCACAAAGCTGACCTATGTTGTGACCGGCGAGGTCATCGACCCCGAGGCCGTGAACGGTGACATCCAGCTCCTCACGGCACGCGCTACCGGCATCGAGAACTATGACGATTATAAGTTCATCGTCACTTCGGACGATCCGGATCTGGCCGAGATCAACGCTTACCGCGCCAATATCTACCGCCCGATGCCCGGCGAAGCCGCGGCGGAGGTGACGCTGACCGTTACCATGCAGCACAAGACGAAGGACGTCTCCGTACAGAAGCAGATCACCCTCAAGGTCCTGCCGCTGACAAAGGTGGAGCTTGACGATGCGCTGAACCTCATGGAGCAGGCCAAGGCCCACTACTGGGACGGCCTGAGCGACGGAGCGAATGGGTCGCAGTACGCCGTGACGAAGAGCCTGCACGCCTTCCGCGAGGCCGTTGCGGGCGAGAACGGCGGCCTGACGTGGCTGTATGACTACCGCGACGCGCATGGTGCTGGCATCGTGGCCGGAGATCAGGCGGATTATTCCTCCGTCGGCGGTCAGGAGCAGTATAACAAGTTCAAGTCCAGCAATCCGGCCGTCATTGCCCATGAGAATCTGGTGCTGACGCAGCCGAAGTACAACACGTCCGTCACCGTTGAGAGCGTGCTGGAGCATGCCGTCTTTGCCAAGTATGCCAAGAAGATTACGTCCGGCGCATGGTATGACGACTACTTCTCCAAGCTGACCGGTCAGAAGGTCTCCGCCACCATGACGGTCCTCGGCACGGACGGTCCGAACCCGGGCGGCGATCAGCCTCCCGTCAGGACGACGGTCACGGTCGTGCTGACCGGCGTGAACGGCGTCGGCGCAGTGGACCGCACGTTCGACACGACGTCGGATAAGACCGTGGCAGAGGCTCTGCAGGAGGGCCTTGGCGAGGACTACACGCTCACGGTCAGCGGCTATGGCTACATCGGCAGCCTGACCGGCCCGGACGATTTCAACGCCGCCAATGCGGGCGTTGAGTTCTGGGGTCAGTATTACTACATCGACGGCGCGTATGACACGTCCTCTCCGCTGACGGTCCCTGTCACGGACGGCGCGGTCTACGGTATCTTCGCCAACGAGAAGAACACGACCGGCGAGAACTATGGCTACAAGTACAACGTCTGGATCCACGAGCGCAGCGTTACCGCCGAGGCCGAGACGGCCTTTGACGTCACGGTCTACCAGATGCAGGGCAATACCGCCGTGCCGCAGGCAGGCGTGAAGGTCTACGCGGACGGCAATGTGATGGGCGTCAGCGATGAGAACGGCAAGGTCCTCTGCCGCTTTGAGCATGCGGGCGACTATGTGCTCACGACCGGCGACGAGCTGCACACCTACAGCCAGTGCCGCGTCCATGTGACGGAGAAGCCCTTCAAGGCGACGGTCACGGTCCGCCTGACGGGCGTGAACGGCATTGGCGCGATCGACCGCACGCTGGAGGTCTCTTCCTCCAGCACGGTCGCAGAGGCGCTGCAGCAGGGCTTCGGCGAGGACTATGTCCTCACGGTCAGCGAATATGGCTACATCGGCAGCCTGACCGGCCCGGAAGACTTCAACGCGGCCAATGCGGCAGTGGCATACTGGGGCCAGTATTACTTCGTGAACGGCGCGTATGATACGTCCTCCCCGCTGACGGTCCCCGTCACGGCCGGCGGCATCTACGGCGTGTTTGCCAATGAGTCGACGACGGACTCCGACAGCTATTACGGCTATAAGTACAACGTCTGGTTCCACGAGACCGCGCTCACCGCAGCGGCGAGCGAGACGTTCACGGCAACGGTGTACCAGATGGGAACCGGTGTTGCTCCGGCAGAGGGCGTGCAGATCTTCTGCGGCGGCGAGCTGCTCGGCAGGACGGCCGCGGACGGCACGTTTGCCTGGCACTTTGACACCGCAGGCGTCTACGTCCTCACGACGGGCGACAGCAACCACACCTACAGCCAGTGTGTCGTCACGGTGACGGGCAAGGCCCCGGTGTGTGACGGCGGTGCGAACTGCCCGAGCCGCGCCTTCCCGGATCTTGATCCCGCGCAGTGGTATCACCTCAGCACGGACTATGCCATCACGAACCATCTGTTCATCGGCTTTGAGGACGGCACGTTCCGCCCGAACGGTCAGATGAGCCGCGCGATGTTCGCCATGGTGCTCTGGCGCGTGGCAGGCAGCCCGGCAAGCTCCGCGGCGCTCCCGTTTGCGGATGTTGCTGCCGATGCCTGGTATGCCGATGCAGTCCGCTGGGCCTATGCGGCCGGCGTGATCAACGGCGTGTCCGCCACGGCGTTCGACCCCGAGTCCCCGGTGACCCGCGAGCAGATGGTCACGATGATCGTCCGTTATGCGGAAAAGACCGGCGCTGTCACCGGGGCACGCGATGATCTGTCGCAGTTCTCCGATGGGATGCAGGTCAGCTCCTATGCGCTCGCAGCGGTGCGCTGGGCAGTTGCCGTCGGCCTGCTGCGCGGTATGGGCAACGGCCGCCTCGAGCCGCAGGGCACGGCGACCCGCGCAGAGGTCGCAACGCTGCTGATGCGCTTCGCTTCCCTCGGCAAGTAAGGAAAGCGCTGAATCAATCGGCAGAAGCTTCGCGGCTCAGCCGCAGACGATTGGTTCGGAGATTCCCTGAGACTATGGCGCTCCCGCGCCGCTCTGCGGCGGTGCGGGAATGCCGGGAAAATGGCGGATGCCGCATCGAGATTGATGTTGGCATCCGCCGCTTTTTGTGATATCATATTTGAGCAACACCGCACAATTGCAGCTTCGGCCTTCGCCGAATGCTCTTACGGAATCGTGCGGTGCGGCTTTGAAAGTGGGTGAATACATGCAGACGCTACGCGGGAAGTTATTTCTCTCCGGGATGGATGAAAATGCCGCCGCACTGGCCCGGAAATGGGGCCTTGGGCTGGAGCTGACGGATTTCTGCGAGGCGCGGAGGCTAGAGGAGCCTGCGGCTACGGAGGCCGCACGGGCGCGCTGCAGCGGGATCGGCTCTCTCTGGCTGCATGCGCCGTTTGCGGAGCTGTCGCCCTGCGCCATCGACCCGCGCGTGCGCGAGGTCGTCATGCTGCGCTTCCGGCAGACCGCGCAGGCGGCGCTGGCGCTCGGCATCCGGCGCATCGTGGTGCACAGCGGCTATATCCCGCTTGTCTATTTTCCGGAGTGGTTCACGGCCCGTTCCGTCGAATTCTGGCGGGAATTTCTCCGGGATGCCCCGGACGGCCTCTGCCTTGCGCTGGAAAACGTGATGGAGCCGGGGCCGGATATGCTCGTGCAGATCGCTGCCGCAGTCAACGACCCGCGCTTCGGCCTGTGCCTCGATGTCGGCCATGCCAATACCCGCGTGAGCGAAACGCCGCCTCTGGATTGGATCGCGCCGATGGCCCCGTGGCTGCGCCATGTGCACCTGCACAACAACGACGGCGACTGGGACCTGCACGACGCGCTCGGGCAGGGCATGATCCCGATGCCGGATATCCTTGCCGCGCTGGCGGAGCAGTGCCCGGCGGCGGATTATACGATCGAAAATCAGAACTGTGAGCTCTCGCTGCGCTGGCTTTGCGCGCGGGGCTATCTGGAGGAACCATGACAGAGCAGGAATTTCAGACCTTTCTGCGCTCCATCCGCCCGGCGGACCGCGCCGCGATGGACGCTGCCGCCCGCCGTCAGGCGGAGCTGGCCAAGCCGCCGGGCAGCCTCGGCGCGCTGGAGGATGTCTCCATCCGGCTGGCAGGACTGACCGGCCGGGTGAAAAATCGGATCGACCGCTGCCGCGTGCTCGTGTTCGCGGCGGATAACGGCGTTACGGCCGAGGGCGTTTCGGCAACGCCGGTCTCGGTCACGCTCAGTCAGTCTATCAATATGACACGGCATATCACGGGCATGTCCGCCCTGGCGGCGGCCTTTGGCGATTCCGTCGTCGTGACGGACGTCGGCATCGACGCGGATGTCCGCTGCCCGGAGATCGTGGATCGGAAGATCCGCCGCTCCACCGGCGATATCGCGCGGGAGCCCGCCATGACGCGGGAGCAGGCGCTGACGGCCATTTCCGTCGGCATGGAGCAGGCGCAGCGCGCCGCGCAGGACGGTATGCAGGCCGTCGGCATCGGCGAGATGGGCATCGGCAACACCACGACGTCGGCCGCCGTTCTGGCGGCGCTGACCGGCCTTGCGCCGGAGGAGCTGACCGGCCGCGGCGCGGGCCTGACGGACGATGCCTTCCGGAAGAAAAAGGACGTGATCCGGCGTGCGCTCACGCTGCACCGGCCGGACCCGGCAGACCCCGTCGGCGTGTTGTCCGCCGTCGGCGGTCTGGACCTTGCGGCCATGACGGGCGCGTTCCTCGGCCTTGCCGCAGCGCACGTCCCGGCCGTAGCCGACGGGCTCATCTCCGTGGTCGCAGCCCTGTGCGCCGTGCGCCTGTGCCCGGCTGCGCGGGATGCGATCTTCCTGTCCCATGCCTCAAAGGAGCCGGGCTACCGCCGCGCTGCGGAGGAGCTGGGCCTTGCGCCCTTCCTGCAGCTCGGCATGCGGCTGGGCGAGGGGAGCGGCTGTCCGCTCGCCTTTCAGGTGCTGAAGGCCGCCTGCGCCGTCATGGCATGGCGACGTTTGCGGAGGCCGCCATCAACAACGATTATCTGGAGTCCATCCGCACGCCGGATGCGTTCCGCGTGGACACGCCATGAAAATTTTACTGGTCGGCGGCAGCAAAAGCGGAAAAAGCGGCCTTGCGCAGCGGCTTTGCGTCCGGCTTGCCGCTGGTGCACCCATGATCTACTGGGCGACGATGGAGCCGGTGGACGGCGAGGACCGCGCCCGCATCGCCCGCCATCTGGACGAGCGCGCGGGCTGGGGCTTCAGCACGGTCGAGTGCGGCCGGGCGCTGGAGCGCGCCGCACTGCCGGAGAGGGCTTGCGTGCTGTTTGACAGCGTGACGGCTTTGCTTGCAAACGAGATGTTCTCCGGCGCGCAGCCGGATGCCGCCGCCCCGGAGCGGGCAGCGCAGGAGCTGCTGGCGCTCAGCTGCCGTGCTGCGCATCTGGTCTGCGTCTGCGACGATATTTTCCGCGACGGTGCGGCCTATGACGAATGGACGGAGCGCTACCGCAGCGGCCTTGCGCGCGTCTGCCGCACGCTAGCGGCGGAATTCGACACGGTCTGCGAGGTCGTTGCCGGACTGCCGCATCTTTGGAAGGGGGAATTGCCGTGAAGCGCTGGTTCACGGGCTTTATGATGTCATGGGGCATGTTTCTGGCCATTCCGTGCCCGTGCCGCATCTGGGATGAGAAGGCGCGGCCGCACATGGTCGCCTGCCTGCCGCTCACGGGCGGCGTAGTCGGGCTCGTGTGGGCGGCGATGGCATGGCTGCTGCAGCGCCTCGGCTGCCCTGCGCCGCTGCGTGCGGTTCTGCTGGCCGCTGCGCCGTGGCTTGTCACGGGCTTTCTGCACCTCGACGGCTATATGGACGTCTGCGATGCCCTGCTGTCGCGGCGCGACCTTGCCATGCGGCAGAAAATTCTGAAGGATTCGCACTGCGGGGCCTTTGCCGTGATCTGCATGGTGCTGCTGGCAGCCTGTCAGTGCGCGCTGTTTGCGGGTGCGCCGTGGCTGCGTCTGCTGCCGCTCGGGGCGCTCCCCGTGGCGAGCCGCGCCTGCGCTTCCGTTGCCGTGCAGCGCCTGCGCCCGATGGGCACGAGCCAGTATGCCGCCATGAAGCGCGGAACGGGCCTGCAGCTCGTGTTCCCACTCGTGTGCCTGCTGGCGGCCTGCGTTGTGCCGCCTGTGCTCTGCGGGGCGGCCGGGCTTGCGCCGCTTGCGGCGGCGGCGGGTTACTGCCTTGCCGTCTGGCGCGGCTTCCGGCAGTTGGACGGCATGTCCGGTGATATTTCCGGCTTCGGTCTGACGCTCGGCGAGCTGGCCGGGGCGGCGGTCTTATGTTTTGTGAGGTAAGAAAATGATCCTGATCTTGGGCGGCGCGTGGCAGGGAAAGCTCACTTGGGCGGCGTCGCATGGTATGGTCGGACCGGTGTTCGACCTGAAGGATGGCTGGCCCGAAGCGCCCGTGCGCTGCTGCCGCCATCTTGAAGCGCTGACGCGCGCGGCTTCCGACCGCGGCGAGACGGCGCAGCAGGTGCTGGACCGCCTGCTGCCGCTGACGCGGGATGCATTTGTCATCTCACGCGAGATCGGCTCCGGCGTCGTGCCGCTCGATGCGGCGGAGCGCCGCTGGCGCGAGGTGCACGGCGCGGTGCTGCAGGGCCTTGCGGCCCGAGCGGAGCACGTCAGCCGGATATTTTGCGGACTGGAGGAACGGTTAAAGTGAAATTGACCCTGATTCGGCATGGCCTGACGGAGGGCAACATCCGCAGGCTTTATTATGGCGCGATGGACCTGCCGCTGCTGCCTGATGGCATCGAGGCCCTGCACGCGCTGCGCGACGGCGGCGGCTATCCGGAGGCGGAGCAGTATTTTACCAGCGGCATGACCCGCACGGAGCAGACGTTTGCCGCCCTGTACGGCGACCGGCCGCACGGCACGCTCCCCGGCATGCAGGAGATGCGCTTCGGCGAATTCGAAGGAAAGACCTACGCGGACCTGAAGGACGACCCGGCCTTCCGCGCGTGGTGCAGCGGCGATTATGAAAACAACGTCTGCCCCGGCGGCGAGAGCTGGAACGGCCTGACGGACCGCGCGCTGCAGGCGCTTGCCCCCATTCTGGCGCAGGGGAAGGACACGGTCATCGTCGCGCACGGCGGTGTGATCGGCGGGCTGATGTACCGTTGGTTCCCCGGTATGCCGCACCGCTTTGTCTGGACGCCGGACCCCGGCCATGGCTACCAGATCACATTTGAGGACGGAAAACCCGTTTCCTACTGCACCATTCCCGAGCACGGTACGCTCGGCCCGGACCCAAACACGAAGATCCCCCTGGGCGACTGAGGCCCATTCCCCGCGCAATTCAGAGAGAAAGAGGGCGCGTTTTCATGAAGGAATGTCAGAATTTGCAGGAATTTCTGCAGGTGTTTTTCCCGGAGAATGCGGAGCTGGAGGGCTTCCGGAAGCGGCTTGCCGCTGACGCAACGCCGGACCGGGGGGGCCTGACCGAGGCGCTGCGGGAACCGGATGCCGGGGAGCAGATCCGCCTGTTCGAGGGCGGCGACGCTGCCGGGCTGGCGGCGGCCAGAAGCCGGGCCTATTCCGCGGCGTTCTATGACGCCTGCTTCCCGGAGGCAGGGAGCGCAGAGCAGGCGCCTTCGCGGAAACGCCTGCGTTTCTTCTACCGCGGCGCGGCAAATGAGCGCTACCTGCTCGCACCCGGTGTCTATCGCACCGGGGAAAAGCCGGAGGACTTCTATTTCCATGAGCTGCAGGTGCGCTGCCCGGCTCCGTTCGCGGGCCGCCGCTATCTGGAAAAGCTGACGTACATGCAGCACTACGGAGCGCCGACGCGCCTGCTCGATATCACGGCAAATCCGCTCGTTGCCCTGTATTTTGCCTGCGCAGCGGAGCCTGACTGCGACGGCAAGGTCATCGTGTTCTGTGTGGAGGCCGCAGATGTGGCCTATGCCTCCAGTGACCGTGTGCAGATGCTGTCCCATCTGCCGGAGCTGAGCCATGCGGATCAGCGCCATCTCGAGGCTCTGTCGTACCGCTACATGCTCCGGCCGGGCAAATTCCCGCAGAAGAGCAACCAGAAATATGACGACGCTGTCCTCGAGCGGCTGTATTATGATATCCAGAAGGAGAACAACGCTTTCACGCGCGATATTCGCCCATTTGATTTGCTGCGTCCTGTCTTTGTTCAGAGTAATCAGGACAACCCGCGCATCCTCCGGCAGGACGGCGCGTTCCTGCTGTCGGGCCTCGACACGGACGAGGCGGACAGTGACCGGAAGCTCCGCAAGCATGTGCTCAAGGAGCTGCGGATCCCGGCAGGCTGCAAGGCGGCCATCGTGCAGCAGCTCGAACAGGTCAACATCCATCAGGCCTCCCTCTTCCCGGAGCCGGACACTGTGGCACAGTATCTGCGCCGGAAATAATAAAACCATACCGGCTGCTGTTCATTCACAGCTGCCGGTATGGTTTTTTAAATTACTTTATCGCGTCAGACTATCCTGCGCGCGGTGGGTGATGGCGCCGTAATATTCCGGGCGGCGGTCGCGGAACAGCCCCCACGAGCTGCGGCTCTCAAGCAGTGCGTCAAGATCATAGGTCTGCAGCAGCACGGCCTCCGCATCGCGCGGGGCGCACTGCAGCAGCGCGCCGGTCTCATCCGTCAGGAACGACGAGCCGTAGAAGCACAGCTCCGAGCGCTGGCCGCCGTTTTCGGGGCAGGGGAGCACGGCCTCCGTGCCGATGCGGTTGGCCGCAATGACGGGCATGAGATTCGCCGCGGCGTGGCCCTGCATGCAGCGCTGCCAGTGCGGCATGGAGTCGCATTCCAGGATCGGCTCCGAGCCGATGGCCGTGGGATAGAGCAGCAGCTCCGCCCCGAGCAGGGCCATGGATCGTGCCGTCTCCGGAAACCACTGATCCCAGCAGATGCCGACGCCGATGCAGCCAAATTTCGTCCGGAACACGCGGAAGCCGGTGTCGCCGGGCGTGAAATAGAACTTTTCCTGATAATAATGGTCGTCGGGAATGTGCGTTTTGCGGTATGTTCCGAGCAGTGTGCCGTCTGCGTCGATGCAGGCAACGGTGTTGTAGAAATTGTTGCAGTCGCGCTCAAAGAAGCTGATAGGCAGCACAATGTGCAGCTCCCGCGCCAGACGGATTCCCATCTGCACGGCGGGATTTTCGTCCGTCGGCGTGGCATAGGCGTAAAAATCATAGCGGCGCTGCTGGCAGAAATACTCCCGCTCAAACAGCTCCGGCAGCAGGACGACCTGCGCACCCTGCCCGGCGGCCTGCCGCACGAGGCGCTCGGCCGTGCGCAGATTTTCAGCGGGATCGGGGACGCAGCGCATCTGGATGGCTGCCACGGTGATATTTCTCATAATTTCGCTCCTTCCGGGATCTGCTGCGTGATGCAGTGAATGTTGCCGCCGCCCGTCAGAATCTCGCGGGCATAGACGGAGATGATGCGGCGCTCCGGGTACAGCCCGGCCAGAATGGCCGCGGCCTGCGCGTCCGACGCGGCGTTTTCACCGCCGAATGCGGGCAGCACAATGGCCCCGTTCGCGCAGTAGTAGTTCACATAGGATGCGGCCAGCCGCTCTCCGACCTCGCGGACGTCCTCGCCGTCTTCAAACGTATAGCCCTCGAGGTCCTCCTGTGTAACAAGGACTGGCACGCGCGGGATGGGCAGCTTATGCACGCGGATGCGGCGGCCCTGCGCGTCCGTCTCGCCCTCCAGATAATGCAGGCAGGCCTGCGAGCAGGCATACTGCGGGTCTGTGGGATCGTCCGTCCACGCGAGCACGACCTCACCCGGCCGCACAAAGGCGCAGACGTTGTCGATGTGCTCGTTCGTCTCGTCGCCGTCGATGCCGCGAGGCAGCCACAGGACCTTTTTCGCGCCGAGCATGCGGCAGAGCGCCGCGGCGATCTCGTCCTTCGTGAGCTGCGGATTGCGCCCGGCACTCAGAAGGCAGGCCTCTGTGACGATCAGCGTGCCCTCGCCGTCGCTGTGGACGGCACCGCCCTCCATCACGAACGGTGCGGCATTATAGCCGCGAAAGCCGAGCGTATCCAGCAGGCCGCCCGCAAAGGCATCGTCCTTCTCCCAGTGGGCGTACAGGCCGTCGACCTCGCCGCCCCAGGCGTTGAAGCGCCAGTTGACGCCGCGCACCGCGCCGTCGGCGGCCCGGCGGACAAATGTCGGGGCAACGTCGCGCGCCCAGGCATCGTCGCTATCAAGGTCCAGCAGGCGGACGTTGGCCATTCCGGCGAGCATCCGTTCGGCCGAGGGGCGCGAGTGCGGATTCACGGCGACATAGACCGTCTCACTCTCGGCAATGGCGGCGATAACGCTGCGGAACGCTTTGCGTGCGGCGGCTGCGCCGTTTTTCCACGAGCCGGGGCGCTCCGGCCAGATCAGAATGCAGCCCTGATGCGGAGAGAACTCCGCGGGCATGGAAAAGCCGTCCTGCTGCGGCGTTGTTGGTTCATACTGCATAGGATCCCCCTCTTATATACCGCCCGGGGCGCGATGGCCCAGCAGGGCGGAGAGATTCTGCGCCGTTTCCATCACGGCGGTTCGCATGGAGGCGAATTCTGCAGCCGGTGTTCCGGCAATGCAGATGACGCCGATGGCGTAGCGGCATGGCCCGTCACCCTCGTAGATGGGCGCGGCCACGGATTTCAGGCCCAGCCGGTATTCCTCGTGCTCCTCGGCATAGCCGCCGCGGCGAATGGCGGGGAGCTGCGCCAGAAGCTGCTCCGGGGCCGTCACGGTGTGCGGCGTGCAGACCTGCAGCGGCCGCCTGCGCAGCAGGGCCTCGGCCTCGTAGACCGGCATGGCGGACAGAATGGCCTTGCCCTGCGAGCTGGCGTGCACCGGCAGGCGCGTGCCCGTCTCCGAGGTCATGTGGAAGCCGCGCTGCGGGGCTTCGCAGGCGACGAGGATGAGCTCGTCGCCGGACAGGCGGGCCAGATGGACCGACTCGCCGAGGCGCGCGGCCATGGCGCGCAGATGGGGGCGGCAGAGCTCCGGAACGCTCCAGCCCTGCCGGACGGCGCTGCCCAGCTCGAAGAGATGATAGCCGAGGCGATATTTCCCGTCGGTCGGATTCTGCTCCACGACGGCGGAGTCCAGCATGGTGGCAAGCAGTCCGTGGATCGTGCTCTTGGCCCAGCCGGTCCGCTGCTCCAGCTCGTGCAGCGAGAGGGGACTGTCCGCCTCCCAGAAGCAGTCCAGCAGGCGAATGGCCTTTTCAATGGAGTGAACGCGTCTTCCGCGGCTTTCCATAACGGCCTCCCTCAGGCGCGGAGCGCTCCGGTGAGCGAAAGGATCGCTTCCAAAACGCCGCCGCCGATGGCAAGCGCCTTGTCCGAGACAAGGTCGCAGTATTCGCGCTTTCCGCGCGGGTCGACATCGCCGGACTTCATGCCGCGCGTGACGGGGGTGCCGTCCGGCAGGATGCCGCGCAGCATGCCATCGATCTGGCAGAGCATGGGCACGCCGTTTACCGTACCGGCTATGTCGCCCGTGCGGACAGATGCGCCGATCTTGAGCTTCTGCACAAAAATGCCGTCCGACGGGGCACGCAGCACGCGCTCTCCGGCAAAGCCGCCGATACGGCCGGGAATGTTCGTGTTCGGCAGGGGAGAGCCGTGATACAGCGCCCGGCCGAGCGTGTGGCCGCGCATGGTCTCCACGGCGGCATGGCAGTCCTCGCCCGCCGTGAAGCCGGGACCGACGCCGATGACGCAGGGCGCGTCCGTGATGCGCGTGCCGAGATTCTTCTTGGCCAGAATGGCGTCGACGACGACATCCGGGCGCAGGGCCGTGCGGCACTTCGCCTCCGGATCGGCCAGAACGGGGAGCTCTCCCGCGGCCAGAATGGCGGCGGCGTTCTCCGGTGCGGCGCAGAAGCGGGCCGTGACGTCCTCGACCGTCATGCTGCCGTAGACGATGGCCTGCGAAAAGCAGACGGTCCGCCGGATGGCGGTCGGCTGCGGAAGATCCGTCATGACGACGGATAGATGGGCGTGGTGCAGACGCAGCGCAATGCCGGAGGCAAGGTCTCCGGCGCCGCGGATCAGAACGAGCATGATACGATCTCTCCTTTTCGTAGGCTGGCAAGGGTGGCCGGGCAGTGCAGACGGGCCAGCAGGGCCGTGCCGTCGGCGGCATCGGCCTGATTGAGCAGCACCCGCGTGTGAAGTGCCTCGGCCTCAAGCACGCGGGCGGCGCGCTCCGGTGTGGCGATATCCTCCGGTGTGCAGCCAGCCAGCCCGGCATAGCGCTCCGGCCGGTGCGCAGCCTCTGCAATAGGGCGGCCAAGCCCCGTCAGCCCGAGCACGGCGATGACCTGCCCGGCCTCCTGCGGCAGGACCGGCTCGTGGGACAGGTGAGCCTTGAGCGGCAGCCCGCGGGAGCCGTCGGCCTCCACGAGCACATAGTCGGCGAGCTCGCAGAGCTCGGCCCAGCTCTGCTCCGGCGGGCCGAATTTTCCGTCGCCGCACGGTGTTCCCACGATGGCGGGCGTGCCGGGCGCAACGGTGCCGACGCGCGTCTGCAGGGCAGGGACCTGCCGCATATGCGTCGAGGTCGCGATGATGACGCGCGCGGCGGAAAGCTCGTCCGCCAGACGGCAGACGAGGGAGGTCTTGCCGCCGCTGCCCATGACGGCGGTCAGGCCGGGGCGAATTTCCAGCGCTTCGGAAAATAGTCATTTCGCAGTTGACTATGCCACCTCTTATAATACTTCTTTCGATAATAGCTATGCTGTTTATATCCCAACATGGG
>ENA-UPSY01002156-UPSY01002156.1-human-gut-metagenome-genome-assembly--contig:-NODE-2156-length-17824-cov-4.000902_pt1 | contig 17824 bp, 18 predicted proteins | sample MGYA00250044_ERZ773365 | MGnify/ENA primary metagenome ERZ773365 (study PRJEB29103, sample SAMN06111932) | human gut metagenome | biome: human gut; feature: ankylosing spondylitis patient; material... | reverse complement strand
AAAATAGAATTAAATATTAATTGATTCGTTTGTCAGTAGGAATTGAAGATGAAGAAGATTTGATTGATGATTTGAAACAAGCTTTGGATAAGATTGGATAATTATCAATTGAAATAGTAATGACAGAAGACATCTAAGTGTTGAAAGTATCACTTAGGTGTCTTTTTTAATTCTAATAATTTTATTTGACTAAAATTATAAAAAAATGTTAAATTAATTAAAAATATTCTTTTACATAGAAAAGAGGTCTTTATTATGACAACAAATTATATGAGTAACTATAGCTATGGCCCAGATTGTTTTAAAGAGATTCCAGAAGTTTTAGATAAATATAAAGTACATAAAATCGTTTTCATTGGTGGAGAAAAAGCATTAAAGAGTTCTCAAGAAGATGTGAAAAATGTTCTAGAAAGTAATGGATTCTATGTAACTGGAAGTTTTGTTTACGGAAAAAATGCAACTCAGTCTAATATAGATAAATTGGTAGAAAAATCTGAAGTTCAAGATGCAGATATAATTTTTGGTTTTGGTGGAGGTCGAGCATTAGACACTGTAAAGATGGTGGCAAAAGCTTTAGATAAGACTATTTTTACATTCCCAACAATCTGTTCAAATTGTTCAGCTGGGACTGCTATTGCTGTTTTGTATAAAGATGATGGTTCATTTGATAAGTATGGATATCCTGATGTTCCAGCACATGTTTTCATCAATACAAGTGTGATTGCTAAAGCACCGAAAGAATATTTCTGGGCAGGAGTAGGCGATGGTATTAGTAAGGCTCCTGAAGTAGAACATGCAGTAGCTGCAGCAGTTGAACGTGGTGTGGAATTGCCTCATACAGCAGTATTAGGTGCAGCAATTGCGGCTTCTTCTAAAGATGCTTTCTATAAGTATGGGGAACAAGGAATTAAAGATGTAGAGAATGGAACTGTAAGTAAGGCTATCGAAGAAGTAGCTCTGGATATTGTAGTTTCAACAGGTTATGCTTCGAACTTGGTAAATCAAGATGATTTTTACTATAATTCATGCCATGCTCATGCTTTCTACAATGCAACAACAGCGATTAAAAAGGAAAAAGAACCATTGCATGGACAAGTTGTTTCCTTTGGGGTAATGGTGCTACATGCTTATTTCAATGAGTTGGAGGAATTAAAGAAAGTAGCTGTTTTTAATAAAAAATTGGGATTGCCAGTAACATTGGAAGAAATAGGATTAAAGGTTAGCGATGCAGAAAAAATAACAGAACTTGCGATGCAAACTAATGAATATAAGCAGACCCCATTTGATAAGGAAAAATACATAGAAGCAATTAAATTGGCAGATAAGATGGGTAGTGAAAACGCCTAACATTTTTTCAAAGTGTAAAAATAGTCTATGAAAACACAAGCAAATTATTTTGTGTCCAACACATTTTGAATTATCATGAATTTAAAATGTGAGGTGTTCAAAATGAAAGAAACAAAAGAAGAATTGAGACAAAGAATTGGCGAAGAAGCTTACCAAGTTACACAAAATGCAGCAACTGAACGTGCTTTTACAGGTAAGTATGATGAATTTTTTAAAGATGGAATTTATGTAGATGTTGTTAGTGGAGAACCGCTATTTTCTTCTAAAGATAAGTATAATTCAGGCTGTGGCTGGCCTGCTTTTACTCAACCAATTAATAATCGCATGGTAACAAATCATGAAGATAATTCATTCGGGATGCATCGCGTAGAAGTTAGAAGTCGTCAGGCACAATCTCATCTTGGACATGTTTTTAATGATGGTCCACAAGATCGAGGTGGCTTACGATACTGCATAAATTCAGCCGCTTTACAATTTATTCCAGTTGCTGAATTAGATGAAAAGGGATACGGAGAGTATAAGAAATTATTTGAATAGTTTCGAGGTGTAAAAATAGTCTGAAAAAATAAAGAAATCTATTCTATTAATATTGTAATTTACTTTCGTTTGTATATTATTTGTGCTATATGTAATATACAAATGAGGTGATGATATGGCAAAAACAGTTACAACTACTATTAGATTAGATGAAGAACTTAAAAAAGAATTAACACATGACTTAGATATTATGAGATTGAACATAAATGCTTATTTTACAATGGCAGCCAAGCAATTGGTATTAAAGAAAAAAATACCTTTTGAAATTTCAACATCTAGTAATGATATTCCTAATGAGACAACAAGAAAAGCAATGATTTTAGCGGAAGCTAAAGAATTAGGGTTAATACCAGATGATAGTCCAAGATTTAGCAATGTTGATGATATGATGGAGTTCTTGGATGGAGAGTAATTTTGAACTAATCTTTGAACCGCAATTTACTAAGGATTATCGAAAGTTAAAAAAAGAGCATCCAGAACTTACACCTGACTTACGCGGAAGCTTTAAGAACTTTCGATGTATGGAATAGTTAATGAGATAAGTAAGCCACACACATTGAATAATAGAGGTGGCAATTATAATGGAAATCAAGAATACCATTTATCTAATGGAAAGGTAGATGTGTTAGTTATCTATAATCCACATAAAACCAATCCTGCTATAAGAATGATAAGGATTGGCACTCATAAAGACTTATTTCAGGGTGAATTGAAGTGATTCTCTTATGCGAAGAGGATATTTCAATAAAAAATCTCTCCAATACAACCCAAAAAAGACATTCAGAAAAATTCTGAATGTCTTTTACTTTAACTATAAATAACAACAGGTTCATATTGTTCGACATTGTCGTAAATTTGACTAATTTGTGCAGGTCGAACGTTAACACAACCATGTGATCCATCAGTTAGATAAGCTGTACTACTCCAGTTTTTACGCCAATCAGCATCGTGGAATCCACATCCATCTAAAGTAAATGGAGCCCAACGACTAACGGGACTTGCATAAGCACTGTTGTCGGCGTTTTTGCCTCGAAGTGTAGTATTAGTCTGTTTGTACATGATGTAGTACAAGCCAGTAGGAGTGTTGTAATTTCCATCGTTAGTACCAGTAACGACACTAAGTGAAGCTACTTGAGTACCATTCTTATATACCCATACGTGTTGTTGGGAGATAGAAACTTCAACGTAAGAATTGCCGATACCACTGTTGGATGTAGTATTATATCCTAGACCATTTTCGGTATAACCTTCACCATAGATATCACTTTTGGCATTAAGGTTAGAATCACCTTTTTCAAAAGCAGTGGTGATAGATCTTGTAGCCTTAATAGGACTAAGAGCCCATCCATAGGTACCCTTATCTAAGGTAATTTCAGAACCACCAGTTGTTTTGAATTTGAGATTCTTATCGAGTGTACTTTGACTGTCGTTGATATCATCAATTTTCTTCTTTAAATTAGCAGCATCATATTCATATTTTCCATCTACAATTTTAGCGGAATTAATAACATCTTTAGCAGCTAAAGTATAAGTCTTATTTTGAACAGTGTAATTAACTTTTTGATCAGCTAATTTTTCTAATTTAGCTTTATCAGCTTGAACTTGCTTGCTATCAGCACTAATTGGTTGAGTGTAGGCAGTAGTAAGTTTTATTTGATTATCGCTAAATTGCTTATCATATTCTTGCATAATTTTATTAACATCGTATTGATTACCTTTTTTAGCGTTAATAACATGGACAGAACCATTCTTTAACTCTGCATAGGCATCTTTAGGAGCTGTTCGACTAACGTTTAAACGTTCGAGTTCTCTTTTAACAGCTGCACGCAATTCATTTTTACGATAAGAGTAATCACTATCGCCTTTAGCCTGATAGTCGTAACTACGACTAGATGGGAAAAGGCTGAATTGCTTGTCAAAAATCTCTTGAACCTTTTCTTGAGAAACAGCATTAGTTGAATTGGTAGAGTCACTACCTTTAACAAGTAATTTTTCCCCTAGATATACATTGTTATTTAATTTAGTTGTTTTAAGTTTTTGCGTAGCTTTAGCAACTGACATTCCTCCAACTTTAACACCATTAATTTCAATATTACGATTGAAATGTTGCTTTTGATAGAAGAATGAGCCACCACAGATAAGGACCACAGCGCCTAAACCTGCAGCTAGCCATTTAGTTCCCTTCTTAATAAAAATCACCCCATATAAAAACTATCTGTAAAACATAAAGTACACAATCTAATCTCTCTAGTTAATATTATATACATTAAATTAACAATTTGTTAGTACAAAGTATTAAAATTCTGCGAAAAGCAGATTTTTTGACATTAATCTCTATAGGGACTATAATCTTTTTATTTCAAAAAAGTCTACACAAGGACTAATTTTAGTTTGAGGTGAGTATTACGAAAGATGAAGTCCAAGCATTAACGTCAAGATTAGATTTATTGATTGCTAAAGGTGCTAGAGAATACAAAGATTGGAATCAAAAACATGGGTTAACTGATTATCGTAGTGTGATTTTATATGAGTTACTTTTACATACGAGATTAACTCAAAAACAAATTGTAGAAAGAACTAATCTCCCTAAACAATAAATTAATAAAGGAATCTTACAACTAAGAGATGAAGGTTATCTTACTTTAGAACAAGATGAAAAGGATAATCGAGTAAAATATTGTTTTTTAACAGAGGAAGGTGAGGAGTATGCGAGGGTAAAAATCCAACCATTACTAGATATTGAAGAAAAAATTATTATGAAAATGGGAAAAAAGAAAATAGAACAATTAAATGAATTACTAGAAGAATGGAATTTAAATTTCAAAAAATACAAAGATGAAGAATGAGAGGTAAGAAGATGCAGATTTTGATGGCACATTTTAAGAACTATAAAAAAGAAGTTCTTAGTGCAATTATTTCAATTTTTATTGTCGCATTTGTCGCGGTTTGGCAACCGAGATTACTGCAATATGTGCTGACTGCAATAGTGCAAGATAATCAAGCAGAAGTTAGAAACTACGGAATTCAATTAATAATTTTGGCTCTTGTGGGAATTATCGCTGGGATTGTTAATGTCTACTCGGCTGCTAGAGTGGCACAGGGTGTAACCAGTGATTTGCGTGAAGAAGTGTACACGAAGATTCAAAATTTTTCTTTTGGAAATATTGAGAAATTCTCCACCGGTAGCTTAGTGGTACGTCTAATTAATGATATGAACCAAGTTACTAATATGATTATGACCATATTTATGCAAGTTTTCCGGGTACCTTTAATTTTAGTTGGTGCTTTTATTTTGGGAATAATAACCGTTCCTCGCTTATGGTGGCTAGAAGTTCTGATGGTTGTCTTAATCATGGGAATAACGGCAATTATTTTCAAAAAGATGGGATCTTTATTCGATAAAGTCCAAAATTTAATGGATAAGATCAATACGCAGGCTAAAGAAAATTTACAAGGTGTCCGTGTAGTTAAATCTTTTAATCAAGAGGGACAAGAGATTAATAAATTTAATCAAACTTCCGATACGTTAAATAACGTTAATTTAAAGATAGGATACCTCTTTTCAACGGTTATTCCATCATTTGAATTAATCGCGTATGTTATTATTGCGGCTGCGATTTACCTGATCGGTGGCTCAATTCTTGAACATCCAAGTGATATTGCAGTGATTAGTTCCTATGTAACATATATTATGCAACTATTGTATGCCATTATGATTGGTAGCTTTGTAATGTCTATTTTCGCTCGTGGGGGCGTTTCTTTAAAACGTATTAAAGAAGTTCTGGAGACTCAACCTGATGTTGTCTTTAAAGATGATGCACCTGCAGAAGAACTGGATGGGGATGTTGAATTTGACAATGTTATTTTTGCTTATCCAGATGCAGATAAACCAATCTTAAAGAATATCTCTTTTAAAGTTAAATCAGGCGAAATGGTGGGAATTGTTGGTGCGACTGGTTCAGGAAAATCTAGCTTAGCTCAATTATTGCCACGTTTATACGATCCAACTGAAGGAACAGTTAGGATTGGCGGACATGATTTACGTGATGTAAATGAGAAATCATTACGTGATACTGTGTCGTATGTTCTACAAAGAGCAATTTTATTTTCAGGTACAATTGCTAGCAATTTGCGTCAAGGAAAAGCCGACGCTACTAATTATGAATTAGAGCGTGCATCGCAAATCGCACAAGCACAAGAATTTATCAGTCGTTACAAAGATACTTTTGATCACGAAGTAGAAGAACGTTCATCTAACTTTTCAGGTGGACAGAAACAACGTCTTTCAATAGCTAGAGGTGTAGTTGGAAAACCTAAGATTTTAATTTTAGATGATTCAACTTCAGCTCTAGACGCTAAATCTGAAAAGCTAGTTCAAGAGGCTTTAGAAAAAGAATTAAAAGATACGACAACATTTATTATTGCTGAAAAGATTGTGTCAGTAATGAATGCAGATAAGATTATTGTTTTGGATAATGGTAGATTGGTGGCTCAGGGAACTCATCAAGAATTACTAGAAAATTCACCAATTTATCAAGAAATTTATGCAACTCAAAAAGCACGAGAAAAGGCAGGTGATATCATTGAGTGATACTAGAAAATCGTTAAGATACTTTATTAAGTATTTAAGACCTTACTGGAAAGGAATTACGCTGGTAGTGCTATTTACAATCATTTTTACGTGGGCGCAAGTTGAAGCTCCACATTACTTAGGTTTGGCACTTACAGCATTAACAAAATATGTAGAACAGTATTTCAATCCAGCTACTAGGGCAACAGCATCAATGGATGATTTCTACCAAGCTTTGAAATTAATGCTGATTTTCTTTATTTTAAACGCGATTATCATGCTATTTACATGGGTTATTACCTCAAGATTTAATGCTCATTCAACTAATAATATGCGTGAAAACTTATTTAGTAAGTTGCAGAAGATGACAATTAAGTATTTTGATACGCATCAAGATGGAAAGATATTGTCATTGTTTAACTCAGATTTGGATAATATCTTTAATGCGATGAACAATGCGGTATTTGAAGTTATTTCGCAAACAGCACTGTTTATTGGAACGATATGGATGATGTTCAGAATTGATGTTAGATTAGCTTTAGTAACAGTGGCCTCAACTCCATTTGTTGTAGTTTTGAGTTGGATAATTATGAGAAAGGCACGCAAGTATTTAGATGCTCAACAAGATGAAATTAGTAATCTAAATGGCTACATTAATGAACAAATTAATGGTCAGAAAGTAATTATCACAAATGGGTTACAAGAAGAATCAGTTGAAGGATTTAAAGTTTACAATAAAAAAGTTCGCGATGCGATGTTTAAAGGACAATTCTATTCCGGAATTCTTTTCCCAATGATGCAAGGTCTATCAGTATTGAACCTATCTATTGTGATTGCGATGGGTTCATTATGGGTGGTTGACGGAACTTATAGTAGAGCAGTTGGTTTAGGGTTAATTGTGACTTTCGTACAGTATTCACAGACTTATTTCCAACCTTTAACTCAGTTAACTTCTATTTATTCCATGATCCAATTAGCACTGACAGGTGGTAGACGTCTAGCAACAATTGAAGAACAAGCTGAAGAAAATCAAGTTCCAACAGGACAAGAACTTAAGTCACTTGAAAAAGGAGTTAAGTTAGAAGATGTTCACTTTGGATACAATGAAAACAAGGAAATTTTGCATGGAATTAATATTTCTGTGAATAAAGGTGAGTCAGTGGCATTAGTTGGTCCAACTGGTTCTGGGAAAACTACCGTAATGAACCTATTGAACCGTTTCTATGATGTTACAGGTGGAAAAGTAACTTTTGATGATGTAGATGTCAGAGATTTAACTTTAGAATCACTTCGTAATAATGTAGGAATTGTTTTACAGGATTCAATTCTCTTTTCAGGAACTGTGGCAGATAATATTAAGTATGGCAAACCAAATGCCAGCCAAAAAGAAATAGAAGAAGCGGCTAAACAAGCTAATATTCATGATTTTATTATGACTCTACCACAAGGATATAATACTGAAATTAACGATGAAAATTCCGTCTTTTCAACTGGTCAGAAGCAGTTAATTTCAATCGCAAGAACAATATTAACTAATCCACCATTCTTGATTTTGGATGAGGCAACCTCAAACGTTGATACTGTAACTGAAGAAAAGATCCAAAAGGCGATGGATGCAGTGATTGCTGGTAGAACAAGTTTTGTGATTGCGCATAGATTAAAGACTATTATTAATTCTGATAAGATTGTGGTATTGAAGGATGGTAAAGTCTTAGAAGAAGGCAATCATGAAGAATTATTGAAAGAAAAAGGTTTCTACTATAATCTATACACAAACCAGATGGCATTTGAATAAAACGAAAAGATAGGTATGGACGAGTTTCCATGCCTATTTTTTTAGTTATAAATTTTATTGTTAAAAAGGTTATTTTAGTATAGACTAAATGTTATAAATAAATAGATAGGGGTATAAAAATGAAGAAAACACTATTTAAAACATTATTACTTTTAAGTATCGTAACATTCTCGGGGAGCTTATTGAGTGCATGCGGTAAAGCTGATTCTCAAAATACAAGTGTAAAAAGAACCAAAAAGATAACTACTACAACTTCTTCAGAAGATAAATCAAAAGAAAAAGTAGTAAGTAGTAGTGAAGAAAGCACAAGTAGTATCGAAAGTAGTTCTAGTGAGGATGAGAATAATGGTTCATCTGATGTAGAAAATACAGACTATGGAAAAGTTACCACAATAAAAGAGAAAGAGACTAATAAACAAATTAAGCAAGGAGACTTATCCATAACTATAAAAAATGTGAAAATATTAAAATATGAGCCTAAAAATAAAGCTCAATTATCTTTGGCAAATTTTGAAAATGTAAAGAACCCATACTATGTTGTTCAATTCAATTATGATGTAACAAATAATAGTAATAAGAAATTAGATTTATCGGGAGTTTCAGCAGTGGATTTAGATTCGAAAGAATTAGGTCAAGTAATACTGTTACTGAAGAAGCAGATCCAACTTCTGTAGATATTAACTAAGAGAGATGAGGCTTAGATGAATTTTTGTATTTTTTGTGGAAATAAGTTGATGGGGAATGAAGTTTTCTGCCCAAAATGTGGTAAAAGACTAGATAATATTCATATTGAAGTTCCTGTAAAAAAATTAATCCAAGACGAACTAAAGGATATTAAGAAGTCTTCACTTAATGAAGAAAAAGAATTCGTGAATGAAAAAAATACTCTAAAAGATAAAACTAAGAATCATATAGTAAAAGAAATACAGAATATAACAAGAGATAGCTTAATAGAAGATAAAGAGATGTCTGGATTAACAGATGAGCGAGAAATAGTAGAGAATCCGCAAAATATAGCGATAAAAAGAGATAATTTTGAAACTAAAAATCACATAGTAGAAGAAAAACAAAGTATTGCAAAAGATAATTCAGTAAAAAACAATGATATATCTGTATTGTCAGATAAGCAAGAAAAGGTAGAAAAACTACAAAATACAACTATTGAAGAAAAGAAAGATGAATTTAAAGATTATATAGTAAAAAAGGGTCAGAATACAGTAGAGAGTACTTTGAATAAAAAGGGAAGTATACAAACTTCAAGAGATGATAAAGTTTCTCCTTTTAGTAATATAAAAAATGATAAGCCAAAAAATATAGACAAAGTAGATAATTTGATGATGGACTCTTCTATAAAGAAAAGTTCAGATACAGGAAGATTATCTACTAATACTCGAATATATTTAGGTAAAAGACTTACAGGAAATAAGAAAATATATTGGGAGTATGGTAATCCACAACTGCCTAATAAGCATATGCTTGTTACAGGAAAATCTGGACAAGGGAAAACATATTTCTTGCAGACTATTATGTGGGAATTAAGTAAGAATAAAGTTAGTTCTTTAGTAATAGATTACACAGATAGTTATTTAAATAATGAGTTGGATGATGACTTTAAAAAGAAAATGGGTAAAAAATTAAAAGAAGTTATTGTATATCAAGAAAAACTCCCTATTAATCCTTTTAAGATACAAAAGAGATTTTTGCCAGGATTAGTATTGACAGAAACTCCTGAAGATATGGTAGATAGAATCATTGAAGTTCTTGATTTTATTTTTCATTTAGGAATTCAACAAAAGTCATTAGCTAGAAGGATTATGTTGAAAGGATATAAAAATAATCCTACTGATTATACATTGACCCAGTTTAAGGAACAGTTATTAGAAACAAATTCTGGTGAAAATGTCTACAGTAGAATGTCCGTTTTACTAGATAGAGATCCTTTTACATATCAAAGTTCATTTGATTGGTCTAAGGTATTTAATTACGAAGGTACTGTTACAATATTACAGATGGTTCAGTATCAAAGACAAATACAAAATACAATGATAGAATTTTTGTTGTGGGATTTATTTTATCATTCTCAAACTAAAAAGGATGGAACAATTTATCCTATATTTTTGGATGAGATACAAAATCTTAATTTTTCATCATCATCGCCAACAGTAAAAATTTTAAGAGAAGGTAGAAAGTTTGGATGGTCTGGAATTTTTGCTACACAAGCAATGAGTAGTATAAAAGGTGAAGTAGATGCTCTATATAATGCAGCAGAACAAATACATTTCTTGCCACCAGAAGATCAAGTATCATCACTAGCAGGCTATATAGCACCTAATGCTAAAGAAAAGAACATATTTGAAGCAAGATTAACAAGGTTAAAGAAGGGTCAGTGTATAATGAGTGGACCAATTTTAGACACTGACTTAGACACAAAAAACCTAATTAATACTAACAAGATGATAAGTATTGATTCATTTGAAAATAGATAAAAATTAAGTAATATGCTATTTGAAATAGATTGAAAAAGTATAATCAAAAATCGTCAAAGATTTCGTTATTCAAAACGTATCTTTGACGATTTTTTAATCTTGAAAATTACTTTACTTTTTCTAAAATAATTTTTTGATAAGTATTTTTATTAAAGATGGAACTATTGGCAACTCCTGGAATATAACCAAGTATTTTAACTTTTGCTGTGTAAGTTCCATCGTTGTACTGTAAATCTTTTAGAAAGATAGTAAGGGTATGGTCACCGATAACTTCACTAATATATAAATAGTCATCAGTTACAGTATATTTAGAATTTAATCCTTCATAAAACACACCTTTTTCAGCAAATGATTTGGCATCAACTAATGAAACTGTTTTGGTTTTATCATCTATGCTAAAGTATAGGTTTTTAACTTTGCTTTCAGAATTAATAGCAGATACTTTAAAAGTAGGTTCGTCTTTTAAAAATTGATTAAAGGATGGAGAACTATTTAAAGAGAAAAATATAAAAATAAGAATCAAAATGACAATAGTCCAAATAAATTTGCCTTTCTTGCTTTTAATACTGAATGTAGGTAAAAGTTTTTTCAATGGATTGAAAAGTACATGTGGAGATAAGAAATATTTTTTACTCTTAGAGCTGGTGTTGACTGTTTTCTTGATTTCTGAACCACAATAAGCACAGAATTCAGCATTTTCAGGTAATTTAGTACCACATTTATCACAAGTAATCATAATCATGCTCCCCCTTAGATATAGTATAATTATACGAATAAGGTAAGGGAGTAGCAATAAATTTTTTAGATTCTCAGCTTAGCTGTGATATAGTAGAAAATGTAAAACGGTAACAAAGGAATGGAAATTAATATGGATATTAAATTAATTGCGATTGATATTGATGGAACTTTAGTAAATTCAAAAAAAAGAATTAACTGCTGGCGTAAAAGCAGCAATTGAAAAAGCGAAAGCACAAGGAATTAAAGTAGTTATTTGTACAGGAAGACCGCTACCAGGAGCGTTGAAACTATTAGCAGAATTAGGTTTGGATAATGATGATAATCAATATGTAGTTAGTTTTGGTGGTGCAGTAGTCCAAAGTACGAGTGGAAAAGTAATTTATCATCAAGGACTTACATATGAAGATTTCGTTGATTTAGAAGCCATTGCACGTAAAATGAATCTACATTTCCAAGTGATCAGTCCTGATAGAATTTATACATGTAACAAGGATATTGGTTACTACACTTTATATGAAGCAAATCTTGTATCAATGGGTATTTCCTACCGTACACCTGATGAATTAAAAGATGTGCCTTTGATCAAGGGAATGTTTATTGATGAACCAGAAATTTTAGATCCAGCCATCGCAGATCGTACTTATTTCGGACAATTGGAAGATAGACTAGAATTCACGAAAACAGCAGCTTTCTATTATGAAGCATATACAAAAGGTGTAAGTAAAGGAAATGCAGTAGCTAAGTTATGCGAAGAACTAGATTTAACGGCTGAAAATGTAATGGCAATTGGTGACGAAGAAAACGACATTTCGATGATTGAATTTGCGGGAATCGGAGTAGCGATGGAAAATGCAGTCCTAGCAGTTAAGGAAGCTGCTAATGAAATAACAGTCGACAATGATCATGATGGAGTAGCGAAAGTTATTGAAAAATTTGCGTTAAAATAAGCATTAAAAAGCGTTAAATTCGACGCTTTTTTATTATAATTAACAAAACCGAATTCAGGTAATTTTTTGTTAGATGACAAATTATAGGTTATAATTAAGAATGGTACAGAATGAGGAATTTGTTCTGTTTATAAGATGTCTGCTAAAACTAGTAGACAGGAGGTATTAAACTATGAAAAAGATACTTGTAGTAGATGATGAAAAACCCATCTCAGATATAGTGAAGTTTAATTTAACCAAAGAAGGTTATGATGTTTATACAGCCTATGATGGTGAAGAAGCTTTACAACAAGTTAAAGAAGTAGAACCAGACTTAATTTTACTTGACTTGATGTTGCCAAAAATTGATGGCTTAGAAGTAGCTCGTGAAGTTCGTAAGACACATGACATGCCAATCATTATGGTAACAGCCAAGGATTCTGAAATTGATAAGGTTCTAGGTTTGGAATTAGGTGCAGATGACTATGTAACTAAACCTTTCTCTAACCGTGAATTAGTAGCTCGTGTTAAAGCCAATTTGCGCCGTCAATCAGCAGTAGCCGCAAAGTCTTCCGCTGAAGATGACAAGAATTCTGAAATTACTGTTGGTGATTTGACAATTCATCCAGAAGCATACACTGTGTCTAAGAATGGTCAAAGAATTGAATTAACTCATCGCGAATTTGAGTTATTACATTACTTAGCTCAACATCTAGGTCAAGTTATGACGCGTGAACATTTGTTACAAACAGTTTGGGGATATGACTACTTTGGTGATGTGCGTACTGTGGACGTAACAGTTCGTCGTTTAAGAGAAAAGATTGAAGATAATCCTAGTCGTCCAACTTGGTTAGTGACACGTCGTGGTGTAGGTTATTATTTACGCAATCCTGAAGTTGAATAGGTGGTAAGGAATGATAGAGGCAGAAAATATGAATAAAAAAGTTCGCTTCTTCCATTCAATCCATTTTAAAATAGCCCTTGTATTTGCATTGTTATTACTAATAACTTTTCAAATTGTTGGGGCTATATTTGTTAGACAACTAAAAAATGATAATTTAAAATCTTTCAAACAACGAGTGGAATTGTCTACTTATGTTGAAAATTCATTAATAGTTGCTTTGAGTAGGACGGATACAGAAGGGGCTAACACTAAAATTAAGAACATCTTAGATGATATTAATAACGCTAATATTCAAGAAGTTCAAGTAATAGATGCGAAAGGCACTATCAGGGGAGATAGTGATGTAAATAGTCGTTCTTTAATCGGGCAAAAGACAACAAATAGTGCAGTTAAAGGCGTGCTTTATACAGGTCGTACATATACAGAAACGACTTATAATCGGAATGATAATAAGCAATATTACATTTCAATCACACCTTTGCTGAATGTATCGAGTAATAATAACGCTGTTGTTGGGGCAATTTATACTCGGGCAGATATGGCGAGTGTATATGACTCGGTAAATAACGTTGTAGTGATCTTTGCTTCTGCTTCGTTAATTGCGATTGTTATCGGTATGTTTTTAGCGATCATTGTTTCAAGTTCGATTACTAAGCCAATCGAAGAAATGAAGCGGCAAACAGCTAGGATTGCACGTGGAGATTACTCAGGACACGTACATCAATATGGAAATGATGAATTAGGTCAATTAGCACAAGCTGTAAATAATTTATCAATTCGTGTTGAAGAAACTCAGGAGCTTTCTGAATCAGAAAGAAGAAGATTGGACAGTGTGCTATCGCATATGTCTGACGGTGTGATTGCGACTGATAGACGTGGTGGGATAACGATTGTTAATGATATGGCGATGAATTATCTCGATATTTCTGAAGGCGAAGTATTAGGTAAGTCAATCTTAGATATTTTGGATATTCGTAACCAATATACGTTAAGAGATTTGCTAGAAAAACAAGATGAAGTTGTCCTTGATATGTCAGGTGAAAAAGACTTAATCTTGAATGCCTATTTCTCAGTTATTCAAAGAGAATCTGGCTTTATTTCTGGGATTGTCTGCGTGCTACACGATGTTACGGAACAACAAAAGATTGATAGAGAACGTAAGCAATTTGTTTCTAACGTTTCCCACGAATTGCGTACACCTTTAACAAGTATGCGCAGCTACATTGAAGCGTTGAATGATGGCGCTTGGAGAGATGAAAAAGTTGCTCCAGAATTTTTGAAGGTTACACAAGATGAAACTGACAGAATGATACGTATGATTAATGATTTGCTAAGCTTATCAAGAATGGATTCTGGAACTGTAAAATTAGATCTAGAATTAGTCAATATCAATGGGCTAGTAAATTATATTCTGGATCGTTTCGACATGATGTTGAAGAAAGATAAGATTGATACGCGAGATATTAAGACTAAGAATTACACGATTAAACGTGATTTTACTAAACGTGATTTATGGGTAGAGTTAGATACCGATAAATTCATTCAAGTGGTCGACAATATCATGAATAACGCGATTAAGTACTCTCCTGATGGCGGGGTAATCACTTGTCGCTTATTGGAAACACATAATAATGTAATTCTAAGTATCAGCGACCAAGGTCTAGGAATTCCAAAGAAAGATCTAGGTCATGTCTTTGATCGTTTCTTCCGTGTTGATAAAGCACGTTCAAGGGCTCAAGGAGGAACTGGTTTAGGATTAGCGATTTCTAAAGAAGTAATCGAACTTCATCATGGTCGCATTTGGGTAGATAGTGTAGAAGGTAAAGGTTCAACATTCTATATTTCTTTACCATATGAAGAATATAGTGAGGAGGATTTGTGGGATGAAAATTAGGACATGGATGTTACATCTGGGTTTAATTTTGACTGTTGTTATCAGTATTGCTTTTACCTGGTTAATCTGGTTTAATCCTACTACCTTCTTTCAAAACGTTGGACGTACACCAGTTGATACAAGCAGTGGTGTAACGAATGCTTCAAATAAAAGGCTAGATGATGTATATACTCCAACGAGCTTGATGTATAACGAGACTACTACTAAGAAATATCAATATTTCAATCATCGTTCAGATATTACTAATCAAGCTAAAAAGATTATGAATAGAGTTGAAATAACATCATTAAAAACCGTAGCGAAGCAGAATGTTCCTAAATATTTAGCCACAGTTAATCAAAGTCATAGTTTGATTTTGAATTACCCAGATGTATTGCCAATAAAGTATGTGTGCATCTTGTTTGATAAGGCACCTAAAAAGATTGCTGAAAATAAAGAAAATGTCGATCAGATTATTATTCCGACTGGCAATTCAGGAAATACAATTTATTTTCTAAATAGTAAGAAGCAAAATATTTATAAAGTAAGTGTGAAAAATCTGAATGTTAAATCTTTAATGGCATTGACTAAAGACAAGCATACACAGTCAGTAGCGACTGCTTTGGAAAATATAGGTGATGGCTATCGTTGGACATATCCGCAAGGGGTAAAATTAAACGAATATAGCTATCTAATTAATAAAGAATCTGCTGGTAATATGGTGGCTAAGTTGTTGGGAGCTAATACTTCAGCGACAATTACAACCAAGCAACAAGATGGTAAGACGGTTTATTCTGATGACGCTAATCAGAGGATGACAGTTGATAATAAACATGGTGAAGTCGAATATATCAATTATGATAGTAATGATAAAAATAAGCCAAAAGTCAGCTTTAGTAAGACTTTGGAGATTAATCTAGCCAAGCTTAATTCTCTAGGAGTTACATTAGATGATGTTAGATATTCGAATTATGAGAGTAAGACTGGCGAAGTAATTTATCGTAACTATATTGCAGGATTTCCAATTGTTTCAGAGTATAATTATGGGACTTATAGCTTACAAAATGTTACTTCAAATGGACAAAGATTTATGTTCTCTTTGTATGGTTTACAAGTACCATTGCCAAATACTAATAAGCAAAAGACACTACCATCAACGAGCGATATTTTAAATCGTTTATCAAGCATAGGTTATAGTTCTAATCGTGTAAGAGCTATAAAAATCGCATACTCTTGGCAACGTAATGATAGTTCAAGTCAAGTCGTGGATCTGGTACCAACTTACCTAATAAAAGTTGATGGCAGATGGATTGATTATGAACAACTATTTCAAAATTTTGGAAAGTAGGTGAATGAAGTATGAATTTTAGACGAATTGAGTGGATATTCTTTCTAGCTTTCATAGTTCTCGATATCTTTTTGATATTTACCTACTTTCAACAAAATTGGTCTGTAGTATCAATAAAGAATTCTAACCAGGGTGCTAATGAAACGATTATGAAGAGTATTCGGAATGATCAGATTGAAATAAATCCGATATTGTCGAATCGAGCTAGTGAAGGATATTATCTTGCAAGTCCTAATAGCGATGATTTGAAGAATAAAGCTGATACTGATTTGCGCTACGTTACCTGGACATATAATGATCATAAATTGACGGGTGATTTTACCACGTTAATTAAAATAAATGATAGCGACAATCCACAAAAAACTTTAAATTCAGTAGTTGATGATGCGAGTTTGATAATTCATGGAAAAGACTATGCATACTCTAAAGAATTATCAAGTAAAAATACTATTGTTTATACGCAAATGGTGCATGGAAAGCCAATCTATACACCTGAGGGTCAATTGAGATTTACGGTTAAAGGTGGTTATGTTGTAGGTTATACTCAACGTCATCTCGCTAAAATTCATCAATTAAGAGAAGTGAAGAAGACGATTAGCCAGAGACGAGCAGTTATTTTGTTGTATCAATATAACAAGATTCCAGCTAATTCAACGGTTAAATGGGTAAAACTAGGTTATACGAAGTTATTGACAGCAAATAATAATACAATTTTAATTCCAACATGGAATGTGAAGATTAAGAGTGATTCATCTGGAATTGTGCAATATCGACGCTTAAATGCGTTCACTGGTGCAATTATGGATGATTAGTGAGAAAATAGAACTAGGAAAATTTCTTAGTTCTATTTTTTTGCACGATTTGGCTGAATGAGGTAGAGTTAGTGAAACGTAAAGAATTATTTGCATATGTCGCTGAACATCATCAAGTAAATCCAGAATATTTATGGAAGAAAAACCCTAATTATGCAGTTCTTAGGCACCACTACAATCGTAAATGGTATGCGATTATTATGGATGTTGAAGCAGAAAAATTAGGATTAAAAGGTACTCAGTTAGAAGAAATTATAGATTTAAAATTAGAGCCAGAATTAATTGAGATTTTGCAGCAATCAGAAGGATATTTACCTGCATATCACATGAATAAGCAACATTGGATTAGCGTACAATTGAAAAAAGTAGCTCCAGAACAGATATTAAAGTTGTTAGAAATGAGCTATAAATGTAAGTACTTTATAATGAGCTGAATATGAAAAAATTTGAAATCCCCCTATACTATTATCATAAAAAGTATAGGAGGA
>ENA-UPSY01002153-UPSY01002153.1-human-gut-metagenome-genome-assembly--contig:-NODE-2153-length-17859-cov-26.476887_pt1 | contig 17859 bp, 14 predicted proteins | sample MGYA00250044_ERZ773365 | MGnify/ENA primary metagenome ERZ773365 (study PRJEB29103, sample SAMN06111932) | human gut metagenome | biome: human gut; feature: ankylosing spondylitis patient; material... | reverse complement strand
ACAAATGTCCTCCCATGTCAGAAAGCCAAGGCCGCCAAAGACGATCAGGGCCGCGATCACTGTGGTAAGCAATGGGTTTCCTGCATACCGTGTCAGCGAAACAAATTTTGCACCCTCTGTTCCCAGCAGGTCAAAGCCGGCATTGCAGAACGCCGAAATGGAATGAAACAGTGCATACCAGATCCCGCGCAATCCATAATCGGCGCAAAATGTCGGCAGCAGCAGTGCAGCACCGACCAATTCAAACAGGGCGGTGATCCGCAGAATAAAGCCTGTCAGCCGCACGATGCCGCCCATCTGTGGGGCAGCGGTGGCTTCCTGCATCGTGCTGCGCTGCTTGAGGGAGATCTTTCGCCCGGAAAGCAGCGCAAAGGCAGCACCCACCGTAATGACGCCCAATCCTCCGATCTGAATCAGAAGAAGGATCACACTTTGCCCAAAAGCCGACCAGTAGCTGCCGGTATCCTGTACCACAAGGCCGGTCACGCAAAGAGCAGAAGTGGAGGTAAACAGTGCCTCATGGAACGGTGTAACGCACCGCTGTTGTGTAGCAATCGGGAGCATCAGAAGCAATGCGCCCACCAGACCAACTGCCGCAAAACCTGCAATAATGACCTGAAAAGAAGAAAAACGGTGCTGCCTGTAACGAGGATATTGAATCATAAAAGCTCCTTTACCTATCCGTGTGCATAAAGATTAGCATGGAATAGATAAAAGAGCCGTAAAGAAAATTGTAGAAGTATAAAGATTCCATTAAAATTGATCGGCTAACACTAAAAAATGCCGGACATCACCAGCTCAAAAAAGCGGTAATGTCCAGCATTCATTTAGATTTCTAGTCCATGGCTTCCAGCCATATTCTTCAAATATTCCTCCGGGTCACCATTCAAAATCAAATCCGCATAGCCCAGCGGGTCATTGTAGATGAGATAATCCAACTCTGACCTCTGTGCCATGGTCACATCCAGTGCACTGGGGCTTTCATTGCTGCGCAACCGCGGGCTAAGCAACAGACCACTGGGCTGATTGCTTGCGGCACTGTGCGGCAGGGCCTTGCGGGTTGCGTTTGCTGATTTTTCCGCAGCCCCTTGGCAGGGCTTTGAAAAATCAGAACGCGGCCCCAACAACTCCTCCCTGTTTCTGCCGCAGGCAGCGGTCGTCGTTGTTGCTGTTCAAGTCCTCTTATCCGTATAGCAGAGCATTTCCAAAAGGACAGACGTAAAAGAAAAACGACAGCCTTTTTGAAAGCTGTCGTTTGAGAGTGCGGATAAGAGGACTTGAACCTCCACCGAGTTGCCCCGATTAGAACCTGAATCTAACGCGTCTGCCAATTCCGCCATATCCGCATATTCTGTTTTCGCTCGTGAGCCGTGTCGCTCGGAACGATAGTAATTATACCATGGAAACCGGAAATGTCAAGCGCTTTTTTCGAATTTTTCTGACAAAAATTCCGGATGAAATTTTGGCACCGGAATGAGGACGATGGGGCGAAATTTTCGGTGAAATATGATACAATAAGACCTGAGCTGTCCGGGGCCTGGGGCCCTGCGGCAAAATACGATGGAATGAGGGAACCACACATGTTCAACTTTCTGATCTTTATCATCGGGGCGGCGCTCATGCTCGGCATGGGGGTGCGCAGTGTGCTTGCGCGGCGGCGTTTGCAGACAAAAGGCGAAAAGGTCACCGCCCGCGTTGCGGGCACCGCGCAGGGCCGGGACGGTCAGGCCTATGTGCTGGAATTTGAGACGGCAGGCGGCAGCCACCGCCTCCACTATCCGAAAGCGGCCAAGGGCAAGGGCTTTGCGGCCGGGGAGACCGTGACCTTATATTATGACCCGGAAGATCCGGAGAAGATGTATGTGGAAGGCGACCGCGCCGTGCTGGGGGCCGAAGTGCTGTACTTTGCGCTGGCGGTGGTGCTGGTGCTGCTGATGGCCGGATTTGTGCGGTGAGGAGGAAATGCCATGAAACTGGAACATTTTGGGATGCCGGAACCGGGCGACTGCCGGGTGGTCTTTTCGGCCAGTGCCGAGGAGCTGGAAGCAGCGGTGCAGGCCGAGCAGGCGGCACCGGATGCGCCCAAAGAGGAAGAAGACCTGCTGACGGCAGCGGTGAACCGCGCCATTCTGGAAGGCTTTTCGCCGCTGTTCGCGCAGCTGATGGAGGAGCACCGGCTCGTCCCGGTGACCGACCCGGACTTTGAGCTGCTGGCCGTCAACCGGGCCGAAGGGTTCCGGGCGGGGGCGGAGTTCTTCTGCCTGCCGCCGCTGGAACTGGGGCGGTACACCGGCTTTGTGCAGCCCATCCGGCCCCGGCCTATCCGGAAACTGACCCTTGAACTGGAGATCAACCGCCACCACGGCGACGAGGACCGCGCCGCCGACGAAGCGGGCAAAAAAGCCCTGCGGGACCGTGTGGCGCGGGAGATCTACAAAACCCGCTGCGCCCAGGCCGAGACGCTGGCCGAGCGGGAGCTGGTCTACCAGCTCGGCGGCGAGGTGAAGGGCACGCTGCCGAAGCAATTGGTGGCGGGCAACTACTTTGCCGAGCAGCGGGAGTTCAACCTGCGGATGCAGGCAAACAACATCAACTTTGACCAATACCTGAAGGTGCAGGGCCAGACGGTGGAACAGTTCCGGACGGAGCTTCACGCTCAGGCAGAACAGAAACTGCGGGGGCGTCTGGGGCTTCTGCTGGTCGCCGAAACGGAACATCTCTGGCCCACAGAGGCCGAGGTGCAGGCTGCGCTGGAGGGCTGGAACGGGGAGCGGACCTTCCCGTCCAACGACCTGCGAAAGCTGCGGCAGGGCATTGCCAGCCAGCGCGCAGCTGCCTTTGTGCGGGCGCACTCCACGCTGACCCCGCCGCCGGAGGAGCCAGTGGTGGTCGAGACGGTCTGAAACAGACGGGCGGCAGGATTCTGGCAAACAAAAATGGGATGCTTGTTTCAAGCATCCCATTTTTTGTTTGTGCCGGTCAGGTCTCCACGCCCTCGAACTGGCTGTTGTAGAGCTTGGCGTAGAAGCCGCCCTGGGCCAGCAGTTCGTCGTGATTGCCCTGCTCCACGATGTGGCCGTCCTTCATCACAAGGATGACGTCGGCCTCGCGGATGGTGGACAGACGGTGGGCCACGATGAAGCTCGTGCGGCCCTGCATCATCCGGGCGAACGCGGCCTGGATGCGCACCTCGGTGCGGGTGTCGATGGAGGAGGTGGCCTCGTCCAGGATCAGCATGGGCGGCAGGCAGAGCATGACACGGGCGATGCAGAGCAGCTGCTTCTGGCCCTGGCTGATGTTGCCGCCGTCCTCCGCGATGACGGTATCGTAACCGTCCGGCAGGCGGCGGATGAAGCTGTCGGCGTGGGCTGCTTTGGCCGCGGCAACGATCTCTTCGTCGGTGGCGTCGGGCTTGCCGTAGGCGATGTTCTCGCGGACGGTGCCGGCGCGCAGCCAGGTGTCCTGCAGCACCATGCCGTAGCTGCCGCGCAGGGAAGCGCGGGTCACGTTCCGGATGTCGTCGCCGGAGACGGTGATGGAGCCGCCGTTGACGTCATAGAACCGCATGAGCAGGTTGATGAGGGTGGTCTTGCCGCAGCCGGTGGGGCCGACGATGGCGATGCGCTGGCCGGGCTTGACGTCCAGGTTCAGGCTCTCGATGAGGGGGCGGTCCGGCAGGTAGCGGAAGGAGACATCCTTCAGCTCCACATGGCCGTCCGGCTGCAGCACCCTGGCGTGTTCGGCTTCGGGCACCTGGTCGTCGGCGTCCAGCAGCTCAAAGACGCGGGCCGCGCAGGCCAGTGCGTTCTGCAGCTCGGTGATGACGCCGGAGATCTCGTTGAAGGGCTTGGTGTACTGGTTGGCGTAGTTGAGGAAGATGCTCAGCTGACCGATGGTGATGCCGCCCGCCACAGCATAGACGGCACCCACCAGACCGACGCCTGCATAGACGATGTTGTTGACGAAGCGGGTGGCGGGGTTGGTCATGCTGGAGAAGAAGATGGCCTTCAGGCTGACATCCTGCAGCCGCGTGTTCACCTCGTCAAAGGAGGCAAGGCTCTCGGCCTCGTGGCCGAAGGCCTGCACGACCTTCTGGCCTTCGATCATCTCATTGACCAGAGCGGTCTGCTCACCGCGCACGGTGCTCTGCCCCTGAAAATACTTGTAGCTGCGCTTGGCCAGAAAGCTGGCCACCACCAGGCTCAGCGGGGTGATGCAGACGACCACCAGCGTGATGGGGACGTTCTCCCACAGCATGAACAGCAGGGTGCCGAAGATGGTCAGCAGGCCGGAGAACAGCTGGGTGAAGCCCATCAGCAGGCCGTCGGCGAAGGTGTCCACATCGGCGATCATCCGGCTGACGATGTCGCCGGAGGGGTGGCTGTCGAGGTAGGAGAGGGGGAGGGTCTGGATTTTCCGCAGGGCGGCATTGCGCAGGTCGCGGCTGACGGAGAAGGTGATGCGGTTGTTGCAGACGCTCAGCAGCCACTGCGCAAAGGCTGCGAGGATGGCCACGACCACAATCTGCACGATGATCTGCATTACACCGGCAAAGTCCACACGGCCCTTGCCGAGCATCAGGTCGATGGCGCTGCCGCAGAGGATGGGGATATACAGCTGGGCGGCCACGCTCACGGCGGCCACGATGAGGCTGCACCCCACGAAAAAGCGGTAGGGGCGGATCTTTTCCAGCACCCGGCGGAGCGTTGCCTTGCGCTGTTCCGGGGTCAGACTGCTCTTTGCTTTTGCACTCATTTCTGCGCATCCCCTTTCTTGAACTGGCTGGCGTAGATCTCCTCATAGACCGGGCAGGAGGCCAGCAGGTCGGCGTGTTTGCCGAGGCCGACGAGTTTGCCGTCGTCCAGAACGAGGATCTGGTCGGCGTGCTGCAGGCTGGCGGCGCGCTGGCTGACGATGAAGACGGTCAGGCTGCCGGGCAGAGCCGCCAGCGCCTTGCGCAGGGCGGCATCGGTGGCATAGTCCAGAGCACTGGCGCTGTCGTCCAGAATGAGGATGTCGGGCTTGCCCACCAGCGCGCGGGCAATGGTCAGGCGCTGCTTCTGGCCGCCGGAGAGGTTCCGGCCGCCCTGCTCCACCGGCTCGTCCAGCCCAAGGGGCTTCGTCTTGACGAATTCTGCGGCCTGTGCCGTTTCCAGTGCGGCCCACAGGTCGGCATCCGAGGCGTTCTTGTTGCCCCAGAGCAGGTTCGAGCGGATGGTGCCGCCGAAGAGCTGCGCTTTCTGCATGACGACGCTGACACTGCCGCGCAGAACGTCCCGTGGGTATGCCTGCGCCGGACGGCCCAGGATCTCAACCGAACCCTCGGTGGCATCGTAGAAGCGGGGGATGAGGTTGATGAGGCTGGATTTGCCGCTGCCCGTGCCGCCGATGACGCCGATGGTCTGGCCGCGTTTGGCTGTGAAGCTGATGTCCGACAGACTGGGGGCACCGGCACCGGCGTAGGTCAGGCTGACATGGTCGAACCGGACGGCGTCGTCGGCCTTGCCTGCCTCCACGGCATCCGGAAGGGCAGCGGGGAACGCCATCCCAGGTTCCGTGTCCAGCACGGCCTGCACACGGCTGGCGCAGGCCAGCGCCTTGCTGATCTGCACGATGAGGTTGGCCAGCTTGACCAGCTCAACCAGGATCTGGTTCATGTAGTTGACCAGCGCGATGACATCACCGGCTGCCATGCCGCCGATGTTGATCTCGATGCTGCCCACATACAGCAGAGCCACGATGGCCAGGTTGATGATCACGTAGGTCAGCGGGCTCATCAGGGAGGAGAGATGGCCGACGTGGAGCTGCATTTTGGTCAGCAGGTCGTTGGCAGACTCGAAGCGGTCGATCTCGCTCTTCTCCTTGTCAAAGGCGCGGACGACGCGAACGCCGGTCAGGTTCTCGCGGGTCAGGCCCAGCACCCGGTCCAGACGGGTCTGGGCGGTCTTATACAGCGGGCTGGTCAGGACCATAACGCCGAAGACCACGATGGACAGCAGCGGGATGGCCACCACGAAGATCCATGCGGCCCGCGCATTGACCGTGAAGGCCATGACCATGGCACCGACCACCACGAACGGGCTGCGCAGGAACAGGCGGAGGAAGAGGTTCAGGCCGCTCTGCACCTGATTGATGTCGCTGGTCATGCGGGTGATGAGGGTGCTGGTGCCCAGCGTGTCCATCTCGGTGAAGCCGAGCTTCTGGATGTGCTCGAACAGCGCATGGCGCAGCGAGGTGGAGTAGCCCACAGCGGCCTTGGCGGAGAAATACTGGGCCGTCAGGCTGCAGGTCAGGCCGATGACGGCGAGCAGCAGCAGGATGCCGCACCGCACAAGGATATAATGCAGGTCGTGCGCCGCAATGCCGACGTTGACGATGTCTGCCATGACCAGAGGGACAAACAGGTCGAACGTGGCTTCCAGCATCTTGAACAGCGGCGCGAGGACGGCCTCGCGCTTGTAGCCGTTCAGGTGGGTAAGCATTTTGTTCAAGGCGAAAGACTCCTTTTCTGAAATGTAAATCGGGGGAAAATTTCCCATCGCATATTATAATACAATCGAAGTCGGAATGCTATTGTTTTGCGGAAAAATGCGGTGCGTCTTCCCCATTGTGAAACTTGGAAAATCCTGCTATAATAAATTATTATGACGGATGGAAAAAGAAGGGTGATGCAAATGGCATACGAGAAAAGCGCACGGCGGTTCCGCCCGGTGGGCAGCCGGAAGAAAAAGGCCGCCCCCCAATACAGCCCGGCGGGCACGGGCTGCCCGGTGGTGGAGCAGGCCGTGGAGCGGCTCTACCGGGAGCAGAACGAGACGCATTTCTGGAACCTGATGAACGCCCTGAACTATGCACTGGAGCTGAAAACGCGGGTGCTGGTGCCGCTGGATGCCGCAGCCGACCCGCAGAGCGGCCCGGCCCCGTGGGCTTCCATGCCTATCCCGGCGGAAAAGGCAGAAGGGCTGGACCCCTGGCTGCTCCACACACGGAAGGAGCGCAGCTACCTGCCCCTGTTCACTTCGGTGAAGACGGCGGAAGCCGAGCGCGCCACGGCCACCCGGCCCATGGCCGAGCGCGGGATGCGGGAGGCCATGGAATATGCCCTGAACACCGACGGCATCGACGGTGTGGTCATCGACCCGTGGACCAATTCCGCTACGCTGGATGGCTCCATCCTGAACGGGCTGCTCAAGTCGGAGCGGGGCAGCGAAGGCCCCGGTCTGGAAGAACTGGATGCGGGCTACGATGCCGCGCGGCAGGGCAACTGGGCCGAGGCAGTGCAGCACTATGAAAAAGCCGTCGAGGCGGGCAGCGCCGAAGCGCTGGCGCTGTTGGGCGACTGCCTGTATCAGGGCCGGGGTGCCCGGCGCAGCAAGGTACAGGCCCGGCGGATGTGGAAAAAAGCCGCCAAGGCCGGGGAAGTGCAGGCTATGATCGCCCTTGGCGATGACGCAGCGGCCTCCGGGCAGGAAGCCGCCGCCGCGCTGCAATACTACCGCCGCGCCCAGAGTGCCGCCCGCGGGATGCCGGATGTCTCCTATACGCCGCAGATCCGGCTCCGCATCGCCCAGTGCGAAACGCGGTATGTCTCCCGCAAAAAGGCGCTGATGGAGCTGGCGGAGGCCGAGCAGGGCTTCTGCATCCAGCTGGAAGAGGGGGCACCGGACGCGGAGATCTGGCTGGACGAGACCCGGAAGACCGTGGCGGAGCTGATGAACGAAGGGCTGGAGAACCGATGAGATCGGCAGGAACACAAATTCTTTACATTTGTTCTATGAAATCGTCATAGGAAATCGGTAAGATGATTCTGGAAAAAAATCTGTGCCGCAAGAAAAGAGGACAAGCACTATGAGCAACGTGATCGGAATCGACCTTGGAACGACCAACTCCTGTGTGGCAGTGGTCGAGGGCGGCAAGCCTGTGGTCATCGCCAATGCCGAGGGCGAACGCACCACCCCCAGCGTGGTTGCCTTTACCAGAGACGGCGAGCGTCTGGTGGGCGGTGCGGCCAAGCGCCAGATCGCGACCAACTCCGGCCGCACCATCTCCAGCATCAAGCGCTACATGGGTTCCGACCACCGGGTCCACATCGACGGCAAGGACCTGACCCCGCAGGAGATCAGCGCCATGATCCTGACGAAGATCCGCCGCGACGCTGAGAGCTACCTCGGCGAGCCGGTGACCGAGGCCGTCATCACGGTGCCCGCCTATTTTGACGACAGCCAGCGCAAGGCCACGCAGGATGCAGGCCGCATCGCGGGGCTGAACGTTCTGCGCATCATCAACGAGCCTACGGCCGCAGCGGTGGCCTACGGCCTGGACAACGAAGCGCCGCAGAAGATTCTGGTCTATGACCTGGGCGGCGGCACGTTCGATGTCTCTATCATCGAGATCGAGGACGGCACCTTCACGGTGCTGGCCACCGGCGGCGATACCCATCTGGGCGGCGATGATTTCGATGAGCGGATCGTGGAGTATGCGGTGGCGGAGTTCAAGAAATCCGACCGCATCGACCTGAGCCGTGACCCCGCCGCCATGGGCCGCCTGAAAGAGGAGGCCGAAAAGGCCAAGAAGGAGCTGTCCAGCGCGCTGAGCGCCCAGCTGAACCTGCCCTTCATTGCGGTGGGCAAAGACGGCCCCCACCATCTGGACCTGACGCTCACCCGCCCGCAGTTCGAGATGATGACCGGCGACCTGCTGGCCCGCACCGTGCAGCCGGTGCAGAATGCCCTGCGGGATGCAGGCATCGCCGCCAGCCAGCTGGGCAAGGTGCTTCTGGTGGGCGGCAGCACCCGGATGCCGGCCGTAGAACGTCAGGTCAAAGAGCTGCTGGGCTGCGAGCCCAGCCACAGCCTGAACCCGGACGAGTGCGTCGCGATGGGCGCAGCGGTCCAGGGCGCTCTGCTGCAGGGCGGCGGCAAGCTGGCCGGTGCTACCGGTGCCGCTGCGCAGGGGCTGGTGCTGATGGATGTCACCCCGCTGACCTTGTCCATTGAGACGCTGGGCGGCGTGGCGACCCCGCTCATCACCCGCAACAGCATGATCCCCACCCGGAAGAGCCAGATCTTCACGACGGCGCGCCCGATGCAGACCAGCGTGGAGATCAACGTCCTGCAGGGAGAGCGCCATTTTGCGCGGGACAACAAGAGCCTGGGCAAGTTCAAGCTGAACGGCATCCGTGCCAGCTTCTCGTCCAAACCGCAGATCGAAGTGACCTTTGATATCGACGTCAACGGCGTCGTGAAGGTCTCCGCCAAAGACCTCGGCACCGGGCGGGAGCAGAACATCACCATCACCGGCAGCACGAACCTGTCGGAACACGAGATCCAGCGCGCCATGGCGGATGCCGCCGCGTATGAGGCCGAGGACAGCCGCCGGAAAGAGCGGCTGGAACTCCACAATCAGGCCGAAGTGCTGGCTTACAAGGTGGATGAGGCCCTGTCCAAGTGCAAAAAGGAGCTGGATAAGGACGAGAAGAACCGCATCAAGGCCGATGTGGCCAACCTCCGCCGCTGCCTGCGGAAGGACAAACCCGAAAAAATGAACGAGACCGAGGAAGCGAACCTCCGGCAGGCCAAAGAGCAGCTGGAAGCTTCGGCCAACCACCTGATGATGCTCTACACGAGCGAAGAACAGGAAGAACAATAAGAAGACAAACAAAAAATCTCCGCGCGGCTGCGCGGAGATTTTTTTGTCGGCAGGGCCGGAACAGAGAGCAGAGCGACGAACGCGTTTACACGATCAGCTCCACCGTGCTCCCCCCGCTGCGGGCCTTTTTGACGAGGACCTGATGGTCGATGCGGTCTTTGAGGGCGGCGACGTGGGAGATGATGCCCACGAGCCGGTCGCCTTCGGTCAGGCCGGAGAGGACCCGGATGGCCTGTTCCAGACTCTCGTCGTCGAGGGAGCCGAAGCCCTCGTCGAGGAAGAGGGTATCCAGTCGGATGCCGCCGGCCGTGCTCTGGACTTCGTCCGAGAGGCCCAGCGCCAGCGCCAGCGAGGCCTTGAAGCTCTCGCCGCCGGAAAGGGTCTTCACACTGCGGCGGGTGCCGTTGTAGTGGTCGATGACGCCGAGGTCCAGGCCGGACTGGCTGCGCTGGTTCTCGGCCCCGACCCGCTCCAGCTCGTACTGCCCGGCGGTCATCTGCATCAGGCGGGTGTTGGCGTGGACGAGGATGCGGTCGAGATAGTGCATCTGGATGTAGGCTTCCAGTTTGATCTTCTGCTTGCTGCTCAGGGTGCCGCCCGCTGTGGAGGCCAGCGCGTTGACCCACTGCCAGCGGGTCTCCAGCACCTGCCGGGCCGCGGCCAGTCGGCGGTAGTCGGCGGCGGCGCGGCGGTTGGGCACGAGCTGGGCCGTCAGGGCCTTTTCCTGCTCGGCGGCCTGCTGGCGGGCCGTTTGCAGCGTAGTGAGCCGGGTGCGCAAAGCGTCGAGGTCTGCGGCCCCGGTCTCCGGGGCCTGCTGGTCTTGCAGGGCCTGCACGGCAGCTTCGGCGGCAGCGACGGCGTTTTCCGCAGCGCGGCGGGCGGCTTCAGCCTGCTCCATGCCGGTGCGCAGGGCCGTGCGCTGGGCCGTCAGGTCGGCGACCGTCTGCTGGGCCTCGGCGCGGCTGGCCGGTGAGGTCTGCCGGGCTTCGGTGATCTGCTGTTCCAGCGCCGCAGCCGTGGCTTCGCGGGCGGCGGCAGTTTGTTCGGCAGAGGCCGCTGCTGCTTCCAGCGCAGTGCGCTGGGCCGTTTTGGTCTTGCGGGTGGTATCCAGCCGGGTGCGGCGGGCACAGTCGGCGGCGGCCTTTTGCCGGGCTGCGTGGTTCTCGGCCTGTGCGGTCTGGAGCGCGGCAGTCTCCTCGGCAAGGGCCGTTTTCAGCAGGGCCACGGTCAGCGCGACCGGCCCCTCCGGCGAGGTGAAGCGTTCGGGCAGAAGGCTTTCGGCGTCCCGGCGGAGGGTGGCTTTGCCCTCCCGCTGGGCGGCGAGGGCTTCGCGGGCTGCGGCCGCGCGGTCCTGCGCTTCGCGGTCTGCCGCTTCGGCCGCCTGCTTGGCGGCGGTCACCTGCGCCTGGGTGGGGGCGGTGTGAGGCAGCGCTGCCTTGGCCGGGTGGTGGACACTGCCGCAGACGGGGCAGGGGGTGCCTTCGGCAAGGCCCTGCGCCAGAAGTCCGGCCTGTGCGTCCAGAAACGCCCGCTCGCAGGCGTCTCGCTCCGCGTGGGCGGTTTCCTGCACGGCGGCTGCGGTGCGGTAGGCGTCCTGTGCCTGTCGGGCTGCGTGGGTGCGGCGCTGGTCTTCGGTCAGGCTTTGAGCCAGCGCGGTGAGGGCGGTCTCCCGGCGGGTGAGCTGATCGGCCTGAGCGGTCAGGGCCACATTCCGGGTCTCTGGGTCGCCGAGGGCGGCCGCTTCGGCGTCCAGTGCGGCGAGTTCCGCATCCAGCGCGGTCAGCTGGGCCCGCGCCTTGCGGGCTTTGGCCTGTTCGAGGTCGGCCTCGCTGCGGGCGGCGGTCTGTGCGCGGCAGAGCTTGTCCAGCGCGTCGCAGGCGTCAAGGCCCGCTCTGGCCCGCTCCAGCTGGGCGGTCAGAGCGTCCAGTGCAGCCGCATCGCCTGCATGGCGGGCCGCATCGGCGCGGGCCGCGTCCCGGCGGGGGAGCAGGGCGGCAAGCTCGGCCTGCTTTTCGACCCGCTGGCGGCGGAGGGCTTCGGCCTGCTCGGCCCGGCCCAGCGTCTGCTGCAAAGCGTCCAGCTGTGTCTGCGCGGCGGTGTGGGCGGCGGCAGCAGCGGAGAGTTCCGCTTCCTGCCGGGTGAGGAGCCCGTCCAGCAGGGCGGTGACTTCCTCGGCAGGGCGCTGCGCCGAAAGCCCGCCCAGCGCTTCGGCGTCGGGGTCGGTCTCCGGATAGCGGATGCCGGAGAGCACCGCGTCCAGCTGGACGTTCTGGGCCGTGCGCTGGGCCGTGAGGCGGGCGTTCTCCTCTTGCAGCGCGTCCTGCAATTTCTGGTAGCGCTGGGTGCGGAACAGTTTGCGGAAGATCTTGCTCCGCTCCTCGGTCGTGGCGTTGAGCAGGCGGGTGAACTGCCCCTGCGCGATCATGGCGATCTGGCAGAACTGGTCGTAGTCCAGCCCGATGAGGGCGGTGACGGCGGCGGTGACATCCTTCGACCGGGTCACAGGCGGGCGGCCGTCCGGGTAGGTGAGGACGGCGTCCGCCTTTTCGGTGGTCGTGCCTTCGCCCCGCGCTTTGGGGCGGAGGTAATCCGGGTTGCGGCGGACGGTGTACCGCTGGCCGCGCACCTCAAATTCCAGCTCGACAAAGGTGGGGGTGCCTGGGTCAGCGTACTTGCTGCGCAGCATGGCACCGTCCCGCACACCGCCGCTGGAATGGTCGTACAGGGCATAGGTGATGGCGTCGAAAAGGGTGGTCTTGCCCGCGCCGGTGTCACCGGTGACGAGATACAGGCCGCCTTTGCCCAGGCGCTCCAGTTCCAGCGTGACAGTGCTGGCGTATGGCCCGAAGGCCGAGAGGGTCAGCTTCAGGGGTCTCATACGTCCTCCTCCTTCCAGAGCGTTTCAATGAGCTGCTGGCAGAATGCAGCCTGCTCGGCGCTCAGGGGCTGATTGTTTTGCAGCGCATAAAAGGCTGCAAAGTGTTCCAGCGGCGTTTTCTGCTCGGTCTGGGCCGGGGCGTCGAGGTCGGCCTGGGTGCGGGTGCGGAGGTTGTCATAGTCCAGCCGCATCAGGTTCGGATAGATGACCCGCAGCCGGGCCAGCGCATCGGGCACATCCTGCTCGTCGGTCAGGGTGATGTGCAGATAGTCGTCGGTGGCCGTGCCCGCATAGCTGCGGCGGTCGGTCAGCTCCATGTAGCTGCCGCGCAGCTCCCGCAGGTCGTGCTTCGGGGTCAGCGGCGCGGTGGAAAGTGTGACCTCTCCCTTCGGCCCCAGCTCCACAAACGTTGCGCTCTTGTGCTGGTGCGCCTCCGAGAAGGAATACTTCAGCGGGGTGCCGCAATAGCGCAGGGTATCGCGGCCCACCTTCTGGGGGCTGTGCAGGTGGCCGAGGGCCACATAGTCGAAGCCGTCAAAGAGGGCGGCATCCACACAGTCCAGCCCGCCCACCGATGGCTCCTCGCTCTCGCAGGCGGCGGCACCGGCCACGAACTGGTGGGCCACCAGCACGCTGCGGCGGGCCGGGTCGGGGGCGCAGCGGCGCAGCACACAGCCCAGGGCGTCGCTGTAGCTTTCGATAGGCTCGTCCGGGTAGATGTGGCGCACCGTGGCGGGTTTCAGGAAGGGCAGTAAGTAAATATCCACCGGGCCGTATGCGTCGGTGAGGGGGATGGGGGCCGGGGCCCCTTCGAACACCGGGCTGACGTAGACCTGGCTCCCCGCCAGCAGATGGGCACCGAACGCGACCCGCTCGGCGGAGTCGTGGTTGCCGCTGATGGCGAAGACCGGCAGCTTCCGGTCGGCCAGTTCGGTGAGGAACCAGTCCAGCAGACGGACGGCTTCGGCAGGGGGCACGGGTTTGTCGTAGAGGTCGCCCGCCAACAGAACAGCATCCACGGGGTGGGTGTCGAGGAGCGACAAGATCTCCTCCAGAATATACCGCTGGTCGTCCAGCATGGAGAACTCGCAGACCCGCTTGCCGAGGTGCAGGTCGGAGAGGTGAAGAAAACGCATGGGAGCACCGCCTTTCAGTTGGGGATGCTCTTATTATAAACGGCCTTACCCTCTCAGTCAAACCCTGCGGGTTTGCCAGCTCTCCCGAAGGGCGAGCCATTGGCATGCCGGGCAGCCCCTGCTGGACGCTGAACGTATTTTGTGTCGTAAACGGAAGCGCTCCGCTGTCAGGGCCAACAACATCTGTACTGCGCTCTGACAAAGAGCGTTTGGGTAGATGCAGTCGAACGAAACAACGGAGCACTCCATTTTATGGTTTCAAGAAACTTTGCTCATCCAGTACGCCCAAAACCGTCTCGCCAGTGGCTCCCCCTTCGGGGGAGCTGTCTGCGAAGCAGACGGAGAGGGTGGGCCGTCGTTAGAACATCTTCTCCCAGGTGGCTTTGCCGACTGCGCCGTCGGCAGTGAGGCCGTTGCGGCGCTGGTAGCGCTCCACGGCGGCTGCGGTGGAAGCACCGTATTTGCCGTCTGTGGAGAGCTTTTCACCCAGCGCGTTCAGCTTCTGCTGCACCAGCCGGACCGTGCCGCCGGAACTGCCCTGCCGCAGCACGATGCCGGGGTAGGGGACCTTCAGGCCGTGTTTGGCGGTGTACTTGGTGTAGAGCACGTTCCAGGTGTTCGCGCCCACCTTGCCGTCCACATTCATGTCGTTTTTGAGCTGAAACTCCTTCACCGCGTTCACGCTCTTGATGCCGAACCGCCCGTCTGTGGTCAGCTCGTGGTACCAGGTGCAGGTGTCGCGCAGGCCGTTGAGCCAGGTCTGCACCAGTGCTACATCGGGGCCGGTAGAGCCACGCTGGATGAGGGAATAATAGGCCGGAATTGCCATGGTCAAACTCACACTCCTTCCACCAGGAGCTTATGCGGCGGAAGGTGGAAGTGTTCGTGGGAACCTTTGTCGGATCCAGCAGGCAATACCCGACGGCCAGGGCCTCTCCTGCCGGGAGAGGCGGCATCGCGGATGCGGGGACGGAGAGGTCATCCCAGCAGGATGACATCTTCCCGGCGGGCGGTGTGCTTCTGCCACCACTCCACGCATTTGAACCGCAGGAGATACCGCCCGCAGACGAGGTCGTTCTCGGCGGGGGCGGCATAGCCGCCGCAGGCGGTGCGGCAGAGGCCGGGGTAGAGCACACACCACCAGTTCCGGCCATAGGGGGCTGCGCCGATGTCGATGCGCAGGGCCTGATACCGCCCGGCGGGCAGGGCCGAGGCAGAGTAGCGGGTGGTGCCGAAGTACATTTCTACCAGATACACCCGCACCGGTGCAAAACTGCCGCGCCCGGCCAGCACGGTGCGGGCGACCCGCTGCAGCTCAGACAGATGGGCCGCAGCCCAGCGGAGGGCGGCGGGCTGGTCTGCCGCCGGGCAGGCCGTGTCCAGATACGCGAGCACGGCGTCCCGCACGGCCAGCTTGTCGGTCTGGTCGGCGGTGGTGTCGCTGGCAGCGCGGATGTGGAGCCGCAGAGTGTCGGCGGCAAGCGCGGCTCCGGTGTCGAGCTGGGTGCGGCCCCAGCCCAGCAGGCCCTGCAGGCCGATGCAGAGCGCGAGCGCACCGCTGAGTGTGATGCACCAGACCGTCATCTGGCGGCGGGATAAAATGCGGCTGTACATAAAAAACAGACCCTTTCTCTGGAAATACTATCCAGAGTCTGGGTCTGTGGAAGTGATTTTATTCTTAGTTTTTCAGCGACTGCATCGGGGCGGGCAGGCGGCCGCCGCGGTTGATGAAGACCGACGGGTCGCGCTGGTTGACCGGCATGATGGGGCCATAGCCCAGCAGACCGCCGAAGTCCAGGATCTCGCCTGCCTTGCGGCCGATGGCCGGGATGACGCGGACGGCGGTGGTCTTGCTGTTGACCATGCCGATGGCGGCTTCGTCGGCGATGAGGGCGCTGATGACGGCAGGGGTGGTGTCGCCGGGGATGATGACCATGTCGATGCCCACCGAGCAGACGGCGGTCATAGCTTCGAGCTTTTCGATGGTCAGGCAGCCGCACTCCGCTGCGTGGATCATGCCGTCGTCCTCGCTGACGGGGATGAAGGCACCGGACAGGCCTCCCACGTGGTTGGAGGCCATGACGCCGCCCTTCTTGACGGCATCGTTCAGCAGGGCCAGGCAGGCTGTGGTGCCGCAGCAGCCGCAGGTCTCAAGGCCCATCTCTTCGAGGATGTTGGCCACGCTGTCGCCCACGGCCGGGGTGGGGGCCAGCGACAGGTCGATGATGCCGGCGGGTACGCCCAGCGCCTTGGAGGCGAGGTTTGCCACCAGCTGGCCCACACGGGTGATCTTGAACGCCGTGCGCTTGACCAGCTCGGCCACCTCGTCGATGGGGGCATCCTTGGGCAGTTTGGCCAGCGCGGCGCGCACTGCACCGGGGCCGGAGACACCGACGTGGATCTCGCAGTCAGGCTCGCCGGGGCCGTGGAACGCACCGGCCATGAAGGGGTTGTCCTCCGGCGCATTGCAGAAGACGACCAGCTTGGCCGCGCCGATGCACTGGCGGTCTGCCGTCAGCTCGCTGGCCTTTTTGACGGCTTCGCCCATCCGCTTGATGGCGTCCATGTTCAGGCCCGCCTTGGTAGCACCGATGTTCACCGAGCTGCACACGATGTCGGTCTCCGCCAGTGCGCGGGGGATGGACTCGATGAGCCGGAGGTCGCCCGCCGAAAAGCCCTTGTGCACAAGGGCCGTGTAGCCGCCCACAAAGTTGACGCCCACCTTCTTGCCGGCGGCGTCCAGTGCTTTGGCAAAGTCCACCGGGTCGGCATCCGGGCAGGCACCCAGCAGCATGGCGATGGGCGTCACGCTGATGCGCTTGTTGATGATGGGGATGCCGTATTCGGCGCTGATGTGCTCCACGGCAGGCACCAGATTGGCCGCCTTGGTCACGATCTTGTTGTAGACCTTCTCACAGGCCTTTTTCGGGTCCGGGTCGATGCAGTCCAGCAGGCTGATGCCCATGGTCACGGTCCGCACGTCCAGATTGTCCTGGGTGAACATCTCGATGGTTTCGAGGATGTCACCGGTATTCATCATGCTCATAATAGATTCCCTTCTCTCTTAGATTCCTCTGTCGCTGACAAAAACGCGAAGCCCGGCTGCTTTGGAGCCGCAGGCGGTTAGCACGTTCAAAACCGGCTTGCCAAGGCCTCCCCTCAATAGGGGAGGTGGCATCGCGTCAGCGATGACGGAGAGGTTAGATCGTGTGCATCGCGTCGAACACTTCCTGACGGGTGACGTTGATCTGCATCCCCATCTCCTTGGCCAGGGCGTCTGTGCGGTTGTGCAGTTCCTCGTGGCTGACGCTGCAATGGCTGATGTCCACCAGCATGATCATGGCGAACATGCCCTGCAGGATGCTCTGGGTCACGTCTTCGATGTTGATGTTGAGCTCACTGCACAGGGCAGCAACTTTTGCGACGACGCCGACGGTGTCGTGGCCGATGACCGTGATGAATGCTTTCATATTCCTTACCCCCAATAGTTGATGGAAAACCCTCTCAGTCAAACCCATAGGGTTTGACAGCTCCCCCAAAGGGGGAGCCGCTGGCGTGTCGGTTTTGGATGTGCTGGATGAAGAAGCCTCATTTTGCACAGGCTGCCGGGCTCCGCTGCAACGGTCAGCAGAAGCTTGCCTTGCGCGTCAAGTCGGCAGATGCTGCCAATGAGGACAGGGCCCGGCTGTGCGGGAGCCGCAAGGCGATCACACCGACCTGCCCGGCCTGCCAAGGGCTCTCCCCCTGGGAGAGCTGGCGCGAAGAGCCTGAGAGGGCAAGACTTCCCTTCCAGTATAGCAGATTTACCGGTTTTTGAACACACTTTTTGGAAAAAAGAACAAGAACTGAGCGGAAAAGACGGTCTATCCAAAAAACAAGATGCAAATACGGCGCGCTTGTGCTATACTGAAAGATACAAATCGACGCGGTACGCCGCGGATACAAAGGAGTAACGACGATGGAACAGCTTTTGAAACTTCTGGAAGACAACGCGCGGCTGCCGATCGAGGACATTGCCACGATGCTGAATAAATCCCCCGCTGAGGTGGCGGCGATGATCGACCTGGCCCGTGCGCAGGGCATCATCAAGGGCTACAAGACCCTTGTGGACTGGGAAAAAGCCGGGGTGAACCGGGTGGAGGCCGTCATCGAACTGAACGTCAGCCCCAAGAAGAGCCGCGGCTTTGACGAGATCGC
>ENA-UPSY01002137-UPSY01002137.1-human-gut-metagenome-genome-assembly--contig:-NODE-2137-length-18045-cov-3.987311_pt1 | contig 18045 bp, 18 predicted proteins | sample MGYA00250044_ERZ773365 | MGnify/ENA primary metagenome ERZ773365 (study PRJEB29103, sample SAMN06111932) | human gut metagenome | biome: human gut; feature: ankylosing spondylitis patient; material... | reverse complement strand
TCATTCCGGCCAGTGAGCCCGGAGCGCGGTAATCGCCTGCACGACCCCAGTTATCCCGGTTGACCAGCAGCCGCAGCTGATAGTGTTTTTTGCCTTTAAGCTCCCCGAACTCCCGGGCCCAGGCGTAATGCAGGGTCGAGGAATGCACGCGTTTACCTTCCCGATGCTTACGTTTCTGGTAAGCGTCGATTCGGGCTTTCAGGGCATTGATGAAGCGGGATATCACAGCCGCGTCCGTTGCTGCCGGTACATCCGGGAAACGCAGGTCAACCCGCAATGCCGTCAGGCGGGGATGAACATTCAGTGCGTGCCGCACCGTCTCACGAATACGTTGCTGCCAGAAGGGGTTGTATTTGTAGGTCATGGTTAAATCTCCGTATGGTTCATACGGAATGGCCACGCCGTAAAAAATGCGCAGAGTCCCTGAAGTGATCTCCAACCAGGCAATATCTCAGGCACTCTGAGATAACCCGAACGGTCGTCTCCGGACTGACGGTTGAATTTTCAGCGTTGTTTTTTTAATGTAAAAAACCGGTTACGGGTAAGGCTGTGAGGAGGGAGTGATGGTGATACGCAAAAAGAAGTGCTGGGACTGTGGAAACGCGATTACTCATAATACTGTGTGTTGCCCGTATTGTGGTTCTGTCGACCCCTTCGGCTATTACCGGAATACAGACCGTATCGTTACCATACTGCTGGCACTGATTATTGTGGTCCTGCTGACTACTGTCAGCGTCAGTGTGTATATACTGTGTAGCTGGTGAGATAACGGTTCATGTATCCCCTGAGCTGACAGTGTACCGGTTATATTAAGCGTAACCGACAGGTTCTCCTTCATACCATATTAAATTTTTCCAGGTATTGCCGCTGCCTTATTTCGTCCCATACAGGAAAACTCGTCTGGGTTTCTGACAAATACGTGAAACTCACAGCCCCTCAATATCAACCACACGCTGTAAGCCGGTAATACCTGAAAATCAGCCCATTACCGCCCACGCCTCCGGCACCATTCCCTTTTGATTTCGAATTCTTTGTTGTCGCTATACCGCTTAACGTTCCCGGTATTATCCTGGTTCCCGACAACAGGAACATATTCAGCTTTTAATAACCTGAGAAGAGCCAATAAGAATCACAAAGCGGATAACACCTGGTGCGATGCAGTTGTGATTACCGAACGCTCAGATGACATATTTCCAGACTGAAGCGGGAACACGATCGTAAAGCTTGTTCATTGTCAGTTCTGCCAGTCGGTGATCGACCGCAGAGTTGAAGGCTTCCATCTCCGCTAGAGTAAGCTTATAACGCGTGTGGGAAATCACTTTTTCCAGTGTCTCCCGGGATGAACAACGACGGAACTGCTCTGGTTTTAACTTCCATTAGCCTCTCATCACTTTATGCTGCAATTAACGTGATACTGTCAGCATACCGTACCAGACTGACATTCTGGTACCCTCCCCAAACTCATTACTCCCGTACCACCACTTAACCGGTCTCTCAGACTGTCACTCACCAGGTCGGTGTCAACGACGGATGCTTAATGCACTCTGTTCACGTGCGTTGCTGGTACGTTTTATATACGCAGGTTATACGCCAGCTATCAGGGATAGCGCAGTCTGTTGCTACTGCGTTCTCATCATGCCCACTGATCACACTCACCGTGTTTATTTCACATATATGAACTCATGTATTTGATCTCATGTGTTTGCTCTCTCTTATATATTTATAATACCAATCAGACAGTCTTATCCCATCGGTGATACCTGTCGCCTGCCCACCGGACACGGTCTGCCCCATCGTAACCGCCCCGTAAATAACTCTGCAATTATCAGAACGCCAGTTTTCCCCTCTTCCTCACGAAAATCATCCCTTCTTTATCGCGCGCGCGTGCGGAAGCATCGTTTCGTAACAACCACCCGGCATACCGGTACGGCTCAGCCACCGTAACCTCCCCGTTTATCTCCTGGCGGTCACATTCCCGATTATTTTTTACGTTTCTCCCCGGTTGTTATGCCGGTGAAGGTGGTGCGTTGTTTTCATGACCACACCGGCTGGTTTAACAACATCCGGAGGAACATTCTCATGATCACCCCAGTTTCACTGATGGATGACCAGATGGTCGACATGGCATTTATCACTCAACTGACCGGCCTGACCGATAAGTGGTTTTACAAACTCATCAAGGATGGTGACTTTCCTGCGCCCATCAAAATGGGCCGCAGCTCCCGATGGCTGAAAAGCGAAGTGGAAGCCTGGCTGCAGGCGCGTATTGCACAGTCCCGTCCGTAATTCTTAACCGTTCATCTGCAGCAGACGCAGTCTCCGGCCTGCCGGCGGCGTTCTGCTGCCTGTTATCCCCCGTGAGGAATATGAAAATGAAACCACAGTATCAGACCCGTTACGAGCTGCTCCACGAAAGCTACCAGAAATGGCTGACCGGCTTCACCCGGCACGCCGTATCCTGGGGCGTGTGTCATCCGAATATCTACTACTTCCATAATCTGACGCCCGGGTGGGTGTCATTCAATGGTGAAAAACCGGAGATTGCCATCGTACCCCAGAGTCTGCACCGGCTGATTTATGGTCCGGACAAACGGACCACGCCGCCCCTGGATGATGATCTGATAGTGAATTTATGCACCAGTGAACATCTGCTGGTTCATCATCCGATGCTGGAAGGCATTCTCCTGTCTGAATGTGAACGTCTGAGGCAGCGTTCGCTGGCAAATAAACTGATCAGCCTCTTCCGTCAGTTTGGTGGCACGGAGTTGCGCCTCAAACTGGTCTGGCTTTGCTGGCTTGATTTAATGACCGGAAACTGCCTTGACGACTGGACGGAGAATCTGAAACGGAAATCAGAAAAAGAGCTGGAGGAATGGATCATCAACCGTCAGAAGCAGAGCGCAGCACTGACGGATCTGATGGATCAGTACGTGCTCCTGGCATACCGCACAACGGTTGACGATAAGCGCACCTGATGCCAGTTGTTTCAGGGAAGCTGGTATCCGGGCAGGGTGCCAGGGCTGACTGAACGGCCTGTCTGCCTGCCGTTTCGCTCTCCGTGCGTTCTGTCACACGCTGCACCTGAACGCCGGACTGCGGGCACGCAGACAGGAAAGTCGCAGGCTGGAACTTCTGACCGGCGGGTATCAGTTATATGCCTGTTGATTCATCACCACCACGCAGCTCCTGAGCTTTAGTTCATCACCGATATTCATACATCTGAATATCGGTGATGAAATCCCCATAATAATCAATCATCTAAGTCTGAAGCATAATGGAGAAAAACTGCTCACCGGTTACTTCGCTCTCAGCTTATTGTAGTGATAACCCGAGGTAAAAATACCAGAGACATCAGACAACTTTAAACTGGCTATCTGGGGAAGCAGAACATACATGGTTTTTCCTTCCGGCACGACAGAAAGCCTGAACTGAGATTCAAGAATGTTCAGCAATGCGTTCAGTTTTTTCCTGTTTCTGAACCGGCCCGGGCCACACTGGAGAATATAATTTTTCCTGACACGGGGCGGGCATTCTCCGCGGCACTCCTCAATGAGCCAGTCGAACAGCTCCTCGGCGTCCTTCTGCTGCAGTTCAGATTCATCAGGTAACGCAAATAATTTTTTATATTCATCTGTGTACCACGAACTTATTACGACAGCAGACGTCATGATATCGGCAGAGATTTTCCCTTCACCATAGCTGAAATACTGAAATAACGCTGCAATTCTTGCAATGTTTTCTGTTTTTTTTGAAACATGTCCCCGAAACGGGCTTAAGGGTCCGGAAGGGGATAAATCCTGCTCCAGAACATTATAGTGCTCAATAAATATTTTTTGCGCTTCAGGCGAAAAATGCAGACAATACCGTTCATCCTCACTGGATTTTTCAATACTGCCTCTGGCCAGTTCCATTAATCGTTCATGAAATGCCGTTAATGATCCTCCCGGAATCACAGCTCCGTTAATAAAGCGTTTCCCCTGCGTGGTTGCAGGTTTACTGATAAGACAACGGGCAAGAAAACCACTGTCCCTGGCAACAGAACCTTTTCGCTCCATATATCGGTCAAAAAGACCGGGTTGCACCATGAGGGATAACGTCATTCTGGCATTTTCAATCATCTGTTCGGGTTCATTCTTTCTGTCCACAGACAATACAGAGCCATCCCACATTTTGTTAATAAAAGGCAACTCAGACAGGGTATATCCATCAAATATAATACCGGCTTCATCTGACATAATACCCACTGAACGCCATTTACCACAAAGCTGATTCTTAATTGCCGCAGTCGTGGCATCATTAAAAATGAATTTATACCTCACAGGTTCTTCCGCACTGTTTTTCTGAAGTACTTCCAGTTGTCTGAGGGTTTCTGACTCATCCGCGCCTTTGCGGAGTTCTTTATTCAGTTTTGACAACAATGCTTTTTTCTGAGCCTTTAAAAGCTCTTCCTTGTTTTTCCAGACAGCCAGTTCACTTTTGTATCTGGAATATAACTGTATCTCCTGCTGGTACAGGGGCTTCATTAATAATTTGTCCACTGCGGTTTTTCGTTCTCCGGACTCGGCAAGCGTCAGGAAAAAAAGAGAGACCGGCCCCCGCAGTGTATTCAGTCTGCAGACATCAATCAGATTCTGGCAGACAAGTGAAACAGCGCCCAGGGCAGACGCTGCCACAAGCCCAAGGGGAGCCTGCGTAATTTGCTGAGCTTCAATAACGGCATCACGAATGAGTGGAGGCAGCGAACTCAGGGGAAACTCATCACAAGGCTGACCGAATGACATAGTAACCTCACTATACACAGATATAAAAGCACTGCAATTCTGGCTATTAATAGCAAAAATAGCAGTCAAATCAATATGAGGTAAAAATTTTTGTTGATTTAATGGTTAAATAATAACCACAGTGTGTTTTGCTGCTGAAGAAAGACAAAATGAATCTGTGTGTCCCCTCCTTCCCTTCAGAGCACATCCACTATTCAAATTTTACACAACCACGTATGAACAAAAAGCATCATCCCGGGTATTGCAGATACCGGTTTCCTGCCGGGAAGAATCATAAACAGAACACCGGGAATAACGCCTTCAGGAATCCCCCCCTCCTGAAGGGGAATAAAATAAAGAAGACTACAGTTCCTGCACTGAATGCTGAGTACAATATTCTATGGACAGGATGACATATTTATAAATAACAAAAACCATTTAATACTTATACATCAATAAAATACTTCCTCCCTGCTGACGCAGATAAAATGCACCATTTTTTCTTCAAATACTTCTGTATAATCGCCAGCCAATGATGAGAATGGATTAAAATAACACTTCTTCGACAAACACAAAAACAGCCTTCATTTTACATCATCATCCAGTTTCAGTTAACCCCGGACGAGCGACAGCGTTTCAGTACAGGAATTAAAAGCCAGCTTTTGCTCAGTAAAAACACACTCAACTAATAATATCTCAGCAGATATTATCCTGACCAGGACACCTCACATTACTGAATTCTCTTCCGACAGTATCACTGCACAAATAAAAAAGAACGGGATAAATATTCAGACCGGAAGAATGGTGTCACAAAAGCATTTAATCATTACGCATGACCAGGAAGGGAAACACTTAACCACATGGTATCAACAGATATCATTACGTGTGCACTCTTATAAAAAACACACAGAAGAAGTAAGATAATTATAAATGTAAATTTAATATCTCCCACTGACATCTCCCCCACAATACACTGAAAAATACTCACAGCAGTAAACACAGACACACCTGATAATCATGCAGCCGATAAATATTTTCCCCTTTACGGAGAAATCAGCCTGCTGTTTAACAATAACGGCGTATTTTCATGGAAGGAGATCACCCAGTAACGGATAAGTCCTGATCTCCTTCATGTTAATACGCAACAATCCCATCGATTCAAAACAATTTCAGACAGATATTATCTCCGTGAATCCCCCGCCACCTTTCCGGTGCGCGGGGTTTTGTCTTTTTTCACCGGGAATACATGTATGAATCCGTCTGATGCCATTGAGGCAATTGAAAAACCGCTCTCCTCCCTGCCTTACTCGCTTTCCCGTCACATCCTGGAACATCTGCACAAACTCACCCGTCACGAACCCGTGATTGGCATTATGGGTAAAAGCGGGGCCGGTAAATCCTCACTCTGTAATGCACTGTTTCAGGGGGAGGTCACCCCGGTCAGTGATGTTCACGCCGGCACCCGGGAAGTACGGCGCTTCCGTCTGAGTGGCCACGGTCACAGCATGGTTATCACTGACCTGCCCGGGGTGGGCGAGAGCCGGGACAGGGATGCAGAGTATGAGGCCCTGTACCGTGACATTCTGCCTGAACTGGACCTGGTACTGTGGCTGATTAAAGCCGATGACCGTGCCCTGTCTGTGGATGAGTATTTCTGGCGACACATCCTGCACCGGGGACATCAGCGGGTACTGTTTGTGGTGACGCAGGCCGACAAAACGGAGCCCTGCCATGAATGGGATATGGCCGGTATTCAGCCTTCTCCTGCACAGGCACAGAATATTCGCGAAAAAACGGAGGCGGTATTCCGTCTGTTCCGGCCCGTACATCCGGTTGTGGCCGTATCGGCCCGCACCGGCTGGGAACTGGATACGCTGGTCAGTGCGCTCATGACAGCGCTTCCCGACCATGCCGCCAGTCCCCTGATGACCCGCCTGCAGGACGAGCTGCGCACGGAATCTGTCCGGTCTCAGGCCCGTGAACAGTTTACCGGTGCGGTGGACCGGATATTTGACACGGCGGAGAGCGTCTGTATTGCCTCTGTTGCACGCACGGTTCTGCGTGCCGTCCGTGACTCGGTGGTCTCTGTTGCCCGCGCTGTATGGAACTGGATTTTCTTCTGAACAGTCTGCCAGGGGAAATGCCTGATTACATTGCGTTAACCAACTGAAAACATGACACAAACACCTCATGCTCCTCCTGTTTCTCTTGCGTAACCGCCTTGCAATCAATAGAATAAAACGATCGATAAAACAGGTATCGATCGTTACTATCGATCGTTTATAGTGGTTAATGGCCTGCGAAAAGGCAGTTGAATCTCTTCATCATGCAGAACGGAATTGCACACAACGGACTGATACTTCTCTGGCGGATGAGAGAGGGGAAGCATTTATGTCCGGGAAAAACCACTTTATCTGACCATGCTGTTTTGTACCTGCCGGTATCCACATTTGTGGGTACCGGCTTTTTTATTCACCCTCTGTAAGGAAAAGCTGATGAAACGACATCTGAACACCAGCTACAGGCTGGTATGGAATCACATTACGGGCACCCTGGTGGTGGCTTCCGAACTGGCGCGCTCACGGGGAAAACGCACCGGTGTGGCGGTTGCGCTGTCTCTTGCTGCTGTCATGTCAGTCCCGGCACTGGCTGCTGACATCGTTGTACGCCCGGGAGAAACCGTGAACGGCGGAACACTGGCAAATCATGACAACCAGATTGTCTTCGGTACGACCAACGGAATGACCATCAGTACCGGGCTGGAGTATGGGCCAGATAACGAGGCCAATACCGGCGGGCAATGGGTACAGGATGGCGGAACAGCCAACAAAACGACTGTCACCAGTGGTGGTCTTCAGAGAGTGAACCCCGGTGGAAGTGTCTCAGACACGGTTATCAGTGCCGGAGGCGGACAGAGCCTTCAGGGACGGGCAGTGAACACCACGCTGAATGGTGGCGAACAGTGGATGCATGAGGGGGCGATAGCCACAGGAACCGTCATTAATGATAAGGGCTGGCAGGTCGTCAAGCCCGGTACAGTGGCAACGGATACCGTTGTTAATACCGGGGCGGAAGGGGGACCGGATGCAGAAAACGGTGATACCGGGCAGTTTGTTCGCGGGGATGCCGTACGCACAACCATCAATAAAAACGGTCGCCAGATTGTGAGAGCTGAAGGAACGGCAAATACCACTGTGGTTTATGCCGGCGGCGACCAGACTGTACATGGTCACGCACTGGATACCACGCTGAATGGGGGATACCAGTATGTGCACAACGGCGGTACAGCGTCTGACACTGTTGTGAACAGTGACGGCTGGCAGATTGTCAAAAACGGGGGTGTGGCCGGGAATACCACCGTTAATCAGAAGGGCAGACTGCAGGTGGACGCCGGTGGTACAGCCACGAATGTCACCCTGAAGCAGGGCGGCGCACTGGTTACCAGTACGGCTGCAACCGTTACCGGCATAAACCGCCTGGGAGCATTCTCTGTTGTGGAGGGTAAAGCTGATAATGTCGTACTGGAAAATGGCGGACGCCTGGATGTGCTGACCGGACACACAGCCACTAATACCCGCGTGGATGATGGCGGAACGCTGGATGTCCGCAACGGTGGCACCGCCACCACCGTATCCATGGGAAATGGCGGTGTACTGCTGGCCGATTCCGGTGCCGCTGTCAGTGGTACCCGGAGCGACGGAAAGGCATTCAGTATCGGAGGCGGTCAGGCGGATGCCCTGATGCTGGAAAAAGGCAGTTCATTCACGCTGAACGCCGGTGATACGGCCACGGATACCACGGTAAATGGCGGACTGTTCACCGCCAGGGGCGGCACACTGGCGGGCACCACCACGCTGAATAACGGCGCCATACTTACCCTTTCCGGGAAGACGGTGAACAACGATACCCTGACCATCCGTGAAGGCGATGCACTCCTGCAGGGAGGCTCTCTCACCGGTAACGGCAGCGTGGAAAAATCAGGAAGTGGCACACTCACTGTCAGCAACACCACACTCACCCAGAAAGCCGTCAACCTGAATGAAGGCACGCTGACGCTGAACGACAGTACCGTCACCACGGATGTCATTGCTCAGCGCGGTACAGCCCTGAAGCTGACCGGCAGCACTGTGCTGAACGGTGCCATTGACCCCACGAATGTCACTCTCGCCTCCGGTGCCACCTGGAATATCCCCGATAACGCCACGGTGCAGTCGGTGGTGGATGACCTCAGCCATGCCGGACAGATTCATTTCACCTCCACCCGCACAGGGAAGTTCGTACCGGCAACCCTGAAAGTGAAAAACCTGAACGGACAGAATGGCACCATCAGCCTGCGTGTACGCCCGGATATGGCACAGAACAATGCTGACAGACTGGTCATTGACGGCGGCAGGGCAACCGGAAAAACCATCCTGAACCTGGTGAACGCCGGCAACAGTGCGTCGGGGCTGGCGACCAGCGGTAAGGGTATTCAGGTGGTTGAAGCCATTAACGGTGCCACCACGGAGGAAGGGGCCTTTGTCCAGGGGAACAGGCTGCAGGCCGGTGCCTTTAACTACTCCCTCAACCGGGACAGTGATGAGAGCTGGTATCTGCGCAGTGAAAATGCTTATCGTGCAGAAGTCCCCCTGTATGCCTCCATGCTGACACAGGCAATGGACTATGACCGGATTGTGGCAGGCTCCCGCAGCCATCAGACCGGTGTAAATGGTGAAAACAACAGCGTCCGTCTCAGCATTCAGGGCGGTCATCTCGGTCACGATAACAATGGCGGTATTGCCCGTGGGGCCACGCCGGAAAGCAGCGGCAGCTATGGATTCGTCCGTCTGGAGGGTGACCTGATGAGAACAGAGGTTGCCGGTATGTCTGTGACCGCGGGGGTATATGGTGCTGCTGGCCATTCTTCCGTTGATGTTAAGGATGATGACGGCTCCCGTGTCGGCACGGTCCGGGATGATGCCGGCAGCCTGGGCGGATACCTGAATCTGATACACAACGCCTCCGGACTGTGGGCTGACATTGTGGCCCTGGGAACCCGCCACAGCATGAAAGCGTCAACGGACAATAACGACTTCCGCGCCCGGGGTTGGGGCTGGCTGGGTTCACTGGAAACCGGTCTGCCCTTCAGTATCACTGACAACCTGATGCTGGAGCCACAACTGCAGTATACCTGGCAGGGACTTTCCCTGGATGACGGTAAGGACAACGCCGGTTATGTGAAGTTCGGGCATGGCAGTGCACAACATGTGCGTGCCGGTTTCCGTCTGGGCAGCCACAACGATATGACCTTTGGCGAAGGCACCTCATCCCGTGCCCCCCTGCGTGACAGTGCAAAACACAGTGTGAGTGAATTACCGGTGAACTGGTGGGTACAGCCTTCTGTTATCCGCACCTTCAGCTCCCGGGGAGATATGCGTGTGGGGACTTCCACTGCAGGCAGCGGGATGACGTTCTCTCCCTCACAGAATGGCACATCACTGGACCTGCAGGCCGGACTGGAAGCCCGTGTCCGGGAAAATATCACCCTGGGCGTTCAGGCCGGTTATGCCCACAGCGTCAGCGGCAGCAGCGCTGAAGGGTATAACGGTCAGGCCACACTGAATGTGACCTTCTGACAGAACCATCGCCTCTCTGTGGTCCCGGTCATCATGACCGGGACCCGGACCGGCGCAACGGATCTTCAACGCCACATTCGCTGGCATTAACAATAACATGATATTCATCACGGAGTGACTATGTTACAGATAGTCGGCGCGCTGATCCTGCTGATCGCAGGATTTGCCATTCTTCGCCTTTTGTTCAGAGCATTAATCAGCACGGCTTCTGCGCTGGCAGGGCTCATATTGCTGTGTCTGTTCGGCCCGGCCTTACTGGCTGGCTATATCACCGAACGCATAACCCGGTTGTTCCATATTCGCTGGCTGGCAGGCGTATTTCTGACGATTGCCGGAATGATCATCAGCTTCATGTGGGGACTTGATGGTAAACATATCGCGCTGGAGGCTCACACCTTTGACTCTGTGAAATTTATTCTGACCACTGCTCTCGCCGGTGGTCTGCTGGCTGTTCCCCTGCAGATCAAAAACATTCAGCAGAACGGGATCACACCAGAAGATATCAGCAAGGAAATTAACGGGTATTACTGCTGTTTTTATACTGCCTTTTTCCTTATGGCGTGTTCTGCATGCGCACCATTGATCGCGTTACAGTACGATATTTCACCGTCACTGATGTGGTGGGGCGGGTTGTTGTACTGGCTGGCTGCATTAGTGACGCTGCTATGGGCGGCCAGCCAGATCCAGGCGCTGAAAAAACTGACCTGTGCCATCAGCCAGACACTGGAAGAACAACCGGTGCTCAACAGTAAATCGTGGCTGACCAGTTTGCAAAACGATTACAGCCTTCCTGACTCACTGACGGAGCGCATCTGGCTGACGCTCATTTCTCAACGGATTTCCCGGGGAGAGCTGAGGGAATTTGAACTGGCAGACGGAAACTGGTTACTGAACAATGCCTGGTATGAAAGAAACATGGCAGGGTTTAACGAACAGTTGAAAGAGAACCTGTCATTCACACCTGATGAACTGAAAACGCTCTTCCGGAACCGCCTGAATTTATCACCGGAAGCGAATGACGATTTTCTCGATCGTTGCCTGGACGGCGGTGACTGGTATCCCTTTTCAGAAGGTCGCCGTTTTGTATCATTCCATCACGTGGATGAGCTTCGTATCTGTGCCTCCTGCGGGCTGACAGAAGTACATCATGCCCCGGAAAATCATAAGCCGGATCCGGAATGGTACTGCTCCTCTCTTTGTCGCGAAACAGAAACACTGTGTCAGGAAATTTATGAACGCCCTTACAACAGCTTTATTTCCGATGCAACGGCGAATGGTCTGATTCTCATGAAACTGCCGGAAACCTGGAGTACAAATGAGAAAATGTTTGCTTCCGGAGGGCAGGGACATGGGTTTGCCGCTGAACGGGGAAACCATATTGTCGACAGAGTCCGTCTGAAAAACGCACGGATCCTCGGTGATAATAATGCCAGAAATGGAGCAGACAGACTGGTCAGCGGAACAGAAATCCAGACGAAATATTGTTCAACTGCAGCCCGTAGCGTCGGTGCGGCATTCGACGGACAAAACGGACAGTATCGTTACATGGGAAATAATGGCCCCATGCAACTGGAAGTCCCCCGTGATCAGTATGCCGGCGCTGTTGAAACCATGAGGAATAAGATCCGCGAAGGTAAAGTACCCGGTGTAACCGATCCCGCAGAAGCGTCCCGGCTGATTCGTCGGGGACATCTGACTTATACTCAGGCCCGTAATATCACCCGGTTCGGGACCATCGAATCGGTCACTTATGATATTGCCGAGGGTTCGGTTGTCAGTCTGGCGGCCGGAGGGATCAGTTTTGCCCTGACGGCATCGGTCTTCTGGCTCAGCACCGGCGATCGCGATGCTGCCCTGCAGACAGCTGCTGTCCAGGCAGGAAAAACCTTCACCCGCACACTGGCTGTCTACGTCACAACCCAGCAACTCCACCGGCTCAGTGTTGTTCAGGGTATGCTGAAGCACATTGATTTTTCGACTGCCAGCCCGACTGTCCGACTGGCTCTTCAGAAGGGGACCGGTGCAGGAAATATCAGAGCCCTGAACAAAGTAATGAAGGGTACGCTGGTGACATCTCTGGCACTGGTAGCTGTCACAACCGGCCCTGACATGATCAAAATGTTGCGGGGACGGATCTCCGGTGCGCAGTTCATCAGGAATCTTGCCGTGGCATCTTCCGGTGTGGCAGGTGGAGCTGTCGGGTCAGTGGCGGGCGGGATACTGTTCAGTCCACTGGGACCATTTGGTGCACTGACAGGGCGTGTGGTTGGCGGTGTTCTGGGGGGAATGATTGCCTCCGCTGTATCAGGAAAAATTGCCGGAGCGCTGGTTGAAGAAGATCGCGTCAAAATTCTGGCAATGATTCAGGAGCAGGTGACATGGCTTGCCGGCAGTTTCCTGCTGACCGGACATGAGATTGAAAATCTGAACGAGAATCTGGCCCGTGTTATCGATCAGAATGCTCTGGAGATCATTTTCGCCGCCGGTATACAACAACGGGCCGCGACCAATATGTTAATCAAACCACTGGTGGTCAGTATCATCAGGCAACGCCCCGTCATGGAATATGATGCATCCCATCTCGGCAATATGGTTAACCGACTGGAAGAAGCATTACCCCCGGAGTTACCGGCATAACGGCTATTCTGCGCCTTTTACGCTTTATCACCTGATTTGTCAGTGTCATCGTCATGACTCAGAGAGGTAAATACCATGATTCACCTGTTCAAAACCTGCATGATTACCGCCTTCATTCTGGGGTTAACGTGGTCTGCCCCACTCCGGGCACAGGATCAACGTTACATCAGTATACGCAATACAGATACGATATGGCTCCCGGGAAATATTTGTGCTTACCAGTTCCGGCTGGATAATGGCGGAAACGATGAAGGATTTGGCCCCCTCACCATCACTCTGCAACTCAAAGACAAATATGGTCAGACGCTGGTGACCAGAAAAATGGAAACGGAAGCTTTTGGTGACAGTAATGCCACGCGAACCACAGACGCATTTCTGGAAACGGAGTGCGTGGAAAATGTCGCCACAACCGAAATCATTAAAGCAACTGAAGAAAGTAACGGCCATCGTGTCAGTCTGCCGTTATCGGTTTTCAATCCCCAGGACTACCATCCACTGCTGATTACCGTTTCCGGAAAAAACGTTAACTGATCCCTGAAGTCAGTTTCATGCTTCAGCCTCTGTCACAACGCGTGGCAGAGGCTTTTTATTTATCAGGAGAAAACAGATATGCCGGGTTACACAGAGTATGTCCTGGCTGAAGGATCTTTCTCATACGGGCAGGCGGTTGCTGTCATAACCGCTTACCGCAATGTGTTTATCCAGGATGACCCGGGAATGCATTTCCGTCGGGTTATCCGCAACGCGGAAGGTCAGCGACGCTGGCGCTGCCGGAATTCTGAACCCGATGCCGGAAAGGTGCTTAATACGCGGCTCGCCAGTGACGGTCTTCTCAGACAATAAACGTCATTCATTTCACCCATCAGGCCGCGTCTTCTCCGGGAGACGTGGCTTTTTCATTTATTACACCAGTAAATCTTAACCACCGATAAGGAGCAAATTATGCGACTAGCCAGTCGTTTTGGTTATGCGAACCAGATACGCCGTGACCGTCCGCTGACACACGAAGAACTGATGCACTATGTGCCGGGGATTTTCGGGGAAGATAAACACACGTCCCGAAGCCAGAACTATACGTACATCCCCACCATCACCGTACTGGAAAGCCTGCAGCGGGAAGGCTTTCAGCCATTCTTCGCCTGCCAGACCCGTGTGCGCGACCCGGGCCGCCGGGGATACACAAAACACATGCTGCGTCTGCGGCGGGCCGGAGAGATAAACGGAGAACATGTCCCTGAAATTATTCTGCTCAACTCTCATGACGGTACCTCCAGCTACCAGATGCTGCCGGGTTACTTCAGGTTCGTCTGCCAGAACGGATGCGTCTGTGGTCAGTCTCTGGGGGAAGTGCGTGTTCCGCACCGGGGAAATGTGGTGGACAGAGTCATTGAAGGGGCTTACGAGGTGGTGGGGGTTTTTGACCGGATTGAGGAAAAGCGTGATGCCATGCAGTCGCTGATTCTGCCGCCACCGGCACGCCAGGCGCTGGCACAGGCGGCACTGACTTACCGTTATGGTGACGAACATCAGCCCGTCACCACCGCCGACATTCTGACGCCACGACGCCGGGAGGATTACGGTAAGGACCTGTGGAGCGCATATCAGACCATCCAGGAGAATATGCTGAAAGGCGGGATTTCCGGTCGCAGTGCAAAAGGAAAACGTATCCATACCCGGGCCATTCACAGCATTGATACCGACATTAAGCTCAATCGCGCATTGTGGGTGATGGCAGAAACGATGCTGGAGAGCCTGCGCTGATGCCGTTTCCCTGAGTGAGGGAATCATTCAGCTTTCGTTCCTGAAAAACACACATTTATTTGTTATTTAAGGAGTTATCTCATGAAAACCGTTTCTCAGAATACCCCCACAATTTATTCAGCTACAACACCAGAGAATAATCCGCCTCAGTTGGTTGCCAGCCTCGTCCCTGATGAACAGCGCATCAGCTTCTGGCCGCAGCATTTTGGCCTCATTCCACAGTGGGTGACCCTGGAGCCCCGTGTCTTCGGCTGGATGGACCGTCTGTGCGAAGACTACTGCGGTGGTATCTGGAATCTGTACACCCTGAACAACGGCGGGGCATTTATGGCACCCGAACCGGATGACGATGATGACGAAACATGGGTACTGTTCAGTGCCATGAACGGTAACCGCGCAGAAATGAGCTCGGAAGCCGCCGGTATTGCCGCCTGTCTGATGACGTACAGTCATCATGCCTGTCGTACGGAGTGTTATGCCATGACGGTCCATTATTACCGGTTGCGGGATTACGCCCTGCAGCATCCGGAATGCAGCGCCATTATGCGCATCATCGACTGAATGGAGAGAAGCACAATGCAACAACTTTCCTTTCTGCCCGGAGAGATGACGCCCGGCGAGCGCAGTCTCATTCTGCGGGCCCTGAAAACCCTGGACCGCCATCTTCATGAACCCGGCGTGGCCTTCACCTCCACCCGTGCGGCACGGGAATGGCTGATTCTGAACATGGCGGGACTGGAGCGTGAAGAATTCCGGGTGCTGTATCTGAATAACCAGAATCAGTTGATTGCCGGTGAAACCCTCTTCACCGGCACCATCAACCGCACGGAAGTCCATCCCCGGGAAGTGATTAAACGCGCCCTGTACCACAATGCCGCTGCCGTGGTGCTGGCGCACAATCACCCGTCCGGTGAAGTCACCCCCAGCAAGGCAGACCGCCTTATCACTGAGCGTCTGGTACAGGCACTGGCCCTGGTGGATATCCGGGTACCGGACCATCTGATAATCGGTGGCAGCCAGGTTTTCTCCTTTGCGGAACACGGTCTGCTTTAACCCGTCACCGTCACAATCACCTTCATATCACTTCAGTTTCTCTTTCTCAGCTGTTTCTTACTTTCACATTCAGGAGGACTATTCTCATGAAAATCATCACCCGTGGTGAAGCCATGCGTATTCACCAACAACATCCGACATCCCGTCTTTTTCCGTTCTGTACCGGTAAATACCGCTGGCACGGCAGTGCTGAAGCGTATACCGGTCGTGAAGTGCAGGATATTCCCGGTGTGCTGGCCGTGTTTGCTGAACGCCGTAAGGACAGTTTTGGTCCGTATGTCCGGCTGATGAGCGTCACCCTGAACTGAGTGGGAATTCTGATGAGCAGAATTATCGCCACTACCGGACCATTCTTAGCCGATTTTCTGTAAGGATTTTATCGTGTCAGACACACTCCCCGGGACAACACTTCCCGACGACAATCACGACCGCCCCTGGTGGGGGCTGCCCTGCACCGTGACGCCCTGTTTCGGGGCACGTCTGGTGCAGGAGGGTAACCGGTTGCATTACCTTGCCGACCGCGCCGGTATCAGAGGCCTGTTCAGCGATGCAGATGCGTACCACCTGGACCAGGCCTTTCCGCTGCTGATGAAACAACTGGAACTCATGCTCACCAGCGGTGAACTGAATCCCCGCCATCAGCATACCGTCACGCTGTATGCGAAAGGTCTGACCTGCAAAGCTGACACCCTCGGTAGCGGTGGTTACGTTTATCTGGCTGTTTATCCGACGCCCGAAACGAAAAAGTAAACCACCGGAATAACCTTCTGCTCCGGCCTGGTGCTTTCACCACGCCACTTTTCCATTTTTCATCTCTGCATATCAGGAAAATCTTCAGTATGAAAACATTACCTGTATTACCCGGGCAGGCGGCCAGTTCTCGCCCGTCTCCTGTTGAAATCTGGCAGATACTGCTGTCCCGACTGCTGGACCAGCACTATGGCCTCACACTGAATGACACACCTTTTGCCGATGAACGTGTGATTGAGCAGCATATTGAGGCAGGCATTTCACTGTGTGATGCGGTGAACTTTCTCGTGGAAAAATACGCGCTGGTGCGTACCGACCAGCCGGGATTCAGCACTTGTCCCCGCTCTCAGTTAATAAACAGTATTGATATCCTCCGGGCTCGCCGGGCGACCGGCCTGATGACCCGCGACAATTACAGAACGGTAAATAACATTACCCTGGGTAAGCATCCGGAGAAACGATGAAACTTTCCCTGATGCTGGAAGCCAACAGAATTAATGTGCAGGCACTGAACATGGGGCGAATTGTCGTTGACGTCGATGGTGTTAATCTCACTGAACTGATTAACAAGGTCGCTGAAAACGGTTATTCACTCCGCGTGGTGGAGGAATCCGACCAACAGTCAACCTGCACACCTCCGCCATTTGCAACCCTTGCCGGCATACGCTGCAGTACCGCACATATCACGGAAACGGACAACGCCTGGTTGTACTCGCTGTCACACCAGACCAGGGACGTTGGTGAATCAGAATGGATTCATTTTACAGGTACCGGTTATCTGTTACGTACTGATGCGTGGTCGTACCCGGTTCTGCGGCTTAAACGCCTGGGGCTGTCAAAAACGTTCCGTCGTCTGGTTATCACACTTACCCGACGTTATGGCGTCAGTCTCATTCATCTGGATGCCAGCGCTGAATGCCTGCCGGGTTTACCCACTTTCAACTGGTAACCAGGAACAACATGAAATCATTAACCACGGAAACCGCACTGGATATTCTGATTGCGTGGCTGCAGGACAATATCGACTGCGAATCGGGAATTATCTTTGACAACAATGAGGATAAAACGGATTCAGCAGCACTGTTGCCCTGTATCGAACAGGCCAGAGAGGATATCCGTACCCTGCGCCAACTGCAGCTTCAGCACCAGAACCGGTGAGTCTCACTCATCATCTCACTCACCAGACTTCATTCCACTGACGCCAGCCTGAACACGGCTGGCGTTTTCATTTATCTGCAAAAAGGAATATCGATTATGTCTGAAATCACAGTCTCCCGTCCGGAAGTGGTCAACGAGAATACGGACGTTATCTGCTCCACCTCAGTCAGGTACAGGTCACTGGAATATGATAATTTTCCGGAAATCAGCGAAGCGAACATTCTGAGCACATTTGTAACCGGCTCATTTAAACCGTCTGGTCTGTTTCCTCCGGCTCTACAAAAATAATGTCCATCATTTTTAATGGACAC
>ENA-UPSY01002124-UPSY01002124.1-human-gut-metagenome-genome-assembly--contig:-NODE-2124-length-18117-cov-3.675721_pt1 | contig 18117 bp, 35 predicted proteins | sample MGYA00250044_ERZ773365 | MGnify/ENA primary metagenome ERZ773365 (study PRJEB29103, sample SAMN06111932) | human gut metagenome | biome: human gut; feature: ankylosing spondylitis patient; material... | reverse complement strand
ACTCTTTCCGTGCGAATAACCGGTTATGCAGTTTTATCAAAATCAGATTTTCTTTATTGTCTCTTTCAAAACCTAATCGTTTCAAATTTAAGTGATATTCTTGCCTTTGCTTGCATATAGCTTGTATTAATTGAAGAGCATTTAGAACTAAAGAAATGATGAGTGGTAAAAGATTATAAAAGTTATCCATAGAAAATCACCTCTAAAAATAAATTATATACATTATACCAGAAAGGAAGATGACAAATGATTGAATTAACAACAGCAGCTTATTTTACATTGATAGGATTATCAGTTCTTGCTGGTTACACATTACATGGAATTGTTGAAGCAATGAAAGACGGTAGCTTTTGGGATTGGGGCGATGAAGATGAACATCATGAAAGGAGATGAGATTGTGGCAGAAATAAAAAAGATAGGTGCTGCAACACCTATCAAAAATGAAACTGAATACCAAAACAAAGTATTCAGTGATATCAAAGATTTAGAAAATAATATAGAGTCAATACAACTCTATATACATATTAACATATTGTTCACTGTTCCGCACTTAGAGCAGGAGCAATATGAATTCTTGAAAAAGTTAGAAAGTATCTATGGCAGGTATGACGATGGATAATTATGAACTCAAATTTAATAAAATAGTCGGTTCGAAAGTGCAATTTGAAATCGATGATCTTGATGCTTTTAAGAAAGATCTTAGAAAAGGTCATCTTAAATTCAATGCATCGCCTGCAGATCATAACATGATTTCAAATACTCAGAGAAAGAAACTTTATGCCTTGTTTCGTGATATTTCGGAATATACAGGGTATGAGGAGCAAGAAGTGAAACATCGCTTAAAATTCAAATTTTCGTACAATACAGGGTACGGAAATTTCTCGCTGAGTAACTGCACTAAGGAACTAGCAACACAATTTATTAGATTCGTGATAGAGTTTTGCTTTCGATATGACATTCCATTCGATTCAAAAGCAATGGAAAACACAATCGATGCAGAACGTCGTGTGTTTCTGTGCTTGGTACATAGACAGTGTACTGTTTGTGGATCAAGACAGGGGCTGCAGATAAATCACGAAGATACGGTCGGTATGGGAAACAATCGTAATCATATCGATCACAGGAACCACAGACTTGAGATGTTGTGTTTTAAGCATCACAGTGAGTTTCACAACATCGGAGCTAAAGCTTTCGCTGATAAATACCACTTTCACGGTATCAAGCTAAGTGATAAAAGCATTCTAAGCTTAAAGCTTATGAGTCAGAAGCAAATGGACGAATTCGATGAAGAATATAAAAGACAAAAGGAGCTGAATAGAAATGGCTGAGAAAAGATACTTCTGGGTCAAATTACAGATGGATTTCTGGAAAAGTCCAGTCGTGAAAATGTTAAGAAAACCATCAGGGGGTGACACATATGCGGTCATCTACCTTGAGATGATTCTGCTATCACTAGAAAACAATGGATATATCTATTATTCAGGTGTAGGTGATAGCTTTGCTGAAGAGATTGCTTTGGTTTTGGACGAAGAAACAATTAACGTTGAATTCGTTCTAGCTTTCTTAAAGCAGAAGCGATTGATTGAATTCAGCGATGACACATCTTTCAAATTTACTGAAGATGTAACTGCTGATTTAGTTGGGTCGGAAAGTGCATCAGCTCGCAGAGTTCGAGCATATCGTAAGCGTCAAAAAACGATTGCTAGCGAACAAAAAACGTTACAATGTAACACCGATGAAACGAACCGTAACTTAGATATAGATATAGATAAAGAGAAAGATATAGATAATAATATACGATCATTTTCTGACGAAAACGATCAAGTCAATTCTCAAAATAAACAACCTAAAGAACAACCTAAGTCATCTAGCAATAAGCAACATAAACCAACTAAAAAAGAATTGGATGAAAGATTTGAAAGCTTATGGGCTTTATATCCTAGAAAAGTCGGTAAGCAAAAGGCTCGTAAGTACTATGAGCGAGCAGTTAAGAATGGCACTAGCGATGAAATCATCAAAAAGGGTATTGAGAGCTACAACAAAGAGATTCGAGTTCAAGGTACTCAAACTAACTTTATTCAACATGGTGCTACTTGGTTTGGTAACGCTGGGTGGGAAAATGAATACAACTTTGAACCACCCAAGCGAAACAACACTCAGCGACAATTGATCCAAAAAGAAAAGTTGCCAGAGTGGGCTAAGAATGCAGGTAAGAAACAACCGTCAAATTCAATTATGTCTAGGACTGAGAAAGCTAAAAATGAAGCTGAAATTAATGAGTTGTTGAGGAGGCTGTCGCAATGAAGAAAAGAATTGCAGAATTCAAAGACGCTAAAGGTCAATTTGTTAAACGATATGACAAGTTGGTCGATAAAGATGGGATTCAATACATGGTAAGTGAACATCATGATAGATATCTAGTGTTAGTGAGTCTGTCAGATGTTAGACCACCAATGCCAGTAATTCCATCTGATTTAAAGAATGACTATGTAAAGGTAGGTTAGAGCATGGAAAGGAAAATTATAGATGAATGGCCAATTGATGCTAAGTATACAGCAGTCAAATTCAGCGATGACACTTATGGACTAAAGCAGTTCATCGCAAATAAAGGTGATCTATTCGAAGATGACCTAGTTGTCTTATATAGTCCAAAGATTGACTCAATGCGATGCTTTGACACAAGTGAGCATCTAGTGGGTATCAGAAAATTTGTTGAGTTTCTAGATGATGTTGTAGTAAAGGAAGGTAAGGAAAATGGCAAAAGTAAAGATTAATTTTAGTATCGATTCATTGGCAGAAGGTGCAGGTAAGGAACTGATTGAGCGTGAGTTGAGTGATATTTTCAACAACATCAACGATCCAAATGCAGATCCAACAAAGAAACGTAGTCTAATCGTTAAAGTGGATTTTATTCCAGATGCAGACTATGACGAAGTTAAAGCATCAATCAATGTTTCTAGTAAACTTGCTCCTGCAGCACCAGTTACAACTAAGATCATGACTGGACGTGATTTGAATACAGGAATGATTGCAGCTAGTGAACTTAAGTCTGGAGTTAAAGGTCAAACTTATATCGATGAGCAAGGCGATGTAAGAACAGACACTGGCGAGAAAGTTGAAGATATTGAGAAAAAAAGCAAGATTATAGATTTACAAGAAAAGAGAGGTTAGAGCGATGGATTTAACAAAAGAAGCACTAGATTACTTAGCAGAACGAGGTATTAGACCTGAAGAACGAAAATTAAAAATTAATGGCCAAGAATATATTATCGATAAAAATGGCGAGCCGGTATTAGTTGAACCAGTAATTTATAAGGCTAAAGAACCAATCAGATTAAATACTCTATCTGGTTTAGTTGATTACATCAAGTCAAACATTGATGATTTTGATGATTTAATCTTGCATGTAGTTGATGAAAAGCTGGTCGAATTAAAAGGCAAGTTACAACCTAATGGGGATCGTGAATTGCTAGCAATAGCAACTGCAATTGTTCCAGAATTCGATTTTGATTCATACATGGATATCGAATCATTTAACATCGCCTTACAATCACAATTTGTAAAGACTGATGATAGAGACATCTTGCTTAAGGTAGTTGGAAATCTTAAAGAAGATAATGTCCGTAGCACTGGCGATGATGGTATCAGTCAAGCAGTAACAATCAAGTCTGGAATTGCTACCGCTGAAAACATTAAGGTACCTAACCCAGTGATCCTTGCACCATACAGAACATTTGTTGAAGTGAAGCAACCTGAAAGTAAGTTCATCTTTAGGATGCAAAGTGGGCCACGTGGTGTAATCTTTGAAGGTGATGGTGGCTTATGGCGAGTTGAAGCAATTAAGACAATTGCTAAATATTTAGAAGAGCGATTAGAAGGAACTGGAGTAGTATTACTTGCTTAATTATTCAAAGTGTAAGAATAGTCTGTTAGGAGTGATGTGAATGGCAGCTACATAGCTTATGACGACAAAGAAAGAATTTTGACTGTTGGTACTGCTAAAGAGTTGGCCAAGTATCTTGAAATTAAACCGAGATCTGTCGTTGATAGTGCAACTAGGCTCAAAAGGGGAGTTATAAACCCTAAAATTAAAATCTATCGTGTTAGAGGGGTATGAAATGGACATTGAATTTATAGTATATGTCATAAAAATAGGTAATTATTATTTTGGAGGCAGAACCCAAAATTCGATTAGTGTTTATAAAAAAGTACAACAAGCAGAGATATACGATGAAGATGAATTAGACATCGCAGAAAGAGTTGCATCTGACTTAGGTGGAACAATTAGAAAGATATATGTTTCTGATAAGGAATGATGAAGATGAACAAAAATATTAAAGAAATGTCAAAAAAGCTTGAGTCTGAATTTTGGTATGATTTTAAAAATTGGAAGGAGCTAAACTAGATGATTAAAAAGCAATCACCAAGACAAAAGATAAGAAATCGAGCTAGATATTGGGATAGTGATTATCTAGCAGGTTTCGTTAAAGGTTTAAAGATTAGACAAGAATATGAATACAGACGTGGTATGAGAGATCTGCATAAGAAAATAAGCGAAAGGTATGGGTTGGATGATGAATAGAAATAAAAATACTAAAGCGATGCTGGCAGAACTTAGAGAAGAATATCCTATTGATTACGAAACTGAAAACATAAGGGGTGATGTTGTAGATAAAAATGATAACTATGATGATTATGCTGATTTTGATGAATCTAAATTGTGGGAAGTAAGAATTCTTTATTTCGATAAATTATTTACGATTAGACGTAAATATACAGACCTATTCGAGATTTCAGATGATAATTATCTAGATATACATGATTTAGATGATCTCGGAAAGATAATCAACATAGTAGGAAAACATTTAAAGAAAATCAATTACGAGTGGAGGAATATAGAATGAATGAAAATATCAATAACATGATTGAAGAATTAAAGGAGAAGTATCCTAAAAAATGGGGAGATCCAACAAAAGGTTTGATGGTAAGTATTTCTGATACAAAGAGTGCTTTTGAAAATGAATATGAATTTGAAGAAACGTTATTCTACAGTATCTGGATAATGTATAAGAGAAATGCTGTTGCAATCAATAGAGAAGATTTAATACAAAATCATTTCAGAATCACTACAGATGATTATATTAGGTTGGAAGACTTGGAAGAGTTAACAAAAATTGTAAATATAGTTGCTAAGCATTTAGTCAAGATTAATTTCAAAACGCATTTATAATAAATCGATTTGTAACGATTGGGAGAATCGAGCTAAAGGAGAAAATAGCATGGATAACGGGAAATTTGTAGAATTATGTAAAGAATATGTGGTTAATTATGCTGCATTTATGAATTTAATTAGCATTAACCCACAAGTAAATATTAGTAAAGATGATGTGTATGTAGTGTGGCTGAATAGGACTTTACAGAACAACAAAGCACTATTGTCTACCACAGTGGAAGATGGCATGTATTACGAGATAACTTACAATGGCGATAAAAATGAAGTTTACTTTGACGTTTATAAGCACATTGAGAATAGAGAAATTAAATTAGGCGATGAATAATGGATTGGAAAAAGATATTAAAGTATATCTATGGTGCTGGTGATAGTAGTCATGGTAATGTCGGTATTCTACCAGAAAGGGGTAAAGGACCATCCTATCCTCCTAAACTACAAACAAAGATGCATGCAGATATCAATGGAAAAGAACACGATATGGATGAATATAATAGTGGTTGGGTGATGCGTACAAGTAGGGTCAGATACGAGTTAAGAAAACACGTAAACGAAGATAGAAAACAAGCAGTAAGCTTTAGGAGGCATTTAAGAATGAATGAAAATATTGACAACATGTTTGACGAATTAAGGAAAGAGTTTCCAAAAAGCACATATCAAGAATTAGATTTGATAATTTATGATAACGATGGAAATGAATATTCTGAAGACGATAAATTTCAAGAAAAAATATTTAGAAATCTGTTTATAAATTACGAAATGGATGTAGTGGATATAAGGAGAAATAAATACAGTTTGTTCGATATTCAAACAGACATACTTATCGAGCAAGAAGATTTAGCAGTTGTCGGAAAAGTTATAAGTATAGTAGTTAAACACTTGAGCAAGATTGAGTTTGAAGAATATACAAGGGGCTAGAAAATGAACATACTAGATGCATGTTGTGGATCAAAAATGTTTTGGTACGACAAAGAAGAACCGCATACAACTTACATGGATATTCGTAATGAAGTGTTGGCTTATACTGATCGAGATACTGTAAGAGAAGTTGTAATCAATCCAGACATAGTGTCCGATTTTAGAAATATACCATTTGCTGATAACAGCTTTGATTTAGTGGTATTTGATCCACCACACTTGATCCACGTTGGAGATACTTCTTGGTTGGCCAAGAAGTACGGAAAGTTGGGTAAAAAAACGTGGCCACAAGATTTAAAATTAGACTTTGATGAATGTATGAGAGTACTAAAGCTTAACGGAACAATGTTGTTTAAATGGAACGAGGATCAAATCAAAATCAAAGATGTGTTTGCAGTATTTGAACAGCAACCAATTCTAGGTGACAAGCGAAGTAAAACAAGATGGAGTGTTTTTATTAAAAAGCGTGCGAAGTAGTGAATTTAACGCTTTGAATGGAGGAAACAAAATTAAGTTTGCATCAAGGATTTTAGAAATTATTGGAGAAAAATTAGTCAAAGACATGCTAGAGAAGGAACAAAAAGATGAAGATTAATTTTAAGAACGAAAATGAAACTAAAGAAATGTATCAAGTTGGGAATGTTATCAAGGCAGAAAACGGTAGTTTATATCTTGTAGCTGTAGGCATTGATGGTGGATATATGCTTGTTGATTTATCGGGAAACGTGGTTTTAGAAATGTATGAAACCCTTGAAGATCTAAGACTTAGTGAAGAAGAACCTACTGACCTTTTGACTAATGTAGAAATAAACGAAATTTAGGAGAAAAAAACGCCTGACCTTAGTAAGTCGTTAAACTACTAACGTTTGAACGGTATACATTCATACAATGCCGTGTAACAAATCAGGATCTCAAACAAACGTTAGGCTTGGAACTTGTCAAAGGGTTTCAAGCCATAGGCAGTAAAGATGCAAGGGAGCTATAAAACAAAAATTTATTACAAAGGTAGGTGTAATTTTCCTTTTCCATTATTTCATGCAGTAGCAACCAAGCAGATTTATTGCCAAAATTAGGGTTTATAAAACTACTTAATCTTTTAAATACAACTTAGTTACAGTCACAAATAAATTTTGGAAGGAGTAAAATCCTCCGTGCATTATATTCTTCGTGTGTGACTGTAACATTGCCTTGCATCCACATGATTTGAGCCGGTCGCACGTTTTGAGGGCGTGGCAGGGCTTTAGCTAGCTAGAAATATAAGAAAGGATTGATTAGATGAAATTATATTTAGTTGAATACACCACTGGTAGCACTGTTAAAAATATGATTGTGCGAGCAAAGAATCACATAGAAGCTGAAACACAGGTTAAGGTGTCTGTTATAGCAAACATTCATGATGATAATTTTTAGGAGAACACTATGGGAAAAGCATATTTTAATGTTAAGGATATTTTTGGAAATAATCATAAAGAAGTAGAGATTATTAAAGTTTATGAGAATACAGCATCAATTCTAGATGTGAATACAAATTTAACTTGGATAGTTAGAAAACGTGAATTAGGACTAGAGGAAACAAACCCAAATAATAAGTATCCAGGTCATTTTGATTATCGAAAAACCAAACGTCAATGGAAAGGTAAAGAACAGCAATTGGTCGATATGGTTAGAAGCTATAACTAATAAAAAAGCACGCTCCCTTGGAAACGTGCATCTAATATCAACTAAAATAATTATACCACAGGGAGAGTGTAGAAATGGACTATATGGAACTTTTTGAGCCAGTCGACGAAGTCCAAACGGCTAGAAATGTTAGGAATTTTTTTAACAAAGATTTAGATAAATTATTACGAATGGCAAACGAAGTACCGTCATTTTTACGTTCGCCAGTGATTGATGATATGCCTAAATCACCTAGTTTTAAAAATGGTAGTGAAGAAATTTTAGTAAATCATTTTGAATCTAAATCATATATAGCAAAGAGCATTCTAATTGGAGTTAGTAAAGCTTTAAACAACTGTCGCTTAATTCATAAACAAATACTAATTGCTAAATATCTAGATGATATGTATGATTGGCAGATAATGCAAAAATTGAATTATGAAAAAACTCGATATGCAGAATTAAAAATTAATGCATTAAATGAATTTGCAGACAGATTAGAGGTACAACCAGATTGTCCTAATTTACATGTATATATCAAGAAAAACGGAAATCAAACGGAAAGTTAGCGGAATTGCAACGGTGCTTTAGTGAATTATTATGGTATTGTAGCAAAGGTAAGTTAGGTTAGTCGCTTTATAGACCACGAGAGTTAAAACTTACTAATGCGTACTTTAGTTGTTAAATTAAATTTCACTTCAAGAAGTCTAGTCTTTATGGCTAGGCTTTTGTATTATATTTATTGAGGTGAAATTTAATGTTCAAATATTGGGATAAAATTATACCAATTGCTGTTTCTTTAGTAGCATTATATATATCAGTAAAAAACTATTTAAATCAAAAGAATTTTTCTAAAAAGTATAGTAATAAAGCGTATCAAGTGTTACTTAATTCTGTAGATTTAGCATTATTTGATATAGATTTACTTTTATATAAGCTAAATACTTTAAAAGAGTTTGATTTTGTACAATTAAATTATCAAATAAAATCATTAGAAGAAAATTTAGAATTAGTAAAAAGTATTAGCTTTGAAAATCTACCTGATGCAGATATTATAAATTATCAAACATATCTAAAAGAATTGAATGATATAATTTATAGATTAAAAAGTGATATCAACGAATTATACAGTATATGTAAAAAAGAAAATAATAATAAATTGAGTATAGAAAATATGCATATTATTTTAGTTAGTATATTAACTGTTCGTGATGTTTTAGGAAAAGATAGACAGCATTTATATAAAAGAGATAACATGTTTGATACTAACTATTCTGAACAATTGAAAGCCTTAGAACAACATGCTGGAGAGGAGTTGAAGTTACATGGATTGGATTACAGAAAAATCTGGTATAAAAGAGGAGAAAGAAATACATTTAGAAAGTGAAGTTTTAAAAGAAAAGAAAATCTTAGATAGTTTAAAGCTAGATAATGGAAATAAAATATAGATAATAGTCAGTCTATCCAGGCTGGCTTTTTATTTTGGAGAAAATTATGAAAGATAGTATAGATTTCGGAAAAGTACAAACTTATGAAGAACTGAAAATGTTACGTGAGTTAGAAAAGCACTACAAAAAATATCCAGTGAAACATAAGCGTAGGTACAGTAGAGATATCAACAAAATCAAATTAAAAGGTGGTGGGTGATATGCCAAGAGTTAGACGATGTAGGTATAAAGATTGTCATGCAATGGTGGAGTTACCAGACCATTATTGTCAGCAACATTATAATTATGAAGCGGAGTATCTAGCTAATAGACAGAGGTCAAGAAGTAAGTCATATCAGCATCACTACAATACAGTTACACGTAACCGTAACAGTAATAAGTCTGAACAATATAACTTTTATCGTAGTAAGCAGTGGGTAAACTTAAGACAGTTGGTATTGAATAGAGATTATTATTTGTGTCAGTATTGCAAAGTAATTAATAAGATTACCAGTGCTAAGATAGTAGATCATATTGTACCAATTGAATATGACACAGACTTGAGAGCTGATACTGGTAACCTTGCTACAATATGTTCAAAGTGTCATAGACTCAAAACAGATTGGGAACGTTGGTACTATGGCACAGGTAAAGATAACCAGTTGAAGCAAGTACCTAAAATTACAAATATTAGTGAGATTGTTTTAGAAATGAATAGACTTGCTAAAACGTCCCTAAAATAGCCGTAGATGCATTTTAAACAAATCGGATGAAATTATATTAAAAGGAAATTTAAATTTATCCCCCGCCCTAGTAGGGGCCAAGGAAGAGCGCGACATAGGAATCACCTTATAAAAAAGTGCAATTTCTGAAATTTTTGCCTAGGGGGGGTATCAAAATTGAAAGGAGGTAAGCCAGTGGTTAAAAAAGTCTTTTATCAGCAGAATGATGGGCGTTTAAGCGGTACGCCGCCAAAGCACTTAGGAACGGTAGCAAAGGTATGTTGGCGCAAAATCGTGCCCTTTTTAGAAAGCACAGAGCGAGTTAAAAGAATAGATACTGCATTAGTAGAATTGTACTGCTCGCAATATGAGATTTATCGTCAAGCTTATGATGATGTCTTAGAGAACGGTATTCAAACTAAGATATTTAAATCACTTCAAGATGCTAGTGGTTCGATAGTAGGTAAAGATTTTGTTGGTTATCGTAAGAACTCAGCTGTTGCAACGATGAAAGACGCTAGTATACAGATAACTAGTATTGGTAGTCAACTTGGCTTATCCCCTAAAGCACGAGCTGAATTGATGAAATTGGTTGATAGTAAAGGAAAAGAAGATTCAAAAGAAGATTCAACTGAAAAATTAGCAAAGATTTTTGGAGGTGAAAGTTAGTGGAAGTAGATTTGACTCAGACTCATGATGTTTTAGGAACATATCATAGTATTGATTTTTCAGATATTAGAAAGAAATATCAAGATGAAGGTACTAGATATGCTTTTAAAGTACTTGATGAAGAAATCGAAACTGGATATCTAATAAAGCTAGCTTGCTTTAGACACCTAAGAGATTTGCAAAGGCAGAATACAAAGGATTTTCCTTATCGTTATTCAATCAAACAAGCTAAAAGACTACTATTATTTGCCTCAATGTGTCCGAATGTGGATACAGAATCTCCAACTGAATTAATGGATTGGCAAAAGTTTATTTTTTGTATGCTATTTGGTTGGAGAAATTTAGAAGGGCGAAAAAGATTTAGTCGTGCGATGGTATCTGTCGCTCGTGGGCAAGGCAAAACTTACTTGATGGCAATTTTGATGTGCTACTCTTACTTTATAGAAAGCCTTGGATTGTCTAATCAAGATTATTTAGTGTCATCAATTAACTTTAAACAGACTAATAAGATATTTGGTTATATTAAAACAATGATGAAGCACATCGTTAAAACAGATATGTTTAAAGATTATGCTGCTACTGTTGGCTTTAAAGCTCAAAACGATCAGATAGTTATGAAAGAAAAGAATAACGTTTTACGTGCTATCTCTCATGAATCAGGGCAATATGATAGTTATCACTTTACAACAGCTATTTTTGACGAAATTGGAGAAGTAAAAAGCAGAGAAAAGATTAGTAAGATTATTTCAGGCCAAGTTAAAGTGCCTAATCATCAATTCATTCAGATATCAACATCTTATCCAGACCCTAGTGTTCCATTCCATGAAGATCAAAAAATGATACAGCAAGCAATGGAACAAGACTATAAGCGCGATGCAGATAACTTTTTAGGATTAATTTGGGCTCAAGATAGCTTAGATGAAACTTTTAAGCCAGAAACGTGGTATAAATCTAATCCTTTATTGTATCTAGATAGTCAAAAACAAGTTTTAATGGAAGGATTGCAAGATAAACGTGATGCGGATATGTTATCTGGTAATGTAGCAGACTTTCAAAATAAGAATTTAAATTTATGGTTAACAGAAGCAACAAATAGTTTTTTGAAGTTAAGTGATATAGAACGAGCTATCCAGCCTAATTTCAATATTGAAGGTAGGACGGTATATATTGGCTATGACTATTCGATGTTTTCTGACAATACTGCAATAGCATTTGTATATCCTTATTCAGCCAATCATGGTGTGCTTAAATGGAGAGTTGAGCAACATTCATTTATTCCTTGGCAACACGCTGGTTCAATTGAGGCTAAAGAAAAACAAGATGGTATAAATTATCGTGAATTAGCTAAGCAGGGTTATTGTACTATTACTAGTCATCCACAAGGTTTGATTAATGAAGAACAAGTTTATCATTGGTTATTAAATTACATACATGATAATGATCTTAATGTTATCTTTTTTGGCTATGATGATTGGGGAGCAACTACTACAATAAAGCAACTTGAGTTAAATACTGATTATCCATTGCAAGGTATCAGGCAACGGACATCAGAGTTAAAAGATCCTACAAAATTTTTGCAGAAGTGCTTTATTGAAGGAACAATTACGCGTCCTGACGATAAAATCATGGAAAAAGCATTAATGAATGCACAGATTTATGAAGATAAAATCGGTATTCAAGTAGATAAAGCAAAAGCAACCCTTAAGATTGACGTGGTAGATGCAATTATTGATGCGATGTATCAGGCAATGTACCATTTTGAAGATTTTGGAATAGCTAATGATAAGTCAAAACAAGTTGAATTAATGACAACCAAGCAAGTTGAAGATTGGTATATGAGTGATGAATCTGGATTATTAGGAGGTGATTTTGATGATTTTTAGACGAATTATAGGCTATTTATGGCAACTTTCAGACGTTTTATTGTTTATTTCAGCAATGGTTGTATTAGATTATACAGCTTTTAGAATTAACGCTACACTAGGTTGGTTTGTAATATCCTTAATATTATTTGTCTTAGGTTGGCTATTTGAAGTCATCTCTGAACGAAAGCGAGGTGATAGTTAATGCCAATATTCAATATTAATAACGCTTTAAAAACGGCAACCACGAGTGTACCATTTGGCGATGAAAATGTCTTAGACTTTATGACTGGTAAAGATAGTGATATTTATATTAGCGCTAAAGAAGCTTTAAAAAATTCTGACATTTATTCAGCAATCTTTCAATTATCTGGAGATTTAGCATCGTCAAAAATTATTAGTAGTAAGACTAGATATCAAGGAATAATTGATAATCCAACTTTAACATCAAATAGTTATGCTTTTTGGCAAGCAGTATTTGCTCAACTGTTGTTGGGTGGAGAAGCTTTTATATACCGTTGGCGAAATATTAACGGTATAGATCATCATTGGGAATATTTGAGACCATCACAGGTTAGTGCATATCTACTAGATGACGGTTCGGGGTTAATTTACAATATTACCTTTGACGAACCTAAGATTGGAGTAAAAATGAATGTCCCACAAAATGATATTTTACATTTTAGGTTACTTTCAAAAAATGGTGGTATGACTGGTATTAGTCCTTTATCTGCTTTATCTAATGAGCTTAATATCAAAAATGACTCTAATAAATTAACTAGAGCTGCATTAAGCCAATCAATTATGGCACCTGGTATTTTAAAAATTACAAAAGAAGGTAAAGTAAATTGGAAAATAAAAGCAATGCGGGCTAAAGAATTTATGCGACAGACTCAGGTTGCAAATAATGGACCAGTTGTAATTGACGATTTAGAAGAATATTCACCTTTAGAAATAAAATCTGATATTGCTAAATTACTAGCACAAGCTGACTGGACTGGTAATCAAATTGCTAAAGTATATGGCATTCCTAATTCTTATTTAAACGGTCAAGGAGACCAGCAATCATCTTTAGACCAAATAAAAGGAATGTATGCTAATGCTTTATCTAGGTATATGGAATCAATCGTATCAGAGCTTAACAATAAATTAAGTACGACAATTCACTATAATATCAGACCGGCAATTGATCCACTACAAGATAGTTACGCTCAAGTGTTATCAGGATTAACTAAAGATGGAATGCTAGCACATAATCAAGCTAGATACCTATTACAAGGAACTGGATACTTGCCTGATGATTTACCAGAACCACAATCAGCATTATTGAACCCACCGAAAGGAGGTGATGCTAATGGTAAAGATACCGATTAGAGGAGCGATAGTTGATGATGATACTGCTATGTTTTATGACTATTTTGGCATGACTTGTACAAGTCCTAAAAAAGTATCAGCGATTTTAAATGAAGAAGTTGCTGAAGGCGATGATATTGTTGTTGATATTGCTTCAAATGGTGGAGATGTATTTGTTGCTTCTGAAATTTACAGTATGCTTAAGAATAATGCATCTAATGTAAAAGTTAATGTTACAGGGTTAGCTGCATCTGCTGCATCAGTAATTGCAATGGCTGGAGATACAGTATCAATTGCACCAACAGCTCAAATCATGATACATAAAGCATGGACAAATATGGATGGTAACGCTGATGATTTAAATCATGAAGCAGGCGTTTTAAATAACATTGATAAATCGATTGCTAGTGCTTATGAGTTAAAAACAGGTATGAAACAGTCTGACCTTTTGCAAATGATGTCAAACGAAACATGGTTGACTGCTCAAGATGCAGTAGATAAAGGTTTCGCTGATGAAATTATGTTCGTTAATGAAGATGATGAACCAGTTATGAATTCTATGGAAGATATACCTAGTAAATCAGCTATTAATAAGTTAATGAATTTAATTTTAAAGGCAGATAAACAACAAAATAAAACAACAAGCCAGTTTAAAAATCCGAGCTTAAAGGATAAGAAACTGGCTATTTTAATGGAAAGAAGGAAAAATAATGAATATTAATGAACTTAATAATGCTTGGATTGAATCTGGACAAAAAGTAGCAGATTTAAACATGCAAATTAATGCTGCTTTAATTGATGATAATTATGATGAAGAAAAATTTGCTAATTTAAAAGCTCAACGTGATAAAGAAGTTACACGTCGTGATAATCTAAAAGAACAATTAGATACTGCACGAGCTGAAGAAGTTTATAACATACCAGATAAGGATAAAAAACCTTTAAGCGATAGCGAAAAGAATCTAAAAGATAAATTTGTAGAAAATTTTGTTGGCATGATGAATGGAAACTCTAAAATTGTGGATATGGTTACTTCTTCTGTTGATGATAACGGAGATAAGGCAGGATTAACAATCCCGTCTGATGTTCAAACTGCTATTCATCAATTAGTACGTCAATTCAATTCTTTAGAACAATACGTAAATCGTGAAGCGGTTTCTATGCCAACAGGTTCTCGTGTATACAAAAAATGGACTGACGTTACACCATTAGCTAATTTGGATGACGAAACTGCAGAGATTGGAGATAATGATGATCCAAAACTAACATTAATCAAGTTCGCAATTAAACGTTATGCAGGTATTACTACTGTCACAAATACTTTATTGAAAGATACTGCAGAAAATATCTTAGCTTGGTTATCTGCATGGATTGCTAAAAAAGTAGTAGTTACACGCAACAAGGCAATTATTGATGTAATGAATAAGGCACCTAAAAAACCAACCATCACAGATTTTGATGGAGTTATTGATTTAGTTAATACAGGAGTTGATCCTGCAATTAAAACAACATCATTCTTGATGACTAATACATCCGGCTTGAATACTTTATCTAAAGTTAAAGACGCAATGGGACACTACTTATTGCAACATGACCCTACACAACCAGATGTATACATGATTAAAGGTAAGAGAGTAATTGAAATTGCTGATCGTTGGTTACCAGATAATGCAGGAAGTCATCCATTGTATTATGGAGATTTAAAACAAGCAGTAACTTTGTTTGACCGTGAAAATATGTCTTTACTATCTACTAATATTGGTGATGGAGCATTTAAACGAGACTTAACAAAAGTACGTGTAATTGACCGTTTTGACGTAGTAGCGACTGATAGTGAAGCTTGGGTAGCCGGTTCATTCAAAACTATTAAAGATCAAACAGCCAACTTTGCAGCTACAGCAGCATCAAATGTCTAGAGGTGATTTAAATGGATAAGGAATTATTACTTGATGATTTGAAGTTATCTCTTAGAATCGATGGCGATGATGACGATAGATTACTAAATTCATATATTAATGCTGCTGAAGTTTATATTAAAACTGCAGTAGGTGGCGATGATGAATTTTGGCAACAAGAAGATGTTATTGCAGTTCAAAAAATAGCGATTTTGGCTTTAGCTGGTGCTTATTATGATTATAGAGTGGCTTTGCAAGATGTAATGACTTATCCTATTAATCTAACTTTAAATGCGATAATCTCACAATTACGTGGGAAATTAGCGTTATATGAAGAAGGTGATAACGATGCCTAAGAAGTTATTACATTCTTCATTTAATCAGCGTATCGAGTTCCAGACTGTTAGTTTTGCAGCTAATGATTTAACTGGAGATACAGTTGAAAAGCCAGTTAGCTTGTTTAAATGTTGGTGTGCACCGCAGAGACGAACCATGTCTCAACAGTTTCAATTAACAGGCTTAGGACTTGATGATACTTTAACTGTGGCAATCAGACACAATGATAAAGTTCAGGGATCTACATTAGCTAAATATAGAAATGAAACTTATGAAGTAGTGTCTATCTCTCCTGATGATACTAATAACTATATGGCTTATGATTATGTGGTTATTAGAAAAGAGAAAGGTTCTATGAAAAATGGATGATTTTATCAATCAGTTGCAAAACTATTCTGATAATTTAGATAGTTTAGTACCGAGCATCGAGCAAAAGCAAAGAATTACACAAGCTGGAGCGAAAGTATTAGAAAAAAATTTGCAAGAAGTAACACCAGTATCTAAGTTAAATCGTAAAAAAGATAAGCATTTAAAAGAATATGTCATGTCACAAGATACTAATGTTGACGGTCAAGAAGATGGTAGCTCAACAGTTGGTTTTGGTAAAAAGGCTTATATTGCTAGATTTTTAAATGACGGAACGGTAAAAATGCCAGCTACACATTTTGTTGATAATGCAGTCAACGAGTCTAAAAAAGAAGTTTTACTAGCTAATAAAGCTGAATATGACAAAATAATGTGAGGTGGTAAGTAATGGAAACACCAACCACGATAGCTAAAAGATTAATGAGTAATATCGCTTGGATAGACGAGTTATATTCTGGTTCTATTCCAAGTAATGTAGAAGTAAATACAAATAAGAATACAGTATTAATTACTGAGTATTTAAACGAACCTAGTCAATATGCCAATATGGAAATAAAGTATTGGCTTGTAGGTGTTGAAGTACAGATATTCTATAAACTTGATGGAGACGATTTCCAAAATCATGAATTACAAGTAGCTAAGCTATTTAATGATAATCGTTGGCACATTGATACTTCAAGAAATAGGATCAAGGACCCAGACACTAAACAATGGACCAAGGTTTTTTATTTTTCAAAAAATTTAGAAATGGAAGAAGGTATTTAATATGGCTAAATCAAGTACACACGGTGTACGTTATCTAGGCCTGGCAACTATTGATGATAATGGTAGCTTACTAAAAGGGCAATTAGGCCTTAGTGAAAATGGCATTTATATCATTGATGGTAAAGGTGAAGGTACAATTACAGCTAATATTACTGGATTAGAGCAAGCGGGAACCCCAGTCTATGCAAATAATCAAGTTAAATTAATTCAACACGGAAAACAACAACCACAAGTAGCTTTGACAGTATTGAATATGAATAATGATGTTTTGAACAAGATTAAAGGTTATGTTTCTGATGGTAAAGGCGGATACGTTTTATCTTCTGGAGACAAACCTAACGTAGCTTTACTGTTATGTTCTGAAGATATTGATGGGACTTTAATTTATGAAGGCTTTTCTCATGGTGAAGTTACTGAAACTGGACGTAACCACGGAACAGATAATAATAACTTAACTAGAGCTGATGCAACATTAACTTTCCAAGCATTAGAACCATTAAAAGCAGATATTTTCATGGATGATAAAGGAGTTCAACAACCTTATAAAGTTTGGGCAGACGATGAACCCGGATTTGACTTAAATCTAATGTATAAAGAAGTATTTGGTGGTTTTTCTGATGTACAAAGTTTACGTATTCCTAAGAAGTTTAAAACTACTACAGTTACGCAAACAAGTGCTAGTTCTACTTCAGTAACTGCACAATAAAATAAAATCAACAGAGACAATTAATATGAGACGAATAAAGAAGGGAACAAAGAAATGTCAATTAGAATTAATACTAAGCCATTAGGATTAAAAAAACCTATTTTTGTTGAACAAAGTGTCAAAAATGTAAAGCTTGCTAATGAAATGATGGATTCGAGAAGGGTTTGCCAGCCTGAAAGACCAGTCCGAATTTCAGCCGTTGTACGAAG
>ENA-UPSY01002116-UPSY01002116.1-human-gut-metagenome-genome-assembly--contig:-NODE-2116-length-18178-cov-9.245456_pt1 | contig 18178 bp, 16 predicted proteins | sample MGYA00250044_ERZ773365 | MGnify/ENA primary metagenome ERZ773365 (study PRJEB29103, sample SAMN06111932) | human gut metagenome | biome: human gut; feature: ankylosing spondylitis patient; material... | reverse complement strand
GACCCATAATATAGTGGTATACTGTAAAAGTAAAAGGATTTCAATCCACGCCCCCCGCGAGGGGGGCGACGGCCCATTGAGTAATACTGAACAGATAACTACTATTTCAATCCACGCCCCCCGCGAGGGGGGCGACAGTACAATGGTTAGGACATCAGTCTTCCAAGCTATTTCAATCCACGCCCCCCGCGAGGGGGGCGACCCTCCAATGATAGCCCAGAGAAGGCCGAAAAACTATTTCAATCCACGCCCCCCGCGAGGGGGGCGACCGCACGAATTACCACCCCCATAATGAAAATAGCATTTCAATCCACGCCCCCCGCGAGGGGGGCGACCGTGTTTCCCGCCTGTTCGATAAATTGCGTTAAGATTTCAATCCACGCCCCCCGCGAGGGGGGCGACCGAAGAAAGCACACTACCATGTGTTGTGGCGTTATATTTCAATCCACGCCCCCCGCGAGGGGGGCGACGACTGAAGTTTCCGCTATGGGTTCCCTGCTTGCAATTTCAATCCACGCCCCCCGCGAGGGGGGCGACTATGTTTTTGCGCCGGGGCTCCCGTCATTTTCTGATTTCAATCCACGCCCCCCGCGAGGGGGGCGACACCTTTCCCGGATTTAGAACCCTTGCCAGCAGCGCATTTCAATCCACGCCCCCCGCGAGGGGGGCGACTATTTTATGGCCGCTTTGCTTACCAGTCTGGGTATTTCAATCCACGCCCCCCGCGAGGGGGGCGACCAGCAGAATACCCATAGTCAGCAACAGGATCGGCTATTTCAATCCACGCCCCCCGCGAGGGGGGCGACGTGGACGTATTACCGCGTATATACCATATTGGTCTATTTCAATCCACGCCCCCCGCGAGGGGGGCGACGGTTTATTTTTTCATGACCTTACGGGTCATGAAATGATTTCAATCCACGCCCCCCGCGAGGGGGGCGACTTATTGATGAAGTTAGTCTTATATGGGATAATCATTTCAATCCACGCCCCCCGCGAGGGGGGCGACTTTGGCCGACAAGAGTTTGAGTTATGGACCCCAGAATTTCAATCCACGCCCCCCGCGAGGGGGGCGACGTGATTTGATGGCCGCACTGCTTACCAATCTGGGTATTTCAATCCACGCCCCCCGCGAGGGGGGCGACCGTATACCCGTTTCGGTTCCCTTTATCAGGTTGATATTTCAATCCACGCCCCCCGCGAGGGGGGCGACGCGTATACCCGTTTCGGTTCCCTTTATCAGGTTGATATTTCAATCCACGCCCCCCGCGAGGGGGGCGACGGGAAAGGTGGTGGTGATGATGGTTGATGCCTTTAATTTCAATCCACGCCCCCCGCGAGGGGGGCGACAATCTATTACCGGTTATAATGTCTGGTACACCTATATTTCAATCCACGCCCCCCGCGAGGGGGGCGACGTCAATCCGGATATGACGGGCAAAATACAAGACAATTTCAATCCACGCCCCCCGCGAGGGGGGCGACCGGAAGAAACAAGCAGGGGGTCAGCGGTCGGGAAAATTTCAATCCACGCCCCCCGCGAGGGGGGCGACTTAACTCCTTTTATAAAAATTTTCGGAAAGCAAGCATTTCAATCCACGCCCCCCGCGAGGGGGGCGACGTTGGCGTTCAGATGAAGTCTTTCAACACGAAAATTTCAATCCACGCCCCCCGCGAGGGGGGCGACAGCCAATTTCATACTTATTCCAAGGGACAGGGTATTTCAATCCACGCCCCCCGCGAGGGGGGCGACTTCCTCAGTCCTATATTGAGACCTTGGACCAGATATTTCAATCCACGCCCCCCGCGAGGGGGGCGACCCTGCCTCAAGAGGGTTTCACGCAGCATATCCGGATTTCAATCCACGCCCCCCGCGAGGGGGGCGACGATACACCCAGTTCTCTGTGCCCACAGGATTGGTAATTTCAATCCACGCCCCCCGCGAGGGGGGCGACTATGGGCAACAGTTACAGTTGCGTTTTCAGACAGATTTCAATCCACGCCCCCCGCGAGGGGGGCGACATTATCAAGCCAGCCCCATCCAAAGCTGGCCTTAATTTCAATCCACGCCCCCCGCGAGGGGGGCGACACGCCAGAAGCCCTCCCATGATAAAAATTTTTAAGATTTCAATCCACGCCCCCCGCGAGGGGGGCGACCAGGTTATCAGTATGAAGATTTACGATTAATCGTGATTTCAATCCACGCCCCCCGCGAGGGGGGCGACCGCCAAGGGCATTTGCAACAGACTGCGGAGTGCATTTCAATCCACGCCCCCCGCGAGGGGGGCGACAGCAAAGATGCACAGTTTTATCTGTGAATCTTTGACAAATAAGTAGAATTTTTGCGTTTTTGGGGAAAAACACGGGGGGTGGCATCCTAAGAAACCCGGGAAAAGAACGGCGTTGCATCGAGAAAAGCCTTGCGAACCTCCCGGCAATCACTGGTCACTTGGACTTCGCGGGGACGGGAGAGAGGATATCCGCGCACCGTAACCTCCACTGTGCCGGACGGTGTGCGTCAGAGGATCAGGGAATCCTCCGGCAGATAGGTGCTCTTCGCACCGAAATGCTCTACTTTTTTCTCATATTGCTTCCCCAGATAGTAAAAGCGGAGACTGTCCTTCTCAGGATCCATGATGGACAGAAGCTGCGCCTGCAGACGGCGGCATTGCCCTGCGTCCAGCAGACACTCAAACACGGAATTCTGCACCCGCTGTCCATAGTCCACGCACTTTTTGGCGATCTGCCGCAGGCGCTTGCGCCCGGCGGCGTCCTCAGTGTTTACATCGTATGTGATCAGCACCAGCATAGTGTCACTTCCATAAAAACGGCGGATAGCCGTCCAAGTCGCCGCGGAGGCAGCGAGCCAACAGCAGCGCCTGCACATAGGGGATCATGCCCCAGCTCAGCTTTTCCCCCAGATAGGGGTGGGTCAGTGTGTCCCGCTTCCGCTCCTGCCAGGTCTTCAGGAATTTCCGGCGTCCGTCATCGGACAGCAGCACCGCGCCGCTGTCCTGCATCTGAAAGTCCTCCGGGCGCAGCATCCGATTGTTCACGAGGGTCAGCACAAAGCGGTCTGCCATACAGGGGCGCAGCTCCTCCATCAGATCCAGCGCCAACGACTGCCGTCCCGGTCGGTCGCGGTGGAGGAAGCCCACATAGCTGTCCGGTCCCACGCTTTCCAAGGCGCTGGCACAGTCGTGCGCCAGAAGACTGTAGGCGAAGGACAGCATGGCGTTTACCCGATCCAGCGGCGGACGGCGGCTTCTGCCGTGGAAGAAAAACGCCTCCTTCCGGTTCAGGAGCATATGGTCGAAGACGCCAAAATACGCGGTGGCGGCAGCGCCCTCTATTCCACGCAGGGTATCTAAGTCGGCGGCAGCCAGCACCTGTGGCAGCATATCCCGGATGTTGGCAGCGGCGTTTTCCAGTCCGCAGTCCGCTACGCGGGGCGCGTGATCCCGCAGAGTACGCTGGATGCTGGCGGCACCGTTGCATAGCTTGCCGAAGATCATGGTGCGGGCTATTTCACAGCTGCGGGCGGGGTCATCGGCGATGCGGTACTGTTCACGACGGAGCAGCACGTTGCCGCTGCTCTCGCCGCAGATGCGGGCAAGGAAACGTCCGTGCGGGGAGCAGAAGGCCAGACCGATCCCGGCCTCCGCACATTTGCCCATCAGCGCAGGGGAGGCACCGGCGTAGGAGAAGCTGACGATGGCTTGCAGCGTGTGCAGCGGGTAGCGGGCGATAACTGTCTTATCTCGGCTTGCCAGCACATTTTCCCCCTCCAGCGAGAGGTAAATGTCCTCGGAGGTGACAAATAGCGTGTTGAGAAGCTGCTTCATGGTGATTCCTCCATGGCCGCCCGGAGATACGCGGAGACGGCTCTGCTTTTCATCAGCTTGGGCAGGCACAGCTCCTTCAAGGAGCAGGCATTGCAGGATTTGGTGGGCTTGACCTTGGGGGTATAGCCCCGACGGTACAACTCGTGCATCTCCACCAGCAGCTCTCGTACCTCTGCGCGCAGCTCCGGGGTGAAGGACACCCGCTCCCGTCGGCGGATTTCCCCATAATAGAGTGCGCCCTCGGGGATGTCGCAGCAGAGCATGGACTCCAGGCACATGGCCTGCGCGCATAGCTGCAGGGTGTCACCGGTGTCCTCGCGGGGGCGGCCCCGCTTGTACTCCACCGGATACGGCTGCCACAGGCCCTCTTTCCCGGAGAGAGGGATTCCCGCGGCGCCCCGATGGTATTCCAGTACATCGCACTGTCCGGATACACCCAACTCTGCGGAATAGACGCTGACGCCCCGCGTGATGAACCGGTCGCCCCGCCGCTCCTGAAAGGCCGTGTCGTGGGCATTTTCGTGGAGGATCGCGCCGTCAATGGTGCGGTAGTTTTCCGCCCACTGGTGCTCGATGTGGATCAGCGCCCACCGCCGCCTGCAAAACCGGAAATGCTGTAAGCCGGAGAGCTGTAGGAAGTCCTCCTCGCTATACGCCATCGATCACCTCCGGCTCCAGCCCCGGCAGCGCCTCCAGCGAGATCACATAGTCGTCTGCGGAGGTGGGGATGGTACCTGCGTCCCGCAGCGCGACCTTGACGGAGCGGTGGACCTTTGCGGAGGAATACTGCCCGTCCTTGCAGCTGTGCTGCCACCAGAACAGCTTCACCACCTCCATGGAGCCGTCGGGCCGTGCGGAGGAGGCATCATTCACAAAAAGGGTGCGCAGACATTCCTTGACCGTGTCGGCGTCCTCCTCGGAGAAGCCGGTCTTTTCCGCCAGCTGGACATTGATGGAGCCCTTGACCTCGTACAGGCCGAAGCGGACAAAGTGCTTCATGCCCATGGTGTCGGAGGCGCGGTTCTCACCCTTTTCCTTCTTCTCACCATTCACGCTCTTGGTGATCTGGAGGGACTCGATCTCCACGGGGGACAGGCTGGACGCCTGATGGATAGAGACGGGGCCGCGCACACCGCAGGAGAAGCCCTTGGCATCCTTGAAGGCAAAGACCTGCCCGAAGGTACGCACGTCCAGCCACGTTTCGCAGGCGTGCCGGGCATATTCCTCCCGATCCTTGATGCCCTTCATAGCGGCGGAGGCCCGCTCGCTGAGGCTGCCGCAGCCGTCGCTGCACCGATCCTCCGACTGAACGAAGATGGGCTCGCCCAGATCCTGCATCCGGTTGCGGATCTTGCGCTTGATGCACACGTCGGAGATCTCACCGAAGCCGTTCAGGTCGGTGCGGGGGCGATTGCCGTTCAGAGGGTCGCCGTTGCTGTTGGCGTGGGTCACGGAGACCAGTGCCACAAAATCGATCTTGTTTTGCAAGCTGCTCATTTATTCTTCCTCCTGACTGTTTTCGGTCTTGCCGGATGTGTACAGCGCACTGCGCTGCAGATAGTACCCAAAGAGATAGGTGTCCTTCAGGGCCTCCTCCTGTTCCGCCTGCGGGAAGGAGGAAATTTCTTGGATGATCTGCTCGATGATGCGGTCGTATTTTGTTCTGGCGCCGGGCTTGAGTTTGGGGTAGTACGCCTTTTTCAACTGCTCCCAGATGATCCGGCTGGCGTAGAGTGGACGCTTTGCGAACACGGACTGCATCCGGATCGCGTTGGGTTCTCGCTGTTCATTGGGGTCATAGGTGTCTCGCTCAAGTTTTTCAAACACGGCCAAAAGCCGTCCATACTGATAGCTGACATCCTTCTTCTGCGGTTCCAGTGCCATGCCCCATTCCTCCTTGTACCAATCATATTTGTATTTCCGAAGCACCGCGCAGGCGGTGAACAATACCGTTTCCCGCAGGGCGGCGTCCATGATCTGCAGGTTGGACGCCTTGGCCGCCGCAGCGCGGGCGATATCCGCCGGCATTTTGCCCCGGTCCACCCGGCAGGAGAGCAGCCGCTGTACCTGCTGGCGCATGACGCGCTCGTCCGTTTCCAGCTTTGTCTGCTTGTCGGAGACGCGCACCGTGCCGAAGGCGCAGTCCGCGATCTGCGAAAGCGAGGGCGACTGTATGCCGAAGGAGGAATGCTCCCAGCAGCAAAGTGCATCCCAGTTGTGCAGGCGCTCCAGAAAATCAGAGACCGGAAGCTCGCTGTAATAGGTGAGGGAAAGGCGTCCGGATGTGGCGGCGTCAAAGGCGGCCACCACGGCGCCGGCGTCCCGCGGGATCGTCTCCTGCCAGCCCCGGAGAGTCTCCGACAGCGCCTTTCGGTAGTCGGAGTATTTTATCTGCTTGGCGGTGCTCCGCCGCAGGAAGGCGGCCTGCGGTTTGGGGATCTCGATGCCCTGCGGATTCCAGCACAGGAAGGTGCGCCCACCGATGAAGACGCCTTGGGTCGCCGCCAACCAGTGCAGCGCGCTGTGGATCTTCTGCGACGCCTCATAGCTCATGGTCACGGCCTGCGAATCGTCTGTGAAGCGGCCCCGATAGGTAAAGCCGCTGGTGTCATTGGCGGAGATCAGCTTGGCGTTGGCGCACAGGTTGATGATCTTCTTGGGGTGCTGGCTGGCGGGCGGGGCGTTTTTGCCGGTAACCATGCAAAACGCGGGCTTCTCAGATTTCGTGGATGCATAGTAGTCGATAAAGGCTTGAAAGAGGCTCTGGTCCTGCCAGCAGGCGGGCGTTTCATTTTCCGCGCCTGTCTCTACGCGCCAGCGGACCATCTGCTTTTCCTTGGCGGGAAGCCCCTTTTCGTCCAGGGAGATCACGCCCCGCTGCGCCAGATCTTCAACAATTGTCCCCCTCTCCACATAGCGGGCGATGGCGGAGAGCTTGGGGAGGCTGTAGGGTGATAGCTCCCAGCGGTGCAGCTGTGTCAGATAGCTTTCATATTTGGCGGGATACAGCGGGGAGAGAAACTGGATCTGGTCGCACAGAGGATGTGCGCCGGGGGCTTTGCCGGTTCGCCCCGAGGAGCTCTCCGTCACAGGGATGATGGTGGCGGCCTGCTCTGCCTCGACGGAGCGGGCGTCCAGCAGATGACCGTCCGCGTCCAGAGTGAGCTCCAGCTCTGCGTTTACGATTTGGTGCGAAACAGGAACCAGCGGCTCCTTCGCCTTGCCGTAGATGCCGGCGTATTGCGGCGCCATGGCACAGTAGGTGTCATAGGCCTGCTGCATCAGTCCCATTTACTCCACCTCCCCAAATTCCCGCAGACCGATAAAATTGCCCTCATCGGCGGAAAAACTCTTCATAGGCATCTCCCGCAGAGGTTTCTGCCCCGGACATTCCTCCGGCGGGAGAAAGTGGATGACGCCGTTTTTCATGACCGGGTACCAAAACCGGGCGGTCATCCGTCCGCGGGTCGCCTCCGAATAGGCCTCATCCGGGTAGGTGATACCGTGGTACATCAGCCCGAAGCCCAGCTCCGGCAGATCGTCATAGGCACCTGCGCCGTTTCCGAATACGCAGGGCTCTACATAGCCCTGACATTCCCGGGTACCCAGAAAAATGTCCCGCCGCCCGCCCTTTTCGATCATTCGACGGGCAATGCAGTGATGTTTGTTCTCATTTCGGTCGCCGCACAGCTCCGGACGGTTGTCATTCCACGCAAAGCATGCCCGCACTTGATAGCGGCAGTTTTTCAAATAGGTGTAATAGGCCAGATCGTTGCCGCCGCTGTATTTGATGGGGCGGATACCTTTCACCTCGGTCTGAATCGGGTTCATGACCCGCACGTCCATGATCCGCCAGATGAAGGTGGGCTTCCAGTATACGGAGGATAAAATGCCCTTCAGCGCCTCATAGGTGGGTACCTGATAGCTGCACTTTTCACCGCCCAGACGCATGAGAGGGTCGGAGAAGAGGGCGTAGTCGCCAAATACTTCAAATTCTACGATGTTGGGATGTTCCGTTTTCAATCACTACACCTCCTGAAAATCACGGGTACCGGCCTCCAGAGAAAAACCGGTATGTTCGTTATAAAAGCCGTCGGACAACAGCAGTATGCCGCCGTCGAACAGAGAGGTCACGGCGCCGAGAGCCTCAAGCCGCTCCAGCTGATAACGGTAGACGCTGACGCAGTAGCCTTTGGCCTCGTCAATGCAGCCGCGTATGACCGCCCAATCTTTCTGCCCGTAGACCTGAGCGGCGGTTCGCAGCGTGTTTTGCAGCTCGCGCCCTCTTCCGTAGGGTACGAGCAGGGACCTCGTGTCCTCGTCGAATACCTGAAAAAGACTGCCTGCCAGCCGGAACGCCTGCCGCAGAAGGTAGCGCTCCGCCTGCGCGCAGTTGGCGTCTGCATACCGGGGGTTGTCCGCCAGCAGATGATAGAGGGAACCGTGCGCCGGAGTTTGGTTGTCCTGAAAGCCGGGCTCCATCTCTGCGTATAGCCGGCGATAGTAGAACCGGATGGCCTCCTCGGAGGACAGATCGTATCGGAAACCCTCTGGCGTTTTGGAAAAGGCGGTCAGCAGCGCGGTGGTGGCGTTCTGCCCGCGCACGATGTCGTCCAGACCGCGCAGCCGCTCGTCGGTACACCGGATGAGGCGGACAGGGGCGGGCTCCTTTTGCTCGGCGTGCCGGTTGCACCGCCCCGCCGCCTGCACGACGCTGTCCATTCCGGCGGAGAAGCGGATCACCCGCTGGAAGGAGATGTCCACACCGGCCTCGATCACCTGCGTGGAGACACAGACCACCCTTTGCCTGTCGGCGGAGGGCTTGTCCAGCGCGGACTGTAAGGCTTGCAGAGTCTCCCTGCGGTGTTGGACGCACATGGCGGCGGACAGATGGAAGCAACGGCAATTCGCGGCTTGCAGCGATTCGAACAGGAACGCCGCCTCCTTTTTCGTGTTGCACACCACCAGCAGACTGTCACACGACGACAGCGCCCCCATGACGATCTGCGGGAGTTCCTCCAGTCTGGCACATCCGGCATTTTGGATATCGGTGCGCTTGAAGATGTCCCACAGCGCCTTTTGCTGCGGAACCAGATCGACGGGCTGGCGGCGCAGCGGATGGTCGACCACCTCCAGACAGGGTTGGGTGGCGGAGCATAGAACAATAGTGACGCCGCAGATCTCAGACAGAAAGTTGACAGCCAAATTGAACAGCGTCAGCATTTTGCCGGGAACCGTCTGCACCTCATCGATCACGATGACGCTGCCGCACAGCGCGTGAAATCTGCGGATGGCGCTGGTCTTTCCGCTGAAGCAGGTGTTCAGCAGCTGCACCAGCGTGGTGATAATGATCGGCGCCGACCAGGAGGCGGTGAGCAGCTCCAGCTCCTGCAAGCGCTCCGGTGCCTCCTTCGGCTCGGCAAGGTTGGAGTGATGCTCCAGTATCAAGGTGTCGTCTCCCATGTAATCGCGGATGACATGGGCATTTTGATCCAGGATCGACAGCAGCGGCGCGGTGAAGATAATTCGGGAGCAGTTCCGCTTTGCCGCGTGTGTCAATGCGAAGCGGAGACTGGCCAGCGTTTTTCCACCGCCGGTGGGAACATTCAGGCGGTAGACACCTCCGGACCCGGCGGCGCCGGCGGCACAGGTGTCGGAGATGGTCTGGCGCGCCAGATCAATGGGCGTTTTTCGCGGGAATGCCGCCAGCTTCTTCTCCATAAACGCCAGCCGTTCTGCCCAGATCGGCCGCATATCCTCTGGGAACACGGGCGGTTCTACCCCATCCATAAAAGCGGCGGTATCTGCGCGATCCCCCTCGATCACGGCGGACAGGAGCATCCGTGCCAGAAGCCCGATATAAAATGCGGTCTCCCGATCCGCCTCATTGTCGTCCGCTTGGGTGGACAGAGCCGTCAGCCGATCCAGCATCGGGGTCATCTCCCGGATGGCGTCGCGGAACAGATGCTCCAGCTCCTCCTCGGCGGCAACCTGTGCCAAAAAGCCCTGTCGGGATTCGTCGTAAAAGATTCCCTCCTTGGTCTGGCGATGAAAAAAACCGCTGTGCTGCTGGGGATCGATACAGTCAAACAGGCCGTGATGTGAGCCAACGGCAAAGGCCAGCAGCTCTGCGGTCACGTCGGAATAGGAGAACGTACCGCAGCCGCCGTGCCAACGATCCAGCAGAAGGCGCACGCCGGCGAAGGTATGGTTGACACTGCCACGGACGGCGTTCCCGCCGCTGACAGCCTCCGAAAGGTATTGCGCATACTCCTGTTTGTTTTTTCCGGCGTCGTGGAGCAGACCGACCAGATAGGCGCTTTTTTCCAGACCCAGTGGCCGCAGTGCGGTCGCGGCCAGCGCCGCCGTGTTCCGGCAATGCTCCTGGACGGTTTGCCGCTCTCCGGTTTCGCGGATATGGGCAGGATACATGGCGATCACATCCTGTCATATATTTTTAACGCGCATATGTTGATGCTTTAACCATACCACACTCGCTGAGGCTTGTAAAGACTTCAGTAATAAGGATAAGTGCCAAAAAACATTGACTTTTTTTGTATGCTATGCCATACTGTGCGGGTCGGGTATTCCCGTGGATTGAAAGAGTAAAAAGGAGAAGCTGCGCAAGGCCTGGCAGGGGAACATCCCCTGCCGCGCCCTGCGCAGCTCCATTTGTCAGATATTGTAAATCTGAGAAATAGTCGGGGGTGTGGATGGTGTCATACATACCGCCTTGCGTTTACGATGCCTCCCGCGTCCCTCAAAGCACGATGCTGCCGGTTTCCTTGCCGTCCAGCGCAAAGTTCAGCAGCGTCCCCTTGCAGATGGCGGCGAAATACTGCGTCGCCTCAAGCTGTGCAGGGTAGTTCTTCTCAATGAGTTCCAGCGTCTCCCTCAGCTGCAGCATGGCTGCGAATTTATGCTTGCACGGCTCGCTGCAGAAGCAGTCGCAAACCAGATTTCTGATCTCGCCGTTAGCATAGTCGCACGCCAGCTCGTAAGGCCACGATCCCTCCACAATGGCCCGCACATGGGTATTGTCCAGAGAAATGTACCGTATCCGATTGTCCGTGTAGTAATCGTGGCCGCGATCGGCAGTTGCCCTGCTGATGCTCATGGCGCTCAGATCATGCAGCAGGAAGCCGCAATCATCATTGCCGGAAACAAATATCTCATCCTCCGTGGCGGGTGACTTAAACCAGGTGATGACCTTTTCGTAAGGAAGAGTGCTGCGGTCGAACGTGACGAAGTGCGACCCGGCGAAGAAGAACTCGCCCTGTACATTTGTGTCGGCCACGCTGATGACCCGCTTGTAGTCAGATAGCTTGATCTTGAAATTGTACGCGACATCCACCACGCGGCCACGCAGGCCCTCCAGCTTGCCCTCCACAAAAACGATATCTCCGCATTTCAGGTCAAAGGCGTCATTGTAGTAAGACAGATTCATATTCCGCGCCGGAAAATGGACGCGAACGACCGATTTTCTCGGCGTAACTGCGGGGCAAATGGAGTGCGCCTCCCCAGGTGCCTTGCGATGCTCTTCTGCGGAACCATTAAAACCGATCTTGAACATGTTGCTTCCTCCCTTTCCGATCTGTATCGTTCTTTACAATACCCATTCTACAGAAAGAGGTGTCCCATAAACTGGACAGTGCCCTGTGCCGCCCCCTGCCGAGTAGACAAAACTTAGGGTACTATCTGTGAGGGGTGCCAAATCGAACTTCCGTAGGGGACCATTTTTGTAGCAAGCGGTATGTGTTCATGGTTATAAAAGTATATACTCGCCCACCAGTTCGGCAGCAGCTTGAATTGTCCGCGGTTTCGCTCGGTAAATGTGCAGGTGCACGGCAGGGCGATGGAGAAGCAGCCTTCCACCGCCTTACCCGGTGAGCTGCCTGTGTAAGGCCGCGGGTGCCGCCGATACCATCGGCAGTGTCATCAGTCAGACCATGTAGCCCGCAAAAAACAGCCGGAGAGGGACGGATGATGCCATCCGCCCCTCTCCGGTGCTTTCCTGACCTCTTGGCTTTTGGGTCACGGAAAAAGACATAATAAACTGTGTCACTCCTCCACTGCCACATATCGCTGCTTGGGACTGCGGGGTTTATCGGGCAGCGTCATCCGAATCGCTCCGCACTCTACGAGAGGATCAAGGTAACGCCGCAGGGCATACTGCCCTGACGCAATATTTAGATATGCAATGATCTCGCTGCGGCTTCGAGGTGTACGGCAGAATTTCAGCAGACCTTTTTCGTCTTGCACGTTAGCTTGTTTTACATCCTCGTCGCCGACACTTCCCGCTGCACCATGCTCACCATTGTACAGCGTCACGACAAATTCGCTGCGCCGATCCGCGAATACCGGCTCTGGCAGGTTGCGGTTTTTCATGGCAAACCGAATCGTAGGAATCCCGGAATAGCGATTCTCAGTTTCCCCCAGGGTCTCCATTACGGTAACAAGAACCGGGTTTCGGGTATCCGGCTGGGCATTGCCCAACTGGTCGAGAGTCAATCTACCATAAAGCCCACCCGGATTTGTGATCTCGATCCGATTGGAATACATGACCAACTGGATCGGCATTCCCTCGGTATGCAGACTATAATCCCGGTGTACCAACGCATTGAGTATCGCCTCGCGGACAGCGTCCATAGGGTACTGCGGAATATCAATTCTCTCGCCTGTTTCTTTGTCGATCCTTGTGGCCGTCCGCATATTGGCTCGAACAAAGGTCAACGCACCCTCCAGCATATCCGGAAGCGTACCTTCGATCCGCTTTGTGTCGCTGAATCGGTTGCCCTCTGCGTCAAGAACGCCCATTTGCTCTGCGGGTACACAGGTGGCAATGATGCTCAGTTGCGGATAAAACGCCTGCGGGTAGAGTCCGAACAGCAGCAATGCCGCCATGGTGATTTTCCCATCCCGCGTGATGCCGGTCAGTTCATACTGCTGTGCCTCCGACATACCCGCCAAATTCGGACGCGCACATGTTTTTCTCTCCAAATACGTTTTTACCTTAGACATATCCAGCGATTGGAAGGACACCCTCTCCACTGGACGAATATCGTCTTGATATTTCTTTCGGAACGCCTCGTAGCTGTATACTTCGTACTCCGTCATGGGCTTGTCTCCGTCACCTACGCGGATATAGGACCCGTGCAGCCGTCCCTTGGCTGTTTTGAAGCAAGGGCGTTCCGCAATATCAACGGGTGGGATCTCCGCAGAGACAAATGTAAGCCCATCTTCATCCACCTCGGTAAATTGCGGTCGAACGATCGGCGTCATTTGTTCGCAGTATTCCATTACCTTGCGCTCCAAGTCCTGTGCGTCGTAGACGCCCGCCTTTGCGAAGCCGTTCTTTTCCTCCAAGCCGAACACAAAGATTCCCCCGCTATTTTGATTGGAAAACGCAGAGATCGTATCATATAACCTTTCAGGACAGCCCTGCCGTGCCGCCTTTACTTCTATGGTTTGTCCTTCACAGCCACGAACCCGAATGCTTTCAATCAGATCGTGAAGCTCCTTTTCTACCATACAAATCACTCCTTTGCACCCATTCTAACATATAGAACGCAAGAAGTGAAGAAAATTCGCAAGACATTCCTTGACTTTTTTCGAGCTTTTCTTATGTTATTAAAAATAACGTAAGATGTTCTTGCGTTATTTCTTGGGTTATTGGCTTGCATCTTGCGACAAGTACCGAAAACTACTACGCTGGTCATGGTATGCGTAATTTGACCCCGCTGTAACCAAAGAATAGGCGTGGCAGCCGTGCGCTCACAGCTTCTTCAGCCACGCCAGAAACTCCGCCGTGATCTCCTCCTCTACATCCTCATCCTGCTGCTTGCTGGCCGTATCGTCGTCTTTCCACAGCAGCAGCACCTGCCGCACCGCCTGCTTATCACGCCGGAACGTGCGGGCGTCCAGCCCCTCATACGCCGCGTGGTAGTCGGGGTAGTGCAAATCATAATACCGGTAGTCCTCGATGGCGTTGTCAAATGCCGACAGTTCTCCATCGGGCGCAAGCACCGACGCCGCCATGCACACCAGCCGCGCCAAACGCCGCAGGTGGTCATCCTCCCAATCAAATCGTATCTCCGGCGCGAAGTCCTCTACCGGTGGGTCGGAGATGAACCGGCGGTTATGCCTGCAGTCCCGGTCATCTCCTCGCAGCTTCATGCGCGGTATAGCGCCGATCTTCTACAGCTCCTTGGCGTAGCGCCGATAGGAGGCGGTTGAATGCTGACCATACCAGGCATACGCGCCCAGCTCCACCTCACCGCAGTGGGTCAGCCAAAAACAGAAAAACAGCAGCTCTGCCGTCAGCTTATCCGAATGCTGGCGGTTTTTTCGACGCGGAATGTCCATGAAACCTCCTCCTCTCAAAAATATCTTACAGAAAAATTTTCGCAAGTCAAGATTTCGGACAGCAGTATGCAACGATTTCAAAAACACGCGTGCTATGATGCAGTCCCGCGAGATGCTTGAGATGCCCTCTCATCCATCTCGTCACCCCGTTGTATGATATGATATACAAAAGCGTCGGGAGAAACTCTGACGCGATTGGTGAAATGCTGAGAGTTCAAAGAAAGAGAGGTTATGAAAATGGATATCCAGAGGGCGGCAGAACTGCTGGCAGCGCGCAGCACGAAAGATTTCGGTAATGCACTGAAAGATCGTGGCGATCCGTTCAAGGATTTTTATAAATCCTTACCCATCTGCATTTTGGATGCCGTGTTTTCCATCGGCGTTCGGTACACCTCGGTCGTAAACGTGGTTAACAGCTATATGGCGACATTTGATCTCACCATATCCAGAACGCAGACGGACGAGACGGAGCATACGATCCGTGATTTCCTCACGAATGTCGCGAAGTATGATACGGTTGAGGACTTTTCAAAGAACGTGCTCCACAATATGCAGCGGACTTCCAGCCGCAACGGGATTTTGAAGGCGGAAGCGTGCCGGGAGGTCGCGCTGGTCTGCCAGAAGCACGGCATCAATAAGTCGCTCAGCCAGTATGTGCGGGACGCCGCCATGGGCAAGGACGTGACGGTCATCGACGGCATGGATGACCTCATCCGCGAGCTGCGCCGGCAGGGCAATAACCTGAATCAACTGGTCGTCATGGCGCGGCAGGGTCACGTCGAGCTGGCCAACATGGAGCCGTTCATGGAGGTGTATGAAAACACATGGCAAACGTTAAATTCATTGCTGTCTCGCGTGGGCTGAGGGGCATTGTTGACTACGTCACCAACCGGGAAAAGACGGTGGAGCAGCTTATCAGCGGCGTCAACTGTGTAGCGCGGACGGCGGTGCCGGAATTCGAGGCAGTGAAAAAGCAGTTCCGCAAAACGGAGGGCCGCGGCTACTACCACATCGTGCAGGCGTTCGCGCCGGATGATCCGCTGGACTTCGCAACGGCGCACGAGCTGGGCGTGAAGCTGGCAGAGCATTTCGCGGGCTACCAGTGCATCGTGGTCACCCATATGAACACCGCCCACATCCATAACCACATCATCATGAACTCCGTCAATTTCGAGACGGGCATGAAATTCCATCAGCCCGCAAGGGAGATGCAGCAGGTCATGGACTACTGCAACCAACTCTGTCGGGAGTACGGCTTGTCCGTCACGGAGTCCAAGGCCGACCCGTTCCGCATCCCGACGTGGAAGAGGCGGCTGACGGATCATATCAAAGAGGCTATGGAGCAGAGCCGCACGCAGCAGGAGTTCATTGCGTATATGAATGCCTATGGCTACGATGTGAAATGGGAGCCGCATCAGAAATACATCACCTACACCACGCCGGAGAACATCCGCTGCCGGGACAGCAAGCTGTTCGACCAGACGCTGAAGCGCGAGAATATGGAGCTGTACTTCCGGCTGGGCGGCGCGGATTATCTGCAAGCCTGCCGGGAAATTGCCTATGACCATCGTGAGCCGACACCTACGCTGGAGGATGCCGTCTGCGGCATGGCGGGTACAGTGGCTGCCATCTGCACCCTCTGCGAGGACGAGGACAGCGAGGTCAGCGACCTTGCCCGTGAGCTGTATTACAGCAGTCTCTTGCTGCAGGAGCTGGTGGAGTGGTATCAGTCCCGCCGTCAGGAACAGGAAAATTACGAGGAAGAATATGGGCAGTATCACGGTTTCGACATGACCATGATGTAAGGAGGAGCGAATGAACGAATGTGCCTATAAGAATTACGATGAGCTGCCCCTGATGCTGAATGTCGTGCAGGTGGCGGCGGTGCTGGGCATCTCCCGCGCCGGAGCGTATGAATTGGTTCACAGCGAGGGTTTCCCTACGCTGAAGATCGGCAGCCGCATCGTGGTGCCGAAGGACAAGCTGTGGGAGTGGATAGACGCCAACACAGCGCAAAAATAACCACGCTGTAACCAAAGAATACCCCCGCTGTGCAATTGATAACTTTCTCTTAACTCTGCCCATCTCCGATAGCTATTAAGGTCGGTTTGTGGTATGTGTGTTGGCTACCAAAGAAAAGGAGTTGATACCATGCCGAAGAAACGAGCTAACGGAGAAGGCAGCATCCGCAAGCGGAAAGACGGCCGCTGGGAGGGCCGCTACACCGCAGGCAATGATCCCACCACCGGCAAGCCCATCCACAAAAGCGTCCTCGCTAAAACCCAATCCGAAGCCAAGGAAAAGCTCAAGCAGGCCATCGCGGAGGCTGAAAAGCTGGACATGAGCCGTGCAAAATCCTACACGCTGGGCGCTTGGATCAAGCTGTGGTATGAGGTCTACGCCGAGCCACGCCTGCGGGAGAAAACCAAGGACTACTACCTCAACTACATTGACAACCACATCATTCCCGAGCTGGGCAACACGCCGCTGGAAAAACTGACCACCATCCAGATTCAGAAGTTCTACAACGACCTGCAAAAATCCGGCCGCATCCAGCGATATACCCACATCAAACTGAAAGACAAGGGTCTCAGCACCCGCGTGGTACGGGGCATCCACACGCTGCTGAACAACTGTCTGGAGCAGGCGGTAGCAGAGCGGCTGATCCTCGCCAACCCTGCCAAGGGCTGCCGCCTGCCAAAGCTGGAAAAGCGCGAGATGAAGATACTGCCGGAGGACAAGATCGGCCCGTATCTGGCTGAAGCAGAACGGCGCGGACTGCTGGCGGCTTTCTATCTGGAGCTGACCACCGGTCTGCGCCGGGGCGAGCTCCTCGCCCTGCTGTGGACGGACTTGGATGTGGAGAACATGACCATCTCCGTCAGCAAGCAGGTGAACCGTATCAACGGTGAACTGGTGGTCAGCCAACCCAAGACGCCCAACTCCATCCGCAAGCTGGCCATCCCGCAGCGGGCGGTGGAGCTGCTGGTAGAGGAGCACGCAAAGCACCCACACAGTCCCTACCTGTTCGTGTCGCCCAAGACCGGCACCATGTTCGACCCGGACTCCTTCCGCCACACCCATGAGAAGATCCTGAAGGCCATCGGCGCGGAGTACATCAGGTTTCACGACCTCAGACACACCTTCGCCACGCTGTCCCTCAAGTACGGCGTGGACGTCAAGACGCTGTCTGGTGCGCTGGGACACTACGACGCGGGCTTCACTCTCAGCACCTACACTCACGCCACGGAGGGGATGAAGCGTGACGCCGCCGACACCATCGGCAGCGTCATCAGCCAGACCATGTAGCCCACAAAAATAGTCCGAGAGGGACGGATGATGCCATCCACCCCTCTCCGGTGCTTTCCTGACCTCTCGGCTTTTGGGTCACGGTTTGGGTCAAGCGAAAAACGCCAAAATGCCACGTCACTATTTGAGGATATAAACAGAAAAAGTTCCTGATTTCTTACGAAATCAGGAACTTTTTGGTGGAGACTGCTGGACTCGAACCAGTGACCTCCTGCGTGTGAAGATACGATGCGCGCCGGAAAGCGTTGCTCCGCAACACTTTCCGGCGCTTTTGCGTGCTTTCGGCTCGGTGGGCGATCCACTGTGTCCGCCTGTATCCACCTGCTTTTTTCCGTGTTTGGGTCACGGTTTGGGTCAAGCCCTGCAACGGCGCAGAAATGACCACGCTGTAATTAAAGAATAGGCGTGCCGCCTGTCAACTCCCTTCAAAATAGTCAAATCCTGTGGTCGCGCACCCATTGGAGAAGCGAGTCGTAGTCCATTGTGCCGGAGGCAACGGATAATCCGACCTCCACAACTTCCTCATTGGTACACTCCATGTGTATCCCGTTCACTTCCAGAAACGTCAGCATAACGTACATACCGATGCGCTTGTTGCCGTCCACAAAAGCGTGGTTGGAGATGAGCGTATAGCCGAGCCGTGCGCCCTTTTCCTCCTT
>ENA-UPSY01002114-UPSY01002114.1-human-gut-metagenome-genome-assembly--contig:-NODE-2114-length-18196-cov-11.807826_pt1 | contig 18196 bp, 19 predicted proteins | sample MGYA00250044_ERZ773365 | MGnify/ENA primary metagenome ERZ773365 (study PRJEB29103, sample SAMN06111932) | human gut metagenome | biome: human gut; feature: ankylosing spondylitis patient; material... | reverse complement strand
TTTTATAAATCAGAAAAGAAATGAAGAATTTTATTTTTGCCATGTGTGGCTTTTTAATGATGTCTTTGGTCTCGTTGAGTGTGCAGGCATCAAGTGTGGAATCTCCCAAGTGTGAATATGTGAATCCATCGGTTAATGCCGGTTTGCCGGATATTCAGTCTATCACTTTGGAAACAGTTCCGGCTGATTGTGTTGTACTGACCATGACACCTCCCGTCTTCTTGGTTGCAAATAACCCGGCTATGATGTGTTCGATGAAAGAGGAAGCGGCTATTCAAGGGATACGAATTAATGTTCCCAAATGTCCGTTCAGATACATCTATAAATCTAAACATTGTACGCATTATAGCTATACCGCATATAGTAAACTGATTACACCATATTGAATGATAGCAGCCATGAGTAACAAGGAGTTTGTACTAAGCGTATTTGATAAGAACACCCCGTCTAATCTTGTAGTTGAAAATATACTTTCAAGAACGGGATTGGATGGTGAAGAACCTTTTGCCGAGAAAAATCGGGCAAGATTAGAGGTCGCTTGTGCAAAGCAAATTCCGTGGATGATACAAAATCCATCTTCGGTCAGCGAAAGCGGATTTTCTGTGTCTTGGTCTAATTATGTTGATAGCCTAATGAAATTGTACTCATGGCTGTGTAAGCAGTACGGCTTGAAAGACGAACTGAGTAACAAACCTAAAGTGACTTTTTTATGATATTCGCTCCACACATATTGCAGGTAAAAGTTATCACCCCGATGGATAAGGATGAGTTTGGCAGACCTATTCCCGGAACAGGTGGTGAATACTGGCAGGAAGTATGCAAGTGCCGTTGTGATGATAACACTACCAAGGAGTTTAAGTCAGAAAACGGCTCAGTATATCGCCCTAACTATCATGTAGTATGTGAGAAAAGAATTACTGTCAAGGCTGGCGATGAAGTACGTTGCATGGATGGTGATGGCGTAAGAGGTCAAGGCGAAGTCTACACGATAAAGAGTACAAACTACTTTAACTACTCGGAATTATGGATGTAGATTTCGATTTCTCAGATGTTGACTCCTTTTTCGATGAAGGAGAATGGGAGGTCGAAAAGAAGATGATTGATGTAGGTGATGAAGCTGTGAAGTACGCAGAGGAACATGGGGATTATCAAGACCATACACTCACTTTGAGAACGTCCAATGATTACGATGTCGATAAAGATGGTTTGACACTGAAAAACGAAGCGGAATACGCATCATTCGTAGAATCTAAAGGGTATGATGTTTTGAGTAGTGCTGCTTTATATGCGGAGAAACGATTAAAAGAAGAATTTGAAAAATGAAAAAGTACATTGGAACAAAACAGATTGAAGCAGAACCTATGACATTGGGTGAAGCTTGCAGTAAAGGCTTGGTAAAAAGTGAAATAGAAGAGAATGAGTCTTATAAACTAGGATATCACATTCGTACTGAATATGGCTATGAAAGTTGGTCACCCAAAGAACTGTTTGAAGAATCATATCGAGAAGTCAAGGAAGAAACTCCTATCTGTTTCGGTGATGCTATCGAAGTGTTAAAACAAGGTGGGGCTGTTCGTAGAAGTGGTTGGAACGGTAAAGGTTTGATGGTATTCAAACAAGTGCCAGCTCATATCGAAAGCGACATCATCCCTAAGATGCAATCGCTTCCCCAATCGGCAAAAGACCTTATTCTGAAAGGTAAGGGATTTATTGACTATACAAGCCAGTGTCTTATCTACAACGAGAATACCGGACGCGCTGATTCATGGGTTCCGTCTATCAGTGATGTATTTGCAGAAGATTGGGAGATTGTGGAATGATAGTAACTACCGACATAGGAAACATCCTCTACCGGGACTGCAAGGCTTTCGGAATAGATCTAGTGCCTGATGGTGAAACGCTGACGGGTGAATTGAAGTCCGAAAGGATTGTCATCCACACGAAGAAACAACAGCCGGGAAAGTATTGGAAGAAATCTTTCGCAGAAGTGAATCTATGTGTACCCAATTTAAGCGAGAATGAAGCGAACACAATCCGGCTTAACGAACTCGAAAGAAAGGCTGGCAAGCTGCTTGATGATGTAGTAAGCACCTATGACGGTACAACCTATCGTTATTCTATCGAATCAATTGGCACGGAAGCGGATACAGCTTTGAAATGCCATTACGTGAATGTGAGAATTTTATTTGAAGTAATAAATGTAAAACTATAAGATTATGATTTCAGCAGTAGGAATAAAAAGAATCTTGTTTGCCGACATTGATAAGGTAACGGCAGACATTACCCCCGAAATCGCAAAGACTTTGATTCAAGCCGCTATCAAAGCGAAAGATGAGGTTTTGAATGTACACGGGGAAACGTGGCAGATTGAGGAAACGGAAGCCTCTGTCACCGGGTACAAGAACCAATTAACGGGAAAGAATTACCGTTACGATGATGTGCCGGGAGAAGTATCGCCCGCTTTCTCTATCGGACAATATGACTGGAAGACCAAGAAAGCGTTCATGGGTGGCGATGTTATTCAGGCAACATCTAAAGATGTAGGTTGGAAGCGTGCTTTGGATAAAGTTATTATCAACAAAGCATTGTTCTGTCTGACCGATGATGATGTCTGGTTCATCTTCCCAAAATGCCGTATTGTTTCCCGTGAAGCCAATACGGATAAGGCAATTGCAATCGCTGTAAAAGGCTTGGTGCAGGAACCGGGAATCGAAGGTGTTTCTTCTGAGTATAACTATGAAGAAGGGCAGATTAAAGCTTTGCAGGCATGAACTACAGTAACCATTGTACCTACTCCTTCCGATGCGACCGTAAAGCTGGACGGTGCAACGGTCAAGTCAAAGCAGGTGAATGCTGGGGCTACCGTTCACTATGAAGTGTCGAAAGTGGGGTACGTCACTCAGTCAGGAGATATTAAAACCACTCCTTCTGAAGTTGATACCACTCTTAAAAAAGAGATAACATTGGTAAAAGCACAAGAGTGATAACCGGGGGATGGATATATACCATTCCCCCTTTTAGTTTAAGAATATGAATCAAGCAGCAAAAACGGTTTCTGATGCTTTGTTAGGGCTGGATTTCATGAATGTGGAGATAGGAGGAATGGTTTATACCATTAAACCTCCTACAATTAAAATTATCTGTCGTGCCATTCATCATTTTTCCAATATCGGCATGACTGGAGATAATGTCATGGAAGCTATTAAAGAGCTTCCTGAAGCTACTGAAGATATGCTGAAAGGTATTTCTTGTTTCATCTGTGGCAGTGAGGAACTGGCTGATAATTTGGAGAACGGGACTTTTGAAGAAGTTAGGAATGCTTTGGAGGTGTGTTTTTCCATGATGGATATTTCGGCTTTTCAGTGTGTCAGCTCGATGAGGAACGTGTCGATGCTGGCAGCAAGACCGAAACAGTAGGAAACACAACGTTCTTCGGGCAGATAGCCTATTTGATTGACACGCTGCATCTGAGTTATACAGAAGTGTTTGAGATTATCCCTTATCGGAATCTGCTGATGATGCAACGGGATAAATTACGCGCAGTATATGGTGGTCAGAAGGTGAATAGAATCAGTGGTAAGGAATTGGCTAATCGTCGGAAAAAATAAAAGGCGGATTATTCCGCCTTATAATTGATTTCTTTAAAATATTCATCAATATCTTCTTTTGTCGCTTTTCTTAATAAAATAGGACTTGGTTTAATATATTTAAGTAGAGCAAGATAATATATGTAAAATTTATCAGCTTCAAATAGATGTCTTGTTTGCTTTCTAAATTCCCATTCTTTTGCAACTTCAAAATCAGTGGATAATATATGGAATAATCCACATTCCTTGATATTTGCCAATGTTTTGATTAGTTCTGTATCTTCATAAATAATGGATGGAATGGCTAATATTTTATTTATATCGTTTTTAAGTGAGGAAAATCGACCATGATAAATAATTTCTAAGCTTAATTTTTCAACACTTTTAAATTTAGAATTATCTAATAATTGATGAACATAAGCTTTAGGTTCTATAATATCAATTTCTTCAAATATCCCCTCGAATGTTTTGATAGGGATGTCGTCATAAAGGTTACTTTTACTACTTCCCGAATAAATATTAGTTAAATATGCTACAATATTTATCATATCGTTTGATATTCTAATTAAATGTTTTTGAATCATTGCCCTGACAACTTCTTGCCTTCTTTTTTCTGGAATATATACCAATAAATAGTAAAAGAAGGAACTTGTTATTACTCCAATGCTCAAATCAACAACTAGACTATTAATGTTTGCTATTCTTTCGGTAGAATAATTACAATTAATAAGGGGAATCCATCCAAAAACAATTTGTAATAGAAATAGTACAGATGTAAAATTTAAAAGGATTAGTACTTTATGCAGTTCTCTCATTATACTTTAATTTAAATATTCAAGGTTGGGGTGCGCTGTTTCGTCTCATTTTGATTTATTCCAGTATCTGTCAAACAATTCTATTTCATCCCTATTGAATATGCCAATAGGTGATATTCCTCCAGGTATGATACATTCAAATTTCCCATCATCCGTTATATTGATCACCTTTAATTGACGTTCATTTTTTAATTCAACAACCAAATCCTCTATTTTAATATCACTTTCTGATTTATCTTTATCACATATAGGTTTACTATTCGATTTTTTGATATAATCTTTAACCATAACTTTAATTTCCGAAATATCATTCGTCATTCCCCATATTTTGAAAAATAGAATGATTTGAAGTATTCCAAACACAATGATGATGATTGATACAATGTTTAATGTAGTTTCCATAATGATTTGCTTTAATATTGATAAACAAAAATATCTCAAAAATCAATCACTCCCAATTATTTCACGACAATTATTCCGTTGTCGCATATTAAATATTTGAAATATTGCCGGATAACTTGTATTTGACGAATTTAGCATAAATGAAAAAATAATGGAGTTTAAAGGAGATATATCAGGATTAGATGAATTGCTTGAAAGTGTAGATGATAAGTATTATAATACTCTTTCTCAAATAGGGAGAGACGCCACCCGAAATGCGAAGATTAACAAGATTTATGAAAATAGGACTGGCAACTTGAATAATGCAAATGGGGGATGTGTTGTCCGTAATGGGAAAATAGTAGATATGTGGGTGGAATCAGACGGTTCTCATTCCGAAGCGGTAAGAAATACAGAGAATCTTCTGATTTATTCCGAAAAATCAAAGGATGGGCTTTATTTGGCTAACGGTCAGCCTTATGCAAGCTATGTCGAAAGTAAAGGGTTTGAAGTTATTATGACTAATGGTATCTTGTATGCAGGTAGACAAATAGAAAAAAAAATATAGATATGGCAGGCATTATTTCAAATGTAGACAGTGATGTTCAGAAGTTGCGCAAACTGAAGAACGAGATAGAAAATGTCAAAAAAGCATTGATGGGTATTAATATCAAGGTCGATATTGATATAGCTAAAGGTTTGCAATCACAGTTAACCTCCCTTTTGGGGCAATACGATACATTGGTGGATAAGATTGCGGCAGCGGAAGGAAAGATTATGCTTTCTGTCAGTCGAATCAATAAAGCAACCGAAAAGATTGTCAAAGCACAAGAGGTTGTATCTAAACCTACGGCTGATCCGGCACAGAATGGAGATGCTGCAAGGCAAACAAATACGGCTGAAACGGAAAGTGTTCGGGCGCAAGCAAAGGCTTATGATGACCTGAGAACCGAGATAAACGGTATTCTTGGCACAAGAGAAGAGAATGTCAAGAGAATGATAGATGAAATGAACGCTATCCGTTTGATTAATGCTGAAATTAAGAAAATCAACAAGTCACAAGGTGATTATTCTTCCTTGTCTTCTGCTCAACAAAAACGGCTTGAACAGTTAAACAATTCATTATTGACACATAAAACTGCTTTGTCAGAGGTGAGACAAGCATTGAACAATAATGCCAAACTTGATAATGTAGCCGCTACTTCCATGAACGGGTTATCCCAGTCTTTATCAAGAATGAGGATAGCTTATCGCGAATTGACAGAAGAAGAGCGCAATTCTCCTTTTGGTAAAGAATTGCTTGCGTCTATTCAACAAGCGGATACAAAAATAAAGGAACTTGATGCCACTATTGGCAATCATCAACGTAATGTAGGTAATTATGGTAAGCAGTGGAATGGGCTTAGTATGTCTATTCAGCAAGTAGGACGCGAACTTCCTTCTTTGGCTTACGGTCCAAAAGTCTTTTTCTCTGCTATATCGAATAATATTCCAATTTTAGCAGATGAAATTAAACGGGCGAGAACTGAATATAAACTATTGAAGGAGTCGGGGCAGGCGGCTACTCCGGTGTGGAAACAGGTTGTATCCTCTTTGTTTAGCTGGCAGTCTGTATTGACCGTTGGAATTACACTGCTTACTTTATACGGTGATAAAGTAGTGGATTGGGTTGCTGGTTTATTTAAAGCTAAGGATGCCTTACAAGACGTAGCCTCTTATCAACAGAATCTTAGTAAGATTATGTCTGACAGTGTTAAAGATTCAGCGAGGGAGCGTGTGGAACTCGACACTTTATACAAAGCGACACAGAACCATACGAAATCACTGAAAGAAAGGAACGCGGCTGCTGATGAGCTGAAAAAGAAATATCCTTCATATTTCAGCAATCTGACAAACGAGGCTATTCTTGCAGGTAATGCTGCTTCCGCATACAAGAATCTAACGGATAATATACTAAAAGCGTCGCAGGCAAGGGCCGCGATGAAAATTATAGAAGAAAATTACAATAAAATATACCAGTTACAGAAAGCCATAAACGCAGATACTAATTGGACTAATAGGAATAGAGAAAGTACAAAAGGGGGAACGGCAACTACAACCGTAGTTGTTGGTTCGTCAGTAACCGGGTATACACAAAGCGGTCAGGTCTTGACTAAGGAGGCTGCTGAATACAATCGAAGAACAGACGCTCTGAGAAAGAATAAAGAAGCCGTTGAACTATTGAATAAGGCCAATGAGGAATTGGCTAAGTCAATAGATATTGTGGCATTGACGGAAGACATTACTGGTAATGAACAAGAAACAGAAGCCGAAAAGCTCCGCAAGCAAACAGACAAATACAATGTCCTCCTTGATAAACAAGCTTTGGAACAAAGGCGTTCTGCCGAAGATTTGCAAATAAAAGTTGATGAAGCTCGAATCAAGGCAATGGATGAAGGTTCTGCTAAGACCATTGCCGAAATGGAGCTCAACTTTGAGAAAGAGATGCAGGCTATCGATCGACAGAAAGAGGATGCTCTGCGGAAAAAGATTGAGGATGCACGTACTGCATGGGATGCTAATCCGGGAAATAAAGGAAAGTCCTTTGATGGGAGCGGTATTAAACTATCTAAGGATGAGAGTACACTATTTAATGAATTATATAAAGGTGGAATAGCCACTTTCGAGAAGAACTTAAAAGCATATCAAGATAAGCAGGATAATGCTTGGAATGAGTATTATATCAAGTACGGAGAGTATCAGGAAAAGCGTAAGGCGATTACTGATAAATATGAAAAATTGATTGCCAAAACAGAAGAGAATAGTCCCGAAAGGGCGAATTTGACGGCTGAAAGAAAAAAAGAACTTGATGATTTGGATGCAGAACTGATGGAGAGTTCCGAATTATGGAGTAAATTATTTTCTGACTTTTCCAGCCGTTCCTCATCATCAATAAGAGGTATTATACAAGACATTCAAGGCCTTATCGATTATATGAATGGTGTGAAGGGAACGGAGATGCCTGATTTATTTAAAGATAATGAAAAGGCAGTAAAAGCGATAAATGCGGTGATGTCCAATCCTGATTCTCTGAAAAAGTTCACATCCAACCTTTCGTCCACAGTGAAAAAGTTCAAGATGATGCTTGATGAAGAAAATCCGTTCAAACTGATTCAGGAAGGTTTTAAGAAGAATGATTTGGAAAGTATTGTGAAGGGATTCCAAGGCATAGCTTCGGCTGCGAATGCATTGGGAAACATACTTGATGGTTTAGGGGTAAAAGCGGACAGTGCAGCCGGGAAAACCGTTTCCGTGCTTGGGGATACAGCTTCTTATGCTGCGCAGGGCGCATCCATTGGTGGTCCATGGGGCGCGGTTATTGGAGGTGCTATTGGAATGGCTAAAGGTCTTGTAGGCGTGCTTGGTGCTGATTATTCTGCCTATAACAAGATGAAAGACGAGTATGGGGCGCTTATTGACGTTTGGGACATACTGATAAACAAAAAGCAGAAATATATAGATATATCTTATGGAGATGAAGCACGTAAGGCTGGGCAAGAAGTTCTGGACTTATTGAATAAGAAAGCTCAAAGCAATGTTGCACTTGGAGTAGAGAGGCTTAATGCAGGGGCGAGTGCAGGTTCTCATTCCATTGGCGTTCGTCAGAGAAAAGGAATGTCAAGCCAGGGCTGGGATGAACTTCGTAAAGCGGCACAGTCCATTGGATTCGATTATAACTCGGTTGCTGACGGTCGTATGACTGGATTATTTTCTCTTACGGCAGAACAATTGGAACGTCTACAGGAAGAGGCACCTACGTTTTGGGCGAAGTTGGACGGTGATGTGCAAGGGTATTTGCAAAACATTATTGACTGTTCTAACGAGATAGAGGATATGAAGACAAAACTTCAAGAAACTATGACCGGTGTTTCTTTTGATTCTTTTTACGATAATTTTGTTTCAACTCTTTCCGATATGGATAAGAGTAGCAAAGATATGGCTGATGATTTCGGGGAATACTTGAAAAATGCCATTTTAGAAAACCTAGTGGCAAATAAATATCGTAGCAAGATTGAAGCCTTATACAACGATTGGGCTGCAAAATCAGACAGCGATGGAAATGGAATTTTTGACCTCACTTCTGAAGAAACCAAAGACCTGAAAGATGCCCAGAAAGCATTGGCAGAACAAATCATGGCGGAGCGTGATAAAATGGCGGAAGTTTTCGGTTGGAGTACATCTGAATCCTATTCCCAGTCTTCAACTTCCAGAGGGTTCGGCACTGAAATGACACATGAAGATGCAGGAGAACTAAGCGGTAGGTTTACAGCATTGCAGATTGCAGGAGAAGAAATAAAAAATCAGAATATTATTCAATCTCAATCACTTAATCTACTGACAGTAAAAGCAGATGCTCTACTTTCCATAAATACGGAAACAAGAAATATTGCTGATGATACGAGGAATTTGATAGCGCAATCTTATCTTGAACTGGTACAGATTTCAGAAAATACAGGGGCAATCGTCAAACCTATTCAACAGATGCAAAGAGATATAGCAGAAGTTAAAAAGAATACAGCAAAATTATAGTCTATGGATGAATTATTAATTAATGGCGAAAACGCTTATACAACATGGGGTGTGAGAATGGGAGAGGGGTTTCTTGATGTTATTGGGGCATCCGCTCCCATGAAGGATTTTATTGAGAACAAAAGCCGACTTGAACATGGGAAACGGGTAATAATCAATAATCCTAAAGTCGATGAGAGGGAAATAACTCTTTCGTTCACTATCGAGAGTAATTCTCAGTCTGATTATCAAGCAAAGAAGAAAGCTTTCTTTGATGAGCTGTATAAAGGTGTGGTTGATATTCAGATTCCTGCTAATAGTAGCGAGGTTTACCATCTTATTTATACTGGCAAGAGTGTCACTTACGCACAGAGTTTAGACCGAACTTTCGGAAAAATTTCAGCCAAGTTTAACGAGCCAAATCCGGCAAACAGAAGCTAATTCACGACATTGGTTTTATTGTCGTGTATGTGAGTGCTCAAAATTGGGCACTCTTTTTTTTATCCCCGAACTTTGAAGACATGGAACAAATCGACATCAAAGACATATCCGGTGCTATCCTGCTTACAACTTTGATCAATGAAGGCTGCAAGCGTAAGTTCACTCTGATGAAGGAGGACTACATCATGTTAAAGTTCTCCTTAGAGAATCCCATATATTTCAAACTTGGCTCATACGTGGAATGTAACTTCGGATTGTTCGAGGTGTGCGACTTGCAGAAGCCCGCATTCAACACCAATACCGCCGGCTACGATTACGAATTAAGACTTGACGCCTACTACTGGAAATGGAAAAACAAAATCTTCAAATATACCCCGGAGACGGCCGGACAGGAAGCGTCCTGGAACCTGACCGCCCCGCTTGACGTACAAGCCGGTATAGTCCTTAGAAATTTGAAAGCTCTTGGTTACACATACAAAGGACAGGATTTTGTTTTCTCCATTGATTCCACAGTCGAAAACAAGTCCCAGTTGATGAGTTACGATAACATCAACATCCTTGACGCTTGTTTTGAGATGGCGAAGAAATGGGATTGCGAATGTTGGGTGACTGAAAACATCATCCATTTCGGGCGTTGTGAGTCCGGCGATGCGGTGATTTTCGAGATCGGGAAAAACGTGCAGGAAATGTCACAGTCAGAATCCCAGTCCACCTATGCCACCCGTATCTACGCTTTCGGCTCAACAAAGAATATCCCATCTGACTACCGTCCGGTTGATGAGACCGTGGTTGTGAACGGCGTGGTGCAGCGCAGGCTGATGCTTCCCGAAGGCACTCCTTACATTGACGCTTATCCTGATATGACTACCGAGGAAGCCGTCGAGCAGGTGGTTATCTTCGATGAAGTCTATCCCCGAAGAACGGGCATCATGTCGGATGTCACCACTATCGAAGTGACGGACAAGGTGGAGAATGAGGACGGCACAACCACCGAGGAAAAATGGAATGCCTACCGCTTTAGGGACACGGGTGTTAACTTTTCCGAGAAATATATCCTCCCCGGTCAGGAGCTGAGGATACGTTTCGCATCCGGGCTTCTCAACGGTTTGGAGTTTGCCGTGAAGTTCAATCCTGAGGGAAAGCCGGAGAAATTGGAGGATGGCGGATGGAACCCTGAGGCACAGCTTTGGGAGATAGTCAGGAATGAGGACTATGGCAGACCGCTTCCCGGTGATGTGCTCTTTCCCCAGGATGGAGATGAATATGTGCTTTCCGGCTGGGACAGTACGAAAATAACCGAGCTGGGGCTTGTGGGTGCCGCCGAGCAGGAGTTGAAGGAAAAGACTGAAAAGTACGCTGCCAAATCCAAGATAGACCCGAGTACCTATGGCTGCACGATGATGTCAAATGACGCATACCGTGAGGATGGCATTCACAACCTCTACAGCATCGGTCAAAAGGTCAACCTTATCAACAAGGCTTATTTCGAGAACGGAAGACAGTCAAGGGTTATCGGATTTGAATTCAATCTTGATTATTCCTTTGACTCACCTGTTTATACTGTCGGGGAAACCGCCGCCTATTCCCGTATCGGGGAGCTGGAGGAAAAGGTTGAGAGCCTTACCCTGAAGGGACAGACCTATACGGGCGGTGGTGGCAGCGGTGTGTATGTGATCGGAAGCCACGACTCCACCCCAGCAACAGACCATAACGTGTATTCCGCATTGCGCTCGCTGATCATGTTCATGCGCAAGGATACGGAGGAACGCACCGGTTTCCTATTATCCCTGTTGGGCGGAACCGTCATCAAGAAATACGCCAAGTTCGGTGATTTCGTTACCGGCGTTTCTGGAGGTTACATCGGTGAGGACGCCCGTGCCGAGCTGGAGGCTTTGGTCCTGCGCAGCTCTCTGAGTGTACCAGAACTTCGTTTCAACCGTCAGACCTATTTTGAAGGATATAATACTATAAGTCCCGGCGGAGGGCTGAAGATAAAAAGCTTTGTCGCCAATAGTGACGGCAGCTATACTGTCATCCCTGATCTGGAGGATGGTGTACCGCTGGGACAGAAGCCGGACGATATCCTCCTAGGCTTCTGGCATGACAAAAGCGTCACTACCGGTGACTTTATTGGTTTCCGGAAAATACAGTACCGTATCACTTCCGCAGATTACGACGAGAAGACATTCGTGATGGTTCCGCGTCCCGGATATGAGTTCGTTCCCCATAACGAGATGCGTCTCGGACAGACGGGGAACTTCACCGACAAGGAGCGTCAGACTTATATCATCATAGACGTGCGTGACGGTAACTGCTGCATCACCCTTGTTGACAATGCCAACACCTGGGACCCGGAGCCGGCACAGATGAAGAGCTGGTTCGGCAAGAAGAAGGGTATGACCATCAACGGGATCAACTGCGACAGGTTCTCGGCAGTATTGCAGGATATCATCATGACGGGATTGATTTTTCAAATTGATGAAATTACCGGTAGCACAGTCCGCGTTCCTATCGACTTCCCTAGCTGGGAGCCGGGCAGGAAGTATGCGTATTATTCCCGTGTGCCCCATAACGGTTCCACATGGTTGTGCGTCAATGACAAGGGCACTACTTCCGAGCCATCCGAAAACAATCCGGACTGGCTTGTATCAGCCGCCAAAGGTGACAAGGGTGATCCGGGACTGTCTGTAATAGGTGGCGGTCATTGGGAATCCTCTAAGACCCCATACGAGGTCAATACCATGGTCACTTTGGCGGGCTGTGTTTTTATCTCCAAGGTGAAAACATCCAATCCTCCGATTAAAATTGCAAGGTTCAGGAACGGCAATTATCGAAAGAAAAAGGATGGCGGTTATATCCTTGCCGGGAAATCAGCCGACTGGACCGTGCATGAAGACTGGGAGATGCTGCTGGACGGTCGTGAACTTAAAGGTGAGAGTATCACCTTCTTGGGTGAGTTCGCATCCCATCCGTCCAATCCCAAGGAGGGTGACAGCTACCGAAATACGGCTGACCATTGTACTTACATATACCGGAATGGTTTGTGGATGGTCATGGTCAAAGACGGGACTGACGGTAAGGACGGCAAAGGTTACGAGTGGATCTACACCCGTACCAACATCATCGGCCTTACCCCTGACAAGCCGGATTCGAAGCAGCAGGATGATTATATACCGGAAGGCTGGACAGATGATTTTCTTGGCGTGGATGCAGACCATCAGGTGGAATGGGCGTGCAAACGTGTGAAGCGTGATGGAGTATGGAGTGAATGGAGCACTCCGGCCCCTGTGCACCGTTGGAGTAAGGACGGGGAGTCGAATATCATGGCCGACCTTGACAATGAGATGGTGAGCGTCGCTCTTACCAGTACCGGTGTTACTACTTCCGCACAGTCATGGACTACCCATGTATCCATGTGGTACGGTACCGAGAAACTCACCCTTGAGACTTTAACAGTCAGCACGCCTGCCGGTTTCACGGCAAGCACAAGCAAGGCCACCGGAGCGGTGGCGATATCCGTCGCTGCCGGAAAGTCGGTTCCGGAACAGAATACGGTCACCATCACACTGGCTGCAATGAAGAACGGGCAGCTCTATACCCGTGAACTGACTTTCAAGATAACCGGTGTCCGTGGCGGGGCGGACGGTTCCGATGCGGTAATTTATAGCCTTGTCACTTCGGTCACGATGGTCAGCAAGAACAAGAACGGCGGTTACAGTGTAGCTTCGGTATCCTGTCGGCGTATGAAGACAGTCGGTGCAGTCACTACGGCCACAACGGACGGGGAGTTAAAGTACAGTCGTGACGGTGCGGCCGAGGTTCCCATCGGTGATGGTGTCGGGGTGGCTTCCGGTAATTTTACCAGTAGCTTGAAGTTCGTGTTCTACGTGAACGGTCAGGCGGTTGATGTCGAAACTGTCCCGATGGTTGTGGACGGCAGTGACGGAAAGGATGGTGAGAGCATCACAGCAGCCGGTCATTGGGAATCCGCCAATACTCCGTATGCCAAGAACAGTACAGTATCGTTTGCCGGAGGATCTTACTTAAGCAAGGTTGAAACCTCCAACCCTCCGATTAAAATCGCCAAGTTCAGAAACGGCAGACTCCGCAGGAAAAGAGACGGCGGATACATCCTCGCCGGCAGATCTGCGAACCGGACGGTACATGCGGACTGGCAGGAGATGGTTGCCCCCGTCGGACCGTCGGCATCCTACTGGCTGGACAGTCCTGTCAGCGTGATCAACTTCACTTCAACAGGCACGCCATCCCCGTCTGGATTCCTTGTCACTTGCAAACAGAATGTGGCAGGCAATGTAAGCACGTGCAGCACGCTTTATCTGGCAGCCCGCAAATACAACGGAAGCTGGCTGGCTCACGTAGGTGCTACCCTAAGCAATCAGATATCCGTTCCAGCGACAGCCGGATACACCCAGTTTGCCGTCCGGGCTTATAAATCCGCGTCGGACGCAAACGCATGGAATAATAATTTTGTCGCTGAAAAAGGGGTGGGTGTTGCAAATGATGGTTCCATAGGAGCGACAGGAGCAACAGGGGCGTTTCCCCGTGACAGAGGCGTATGGGCTTCCGGACAGACTTACGTCTGGAATGCGGATTACCGGGATAAGGTCATATATCTGATAGGGGGAGTTTATTATAATTTCCTTGTAAAAAATTACGGCGCTTCCGTTACCGCTGCACCCACATCTGTCAACGGTGATTCCAATTGGGAAGCTATGCAGAAGTTTGTGAATATCGCCACTGACACCCTGTTTGCCGATGGTGCGAATGTAGCCGGCTTCATGTTCAAAGACAAGGTTCTCAAATCTTTTAATGACAAAGGTGAAACTCTTCTTATCAACGGTGTAACCGGGTATTTTAAATGTAAGAATGCAGAGATTACAGGAACAATCACAGCGGATAAAGGACGTATCGGTCCGTTCTCCATCGCTTCGGGAATATTGTCCTCAAAGATCCTTTATGAAAATGAAACAAATAAATACGTCGGTTTCAATTTGTCTGCCGGACAAATTGAGTTTTATAACGAAAGGACATTTGCAAACGTAAGAATCGGGGGAAACACGCAGTTTGTCACCATTGAAGGGATTAAGTATGATGCTGGAATTGACATACAGAGTCCAAATGCCATGATCGGGATGCACATCAAGACTCCGAGCATTCCTCTATTCGTGGAGGGAGGTAACATTTTCCTTCATCCGAACAATGACAGCTATGTTTCTCTTCGTGGCATAGTTGGCAACTGGAGGAATATCTCTGTCAAAGCTTCATTGAACAACAACGATGATAATGTGATGTTTATTAATAGAGACAATATAGAAGTGACGCTTCCTCCGGATGTTCCGGGACATACTATATACTTCAAACGTATGAGCGGCGGAGTAAGATTGACAGGAGGACGGATCCTGCCTGCTCCCGGAGGACAGGAGGTGTCTTATATTGATTTGGATTTTGCATCCGGCTTCATTAAGTGTATGGGTAATTATTGGGTTATGTTTTATTGCGGATAATTTAAATATAAAGTATGAGAATAAATTTTGCACAATTCCCTATTTATGATGGGATTAAAAAAGAAAAGCTTATAGCCAGTAACATCACTGAGGCCTTCGGTGACTGGATATATAAGAACGTAGCGGGCTTGAAGGCGCATCTCCTTGCGGAGAAAATCTTCAAGTCGACTGTAGATGGTGTGGAACTTGACGAAGAGGAGGTGGATATCATAAGACGCTCCACCTCCATGCTGCCCGGTCTGCTGGCGGACTCACTGAATGATTATCTGGATAAAAAGAAGGAGTAGTATGAAAGAATTATGGCAATTAATCAAGATGCTGTTCTCAAGCAAGCCGGGTGATTTTGATACTCCTGAGCTGCTTCCCATGAAGCATTATCCTTTCAAGAGATACCGTTTCATGATGTGGTGCGGACGGATGATATACCGTGCCGAGAACAAGGAGAACATAGATAGGTATATGCAGACCTATGCGGGTAAGGAAAGCTTGACGCACGAAACCATACACTTGCGTCAGGCACAGGTTATCGGCTCATGGGTAAAATACTACTGGCGGTATTTTGTCGAGTGGGTTAAGGGAAACCCTATCTGCCATCCTGCGAGTTCGGCATATTATACCATCTCATACGAAATGGAGGCGTATGCCAACGAGGGCAATTTGGATTATCCCGTGAACTACGACGGAAGCAACCTTTCCCGGTACAAGATAAAAGGTGGCAGGAAGAAGCTGTACAAATCGATTGGCGGCACTTCAAAAGCGTGGAAAACTTATATAAGAACTTTATAAAATTTGGATATTATGAGTGATTTGAATTTAGAAAATATAGTTGGCTTTAAAGCTGTGGATAAAAACGGCAACGAACGACAGGTGACCGTCGATGAGATGACAGAATTAGTTTCCGCACGGATTGTTTCCGCTGCATCAGAAATATCAACATTTGCTGCCGCTACGGCAGCCGGAACAGATGAGTTTGAGGACCAGTTGCCCCAGTCCGACACCTTCTCTTGGCTCCGTACTTTGGACGGTTCCAAGAACCCAACTTTAACATCTTCTTCGGCTGCCGCGAAAGTCCTGGGAGAACTTTTGCCACTTTCGACAAATACTAATAAGGGATTAACAAGGAGAACAGCATATTTTGATTTAATTCAAGGCAAATTATACAAGATAGCATATAAAGAGGAACTACATGTATATAAGCCTGTAATATGCTTACTATATGTGCTAAGAAGTGGAATATCGTCTTGCTATGTAGCTTCATTAAGTGGGTATCGTAATGGAGTTTCCCATTTTAAATTGATATGTGGAAATGATATCCAATTTAAGCTGTATCAAAAGTTGAATAGCGCTAATTATTTTGACTTCATGCTGGAATGCCCTGATAATTCAGCTGGCATTATGGAGATAAAAGCCATGATTGATTTAACGGTTGTTGAAACGACAGAATCATTAAGTGATTGGCAACAAATAGCAACAAAATAATAGCATAAGTTGAGAGCTGGGAGAACTGTTCACTAATTTGAAGCTGTTTCCATTCATGTATAGAGGGAGAGTTAGTGATGCAAATCTAGCAGTAGACAATGGTTGGTATGAAATATTTGGTGACATTTCCAATGCTCCATTTACCCAAAGTTGGGGACCGCTATTTGTCATTGGGCATTCATATAAAGTCCAGTTCGCTTTTTATTCTGTTTCAGATGGGTTTAAATTGTATGTGAGACAACTTAACCATACCAATTTTGGATGGAATAAAATAGATTTGACACAGGTATAGGAATTTTGTACTTCTGGGATGGGGCAGAACAGCGTAGTCTAAAAAAGCAGCTATCCATCACGGGCAACTGCTTAAAAATGGTTTAAAAAATCTATAAACCCTATAAGTAAAGTCATTTATGAGAGAATCTGCATTTCCTTACAAAGATAGTGATAATAAAATTAAATGCTATCGTTTTTATGTCAAAGAAAAAGTTTGCCATTTACCCCAACTACCGACCCAATATAGCCTGATCTTAATAAATTGCCCCGAATAGGTTGCTTGAAACCCTATTTTTTGAACATCATTTGTCCCTATAAATATAACAGCATTTTGCCCATCACCACTTTCGAATGGAGAATTAGATGTTGATTTAGTTGTTTTCCGAATCCCATTCCATGTAAATGTATTGTAATCTTCAATGGGATTAACATCTCTATCGAAGAACTGTTCCATAGGCATTAGTCCATCTTTCTTGGCTGTAGCAACACCAATCAGTTCTCCCAGATCGTGAAATATGCCAATACTCTGTTAAAAAGAATACCATGATTGCCAACCTTGATTAGCCCAATTCTGCCTATATTGGGGCCTGTTTGAACCTTGCATATCATACACGATTTGTACAACTAAAACATTAGCTCTAAATATTATTAGTCCGCCATATTTATATGGAGAATCTTGACATCCATCTAAACCGTACATTCCTGGATTAGTATAATTGTCAATAGACATATTGGATGTTATTTTAGGTCTGTCTATAAAGCCTCCTTTCCAAGCAAGTCCGTTGCTTGTTTCGCTCACAACAGGTATCAGTTCTCCCAGGTCGAGATTATAAGATTAATATTGTCGAATTTGATTATTTTGGAGGAAATAGCTAAATTTAAAATAAAAATATGCTAGAGAAGATACGATACAGGTTGGTCTTTAACCGCCAAAAGAAACTGAATAAGCAAGGCACGGCCCTTGTACAGGTTGAAGCTTATTTAAATCAAAGGAAAATCTACCTGAAGACCAATGTTTACCTCAAGCCTGAATGCTGGAGTCGTGAGGGGGCACAAGTCATTAACCACCCCCAATCTAACGAACTCAACGCAATGCTCTATGAATACATCCTGTATCTGCAAGGCATAGAATTGGGGTATTGGAAGC
>ENA-UPSY01002112-UPSY01002112.1-human-gut-metagenome-genome-assembly--contig:-NODE-2112-length-18225-cov-3.237877_pt1 | contig 18225 bp, 15 predicted proteins | sample MGYA00250044_ERZ773365 | MGnify/ENA primary metagenome ERZ773365 (study PRJEB29103, sample SAMN06111932) | human gut metagenome | biome: human gut; feature: ankylosing spondylitis patient; material... | reverse complement strand
GTGGTAACTTTCAAATTTGCCATCATTTCGGTTCCGTTACGACTGATCTTCGCATTGATCGTTGCACTGCTTTTATTCTTTAAATGGGAAAAAGCTTCTGTCCATTTAGGGGCAAGATAGTAAAGGAAAGCACATCCAAGCAGTGCAAAGACTGCGGAACCTCCGATATATGTATGTTCGTTCAGTGTGAAAAGATAGTCACTGTAGGCAGTTACTTTCAGGCTGTATCCGAGTTCAAGGATCCAGCTTGCGAGATATTCGATCAATGTGTAGACTGCAAAATTCAGAAAAAACACAAGCTCTGGTTTGGGAATGAGTTTCTTCATAAACAGTAAAAGTAATATGCCGAAAATCCCATACATAGGAGCCCATGGAAAGAAAACTGCTCCATCAAAAGAAAATTCTCCTGTCTTTAAAAGATGTATCAGGTTCTCTACGATCCATCCAAAAATAGAAAAAGCATGAAAAAGAAAAATGCAGGACCAGAGATCGTATTTACGAACCGGGTTGACCGGTGATCTTACAGCAGAAAATGGCGGTTGTACAGAAAAAAGGAAAACCGGATACTGGTCAGGTGCAAAATAAGAGGTCTGTGTATAAGGACCTTCCGAGTCATCATAAAGTGCCTTACTGATCAGAAGCTCATCTTCGGAAGGAATATGTTCCAGATAGGAATCATACAGGTATTCATAGCCGGGAGAACGTGAAAGCACATAATTTCTGCGGAGTGTCAGATATAATTCAGCTTTGCAGGTTGCCATATAAGGGTTCACATATAAGAAATCGACAAGTCCCAGACTGAGCAGGGAGAGCATCTTCCATCCCAGAAAAGACAGATCCAGCAGTAAAAGCTTTTTCTTATTATGATTGCTGAGCTGGCGGGAAAGGAAGAAAGCATTTTTTTTACTGATCCTGGGATTTTCTGCCAGGATATATGGAATCATCCAATACTCATAATGCTTGTAGATTCCACCGATGACTGTAAAATTCCACAGAAACTGGTAGAGACTGCGGAAGAACATGGTAAAAGCAGGCCTGCGGATATAATGTAGCTTATAAAGAAAAAAGATTTTGGAAATCCGGGTATCTTTATAATTTTTCGATTCTAAAAAGAAACGTTTCTCGCCGATGATCAGAATATTATTTACAAAAATGCGATAGAGAAAAGCCAGGATCGCACTGATTCCAAGGATGAAGACGATAAAGTCGAAATGTTCATCCAAGAAAGTATTGAAGATCTTCAGGACTGCAAAAAAAGTAGAGGTACTGTCTGCATACAGATCCACAAGAAGATTGGTATAAGTAGCAGAAGGATTTTGATATAGATTCTCAATGTCAGTATTATGAAAAAGCCTTGTGGCAGTCTCTTCCAGGATCTGCGATGTAGTTTCGGTCTCAAAAGTCTGATGCAGATTGGAAATCGTGTCAATATGAGATAACGGATGCACTCCCAGAAAAGCGGTTGCCAGGGGATAGGAAGCTGTGAGAAGAGCGATAAGAAAGCAGACGGATACCATACGCCAGTAATTTTGTCGGATCGATCTGCGAGCATTCTTTTTTAATTCTTTTCTTTTCCACATAGTACTTTTCTCCCGTCTCTCTGATGGTATCATCATTATAGTTGAGCATGGTAAACTTTTCAATGTCTATTTATGCATCTGCTCATGTTCTTTCTTTACTTCGTTGAAGCAGGTGAGAGCATTCCATTCACAATTTGTTGGTGTGAGGATCGCTTTATAAGGAAATGGACCAGCACCGCAGCGTCTGAGGGCAGCAAGTGCCTGATCAAGTCGGTTATTCTGAAAAAAGCAGAAAAGGAACAGTGGGGCAGAAAGTTCTTCTCCGTCATAAACCTCAGTGGTGGGGGAAAAATTTTTCATTCCGGCGAGAAATCCGAGCGGTTGCAGATAGTCTTTCTGTGAGATGCAACGCAGCCGGATATGCAACGGAAGCAAGGCACGCTGGATCTTCAAAAGCTCGGGCCTGGAAGGTGCATGGAACAGCAGTAAAGTTTCATTCATAACAAACTCTCCTTTAGGATCATGATGAATCTATTGTAAGATGTTGGGATCAAAAGCCCCCAACAATGATGCCAACGGATTGTTTCGTGCTACGCACTCCCACAATCCTACCCGCTATTCGCATATCATGGCGATTACGCCCCACTTTTATGCTCATATCGGGGCGGGTCTCAAGGTCATTCTACCACCAGTGTGCAAGCACATGTGGTTTCAGACCTTTTGACCCTGACATCATTGTAATATATGTACCGAAAAAAAGAAATACAGAAATGTCACGATCTGTCCGATGCCGGAATAAAATAGTTGTAAGATTCCGGTACGGGGAGAGAACGATGAGATTTTGTGAAATGCGGGAAAAAGAAGTAGTTAATATCTGTACAGGAAAGCAGTTGGGCTGTGTTGTGGACCTGGAGCTTGATACCTGTTCCGGGAAGATTGAATCGATTGTTGTACCGGGACCGGGAAAATTTTGCGGATTTTTCGGAACGGACTGTGAATATGTGATTCCGTACAGTTGTGTAAAAAAAATCGGACCGGATGCAGTATTAGTGGAAATAAAAGAAGAAAAGTTTTTGCAAAAATACTAGACATTGTGTATAATGAGGACGGAAACAAATTCGTTTCACAGACGGATTGAAAATAAATGCCGCAGGGAGTGTGTGGTGGATTGTATATGCGGAAAGGCGGAACAGACGAATGAGATGTCCATATTGTGGAAACCCTGATACAAGAGTGATCGATTCCAGACCGGCAGAGGATAAGAGTTCGATTCGCAGAAGGCGTTCCTGTGACGAGTGCGGGAAACGTTTTACAACTTATGAAAAAGTAGAGACGATTCCTCTGATCGTGATCAAGAAGGACAACAACCGGGAGCAGTATCAACGGTCAAAGATTGAGAATGGTGTGCTGAGTGCGTGTTATAAGCGTCCTGTTCCTGCAGATCAGATCCAGAAGACGATCGAGGCGATCGAGCTGGAGATCTTTAACCGGGAAGAAAAAGAGATCCCGAGCAGTGAGATTGGAGAGATTGTTATGGATAAGTTAAAAGATCTTGATCCGGTGGCATATGTGAGGTTCGCATCAGTATACAGAGAGTTTAAAGATGCAAATACATTTATGGATGAGCTGAAAAAGTTTTTAAAATAGGAAGAACGAACCGGTTATACCTGAAGCGGAAGTATGACCGGTTTTCTTTTTGAAAGAGGAGATGAAAAAATGCGGACGTACAGGCTGGTGATCGCTTATGATGGGACAGCATACCAGGGATGGCAGAGACAGGCCAATACAGAGATGACCATTCAGGGGATTTTGGAATCCTGTATTTCAAAGGCAGCCGGATATGCGGTGGAAGTAAATGGATCAGGAAGGACGGATGCAGGCGTGCATGCCCGCGGACAGACAGCCAGTGTGGTGCTTCACGGGAAAGCGGAGGACGGATTTTTCACAGAGAAGGTAAATAAGCTGCTGCCTCCGGATATCCGGATCAGAGAAGCCGGACTTGAAAAAAATGGGTTTCATGCGAGAAAGAGTGCTGTAGGAAAAAGGTATGTGTATCAGATTGATACTGATGAAAAGCCGGATGTATTTGACCGGCGTTACACGTATCATTTCCCGAAGAAACTTGATATTGCAGCGATGCAGCAGGCAGCGGAACTTTTGACCGGCACGCATGAGTTTGCAGCTTATACGGATAAAAAAGATGAAACGTCCACAAAGCGGACAATTTATGCTATAATGGTTGGCGGACAAGGTGGCAGGATCAACATCCAATATGAGGGAACGGGATTTCTTTATCATATGGTAAGGATTCTGACAGGAACTTTGCTCGAAGTTGGAATGGGGACACGCAGGATCGAAAGCGTGACGATAGCTTTAGAGGCAAAGGATAGAACAAAGGTTGGATTTCTGGCTCCGGCAAGAGGATTATTCCTTGACGAAGTCTATTATAAGGAGAAGTCCTGGAAGGAGGAATAGATTGAAGCTAATATCGTGGAATGTAAATGGTATCCGGGCATGCGTTCAGAAAGGATTTCTGGATTTCTTTCATGAGGCAGATGCGGATATTTTCTGTATTCAGGAGACGAAGATGCAGGAAGGACAGTTGAATCTGGAACTGGAAAGGTATCATCAGTACTGGAATTATGCTGTGAAGAAAGGCTATTCCGGAACAGCAGTATTTACCAAAAAAGAACCATTATCGGTATCCTATGGACTGGGGATTGAAGAGCATGACCAGGAGGGACGCGTGATCACCTGTGAGTTTGAGGATTTCTATTTTGTGACAGTTTATACACCAAATTCCCAAAGTGAGCTTGCAAGACTGGATTACAGGATGAAATGGGAAGATGATTTCCGTGCCTATCTTAAGAAGCTGGAGAAAAAGAAGCCGGTGATCGTAACCGGTGATCTGAATGTTGCACATAAAGAGATCGACCTTAAAAATCCGAAGACAAACCGGAAAAATGCAGGATTTACAGATGAAGAGCGTGGAAAGTTCACAGAGCTTCTTGATGCAGGTTTCATTGATACTTTCCGGTATTTTTATCCCGATCAGGAGGGAATTTATTCATGGTGGTCGTACCGGTTCAGTGCAAGAGCGAAGAATGCAGGCTGGCGGATTGACTATTTCTGCGTGTCAGAATGCCTGAAGGACAGATTGGCAGATGCAAAGATTCTGACAGAAGTAATGGGATCAGATCATTGTCCGATCGAGCTGGATCTGAAATAAATACGGTTACTGTCCGGAGGGAATGAATCTGAATTGACAGAGAGGAAAGAAAAGAGATAAGATAGAAAAAGGCAGTAAGATAGGAGGTCTTTAAAATGACAAAAATAGATATTATTTCCGGTTTTCTTGGAGCCGGTAAGACGACATTGATCAAAAAGCTTCTTTCAGAAGGTTTTAAGGGAGAGCAGGTTGTATTGATCGAGAATGAGTTCGGAGAGATTGGAATCGACGGTGGATTCCTGAAAGAGGCGGGAATCGAGATCCGTGAGATGAACTCAGGTTGTATTTGCTGTTCACTGGTAGGAGATTTTGGAAAGTCTCTTCATGAGGTAGTAGACACGTATCACCCTGACCGTATTCTGATCGAGCCTTCCGGTGTCGGAAAACTGTCGGATGTTATCAAGGCAGTGCAGGATGTGCAGGATGAGATTGATGCGGAGCTGAACAGCTTTACCACCGTGGTAGATGTGACAAAGTGCAAGATCTACCGCAAGAATTTTGGTGAATTTTTCAGTAATCAGATCGAGTATGCAGGAGCAGTGATCTTAAGCCGTACAGATAAGGCAAAGCCGGAAAAGATTCAGGAAAGTGTTGCTCTGCTGAGAGAGTTAAATGAAAAAGCTCCGATCATCACAACACCAATCGAGCAGCTCCCGGGTGAAAAGATTTTGGAGGCAATGGAATCCAGCAAGTCTCTGGAAGAAGAACTGCTTGCAGAAGTTGCTCACGAAGCTCATGAACATCATCACGACCATGACCACGAGGAGCATGAGCATCATCACGACCATGACCACGAGGAGCATGAACATCATCACGACCATGACCACGAGGAGCATGAGCATCATCACGACCATGATCATGAAGAGCATGAACATCATCACGACCATGATCATGAATGTGGCTGCGGCTGTGGACACCACCATCACGATCATGAGGGACACCATCATGCCGATGATGTATTTACAAGTTGGGGAAAAGAGACAATCCGTACTTATACAAAAGAAGAGATCGGAAATATCCTCAAGACCCTGGAAGAAGATGGATCTTATGGCAATATCCTTCGTGCAAAAGGTATGGTTGCAGGTGCTGATGGAGAATGGATCTATTTCGACATGGTTCCGGGTGAGCATGAAGTAAGAACCGGAGCACCTGAATATACAGGACGTATCTGTGTGATCGGTGCAGAGAATAAAGAAGACAAACTGGCGGAATTATTTCAGGTGAAATAGTCTGAAAGAAAAAGAAAGTGAGAAAGAAAAATGAGACAATCGGATGTTATGGTATATCTGATGACAGGATTCCTGGACAGCGGAAAGACCCAGTTTCTGACATTTACGTTGGAGCAGGATTATTTTCAGATCCAGGGGAAGACGCTTCTGATCCTCTGTGAGGAAGGAGAGGAAGAGTATGATCCAAAGGAAATGCTGAAGTATGGTGTTGTGATCGAAAAAGTGGAAGATAAAGAGGACCTGACAGAAGCATGGCTTGAGGAGATGAACCGGAAGCATAAACCGGAGAGAGTTGTAGTTGAATACAATGGTATGTGGCCGGTCAGTGATTTTGAGAAACTGGCACTTCCGGCAGGTTGGAAGATCGAACAGAAGATCGCAACTGTTGATGCAAGTACTTTTCAGATGTACCTTACAAATCTGAAGCCATTATTTGTTGAAATGGTAAAAGGGGCGGAACTGGTTCTTTTTAACCGCTGTGAGGACAGAGGTCCGCTGGCGGGATACAGAAGAAGTGTCAAAGTGGTCAGCCCACAGGCAGAAGTTATTTTTGAAGATGAGAACGGAGAAGTCGACAATATTTTTGAGGATGAGGTTCCGTATGATTTAAATGCTCCGGTGATTGAGATCCGCAGGGAAGACTATGGAATCTGGTATGTGGATATGATGGAAAATCCAGACCGGTACAAGGGAAAAGTAGTAGAGTTTGTGGCAAAGGTGATGAAGCCACGGGCTTTTCCGTCAAAGGTATTTCTTCCGGGACGTACAGCAATGACCTGTTGTGCAGATGATACCTCTTTCCTTGGTTATGTCTGCAGAAGTCCATATGCACCAAAGCTGAAACCGGGTGACTGGGTAAAAGTAAGAGCAAAAGTCAGCTTTAAAAATCTCTCTGTATACAGAGGCGAGGGCCCGGTATTGGATGCGGAGAATATTGAACCGGCAGAACCGATCGAAGAAATGGTATATTTTAACTAGAAAAAGGTTGATTGACAAGAGAAAATCAAGCCGATATAATAAGGCACAGAGACAAGGGCGTTTCCAGTATGGGTGGAGATCGCCCTTTATCAATATATACCGGAGTGCGTGGGGAGCTGCTGATGGCAGATTTTCTGTATTAGGATGAAAAAACTGGAAACGGTATGAAAAAGGAGGTTGTTATATGCATAACTATACAAGGGAAGACATCATCCGTATTGTGGAGGAAGAAGATGTTGCCTTTATCCGTCTGCAGTTTACAGATATTTTTGGAACGTTGAAGAATATGGCTGTAACAGTAGGACAGCTTGAAAAAGCACTGAATAATAAATGTATGTTTGATGTGTCGTCGCTGGAGGGAATCGAAGGAGAAGAGGATTGCGATATGTATCTGTATCCGGATCTGAGTACCTTTGAGATTTTCCCGTGGCGGCCGCAGCAGGGAAAAGTAGCAAGACTGATCTGTGATGTCTATCGTAAAGATGGAACTCCGTATGAGGGGGATCCACGTTATGTTCTGCGGAAAGCAGTTGCCGAAGCGGAAGAGATGGGATATTCCATGAATGTCGGACCGGAGTGTGAGTTCTTTCTGTTCCATACAGATGAAGATGGACTGCCGACAACAGTGACTCATGAAGAAGGCGGATATTTTGATATCGGGCCATTGGATCTGGGAGAAAATGCAAGGAGAGACATGATCCTTACACTGGCGGAAATGGGATTTGAGATCATTTCTTCTCACCATGAGATCGCACCGGCTCAGCATGAAATCGACTTTCATTATGATGAGGCGATGGTTACGGCAGATAATCTGATGACATTTAAGATGGTGGTTAAGACCATTGCAAAAAGACATGGACTGCATGCTACGTTTATGCCAAAGCCAAAGAGTGAGACCTACGGTTCGGGAATGCATATCAATCTTTCCCTTTATGGAAGAGATGGAATGAATGTCCTCTATAATGCGGAGGACGTAAATGGTCTGAGTGAAGAAGGATACTATTTTATCGGTGGTCTGATGAAGCATATGAAGGCGATCACGTGTATCACAAATCCGACAGTAAATTCTTACAAGCGTTTTGTGCCGGGATATGAAGCACCGGTATATATGGGATGGTCGGCAAAGACAAGAGGACCATTGATTCGTGTATCGGCAGATAAAGAAAGAAAATCCAGGCTGGAGCTGCGAAGTCCGGATGCAACGGCAAATCCGTATCTGGCACTGGCAGTTCTTCTGAAAGCAGGCATTGACGGAATTAGGAATAAAATTATGCCGCCTGCGAATATAGATGAGAATATCCAGAAGATGACGCAGGAAAGAAGAGATGAACTTCATGTGGAAGAACTCCCGAGAAATCTTGGGGATGCCACGGCGGAACTGGAGAAAGATCAGTTTCTGATCGATGTATTGGGGGGAGAACTGGCTAAGAAGATCATCAAGGCCAACAAGAAAGAATATAAGGAGTACTGTATGCAGGTGACTGACTGGGAGATCGCACATTATCTCCACAGACTGTAGGACAGATACAACGCAGGAAATTGAACTTTGAATGTCAATTTTTAAAATGGTATGAAGAGAGGATCAAAAAGGCAACTGGAGGTGAGCAGATATGAGCCATATTATTGTGGTATTTCCGAGAAGAGATAACGCAGTAAATATCCGTAATGTACTTGTACGTGCGGGGATGGAAGTATCTGCGGTTTGTCTGACCGGTGCAAAAGTTCTGCAATATGTGGATAACTGGAGCGATGGAATCGTGGTATGTGGATATCGTCTTCAGGATATGCAATATACGGAACTAAGGGAAGCACTGCCGTTTTCATTTGATATGCTTTTGGTCGCACCCCCATCAAAATGGATGGATGAACTGCCGGAGGGTGTTGTGGGACTGCCACTGCCGATCAAGGTCTACGATCTTGTCAGTACAATGGAAATGCTTCAGCAGTCACAGGAAAGAGAAAGAAAGAAGCGGAAAGAAAGAAGCCGGAAAAGAAATGATGCAGAAAAGAAGCTGGTTGACCAGGCGAAAGCATTACTGATGGAACGAAATAATATGTCTGAGGATGAAGCACACCGGTACTTGCAGAAAAGCAGTATGGACAGTGGAACCAATCTGACGGAGACTGCACAGATGATCCTGACGATCCTGAATGAGTAGGATACGTCTTAAACTGAAAAGATACTTAAAAGGCTGCAACAGGCAGCGGAATGGAGAAAAAGATGAAATTTACAAAAATGCAGGGACTGGGAAATGATTATGTATATGTAAATTGCTTTGAAGAAAAGATAGAAGATCCATCAGCACTGGCGGTCAGGATCAGTGACCGCCATTTCGGGGTCGGATCGGATGGTCTGATTCTGATCAACCCATCGAAAGTTGCAAATTGTGAGATGGAAATGTACAACGCGGATGGTTCACTCAGAAAGATGTGTTTAAATTGAATCCGTTTTACTAAAAAATATATTTATGATTATGGGCTGACAGATAAGGAGGCAATTTCCGTAGAGACGCTTGCCGGGATTAAATATCTACAGTTTTTCATAGAAAATGGAAAGGTCGCAAAAGTAAAGGTTGATATGGGAAGTCCGATTCTCACACCGGCAGAGATCCCTGTGGTAGCGGAAGGAGAACGTGCAGTAGATGAGCCGATCGTTGTGGACGGGACAGAGTACCGGATGACCTGCATTTCCATGGGAAATCCGCATGCGATCGTGTATGTGGATGATGTGAAGAATCTTCCGATTGAAAAAATTGGTCCATCATTTGAAAAGCATGAAAGATTTCCAAACCGCGTGAATACAGAGTTTGTAAAAGTACTTGATCGCAATACTGTAGAGATGCGGGTGTGGGAACGCGGATCAGGAGAGACACTGGCATGCGGAACCGGAGCCTGTGCAACAGCCGTTGCCTGTATTCTGAACGGGTTGACAGAAGAGAAAGTTACAGTAAAGCTTCTCGGAGGAGATCTGGAAATTGAGTGGGATCGTGAGAAAAATAAAGTCTTTATGACTGGTCCGGCGAAAGTAGTTTTTGACGGAGTATGGGAAGAATAAAAAGAGAAAAAGAGAAGTATCTTTCAGGATGCAAAAAGTTCTGAAAGATACTTTTTTTTGTTGCACACACCCCTGCAGGCTCGTATGAGATGAGATTTACCAGGCAGACGAAAAAGATGTATTAAAATTTTGTCATAGGGACGGGAGAAATCTGCTGAATGTTTCGGAGCAAAAAAAGGACTACAGAAATCTGTAATCCTTTGAAATCGGAGTGACAGGATTCGAACCTGCGACCTCTACGTCCCGAACGTAGCGCTCTACCAAGCTGAGCCACACTCCGATAAAATAGGGAACTTGCAACTGCAAATTCCCAGCTACGGAAAAGGGACTTGAACCCCTACTAACAGAGTCAGAGTCTGCTGTGCTGCCAATTACACCATTCCGCATCATCTTAGTTTATTTCGTCGTATCTTGTCCGACGCAACAAGGTTATTATATCAGACTATCAGAAAAATGCAACCCCTTTTTTGAAAAAATCACGTTAGAATTTTTGAAGAAAAAAGCTTAAAAGTCAGAAAATTCAGAAAATTATTCAAAGGAAATAACACAGGGTTTTACATTTAGTGGGGGAATATGATATTCTTAAAAGAAAAGGGAGGCATAGGATATGGAGGCAGCAGAGATTATTAAAGGATTGAGAGATAAGACCGGAATGACGAGAAAGGCATTTTCGGATCATCTGGGGATTCCGGTACGGACAGTAGAGGACTGGGAAAAAGGAAAAAGGACACCGCCGGAATACATCCCGCGTCTGATTGCATATCAGTTAAAGTATGAAGAACTGATCAAAAAGCTTGGAAAAGAAGACATTGAAGAGTAGCAATGGCTGACGGGCTATAAAAGATATGGGCATATCTGAAGGGAGATATTTATGAAGAAGTATACATATGACGCGTTTATCAGCTATAGTCATAATGAAAAGGATGCTTTTGCGGCAGAACAGCTTCATAAGATATTAGAACATTATCATATTCCAAAAAGAATACAGCAGAGTTCGGGAAAAAAGAAGATTGAAAGAGTATTTCGGGATCGGGAGGAAATGCCGATTTCTTTTAACCTTGCCAGTAATATTCAGGAAGCACTGGATCAGTCAGAATTTTTGATCCTGATGTGTTCCCCCAATTCGATCAAATCAGAGTGGGTCCAAAGAGAAGTGGAGACATTCCTGAAAAGTCATAGCAAAGAGCAGGTTCTGACCGTTTTGTTAGAGGGAGAACCGGAGAAAGTATTTCCGGAAGGGGGGGGTGAAGAGGAAAGAAAGGCAGAATCGGAAGATCGAACGGAGCAGACGGTAAAGGTCAGAATTGAACCGATGGCTGCAGATATCAGGGGGAAAGATAAGAGTGAGATCAAAAAGAAGATCGAGCAGGAAAGCCTCAGGATTCTGGCAAAGATGCTGGGGTGTACTTATGATACATTGCGACAGCGGCACAGGGAATATGCACTTCACAGAATGATGGCGGTTCTGGGTGGTGTTGCCGGTGTGGCAGTGGTTTTTACGATATATGCATTTCACCAGTCCGCAAAGATCAATGAACGTTATCAGGAATCCAGAAGAAATCAGGCCAGATATCTTTCACAGATTTCAACCGATCTTTTAGATGGAGGAGACAGAGAAAATGCCCTGCTGACAGCACTTGCAGTTGTGCCTGAAGACTCCGATTCAGATGAACCGGTAGCAGAAGAGCAGATGTATGCATTGAATGAAGCACTGCATTCTTACGAGCATGAGGAGCACCTCAATTACAAACCGTTGTATAAATATGAAATGAGTGGAAATACTTATTCTTCACAGTCACAGAGTTCGGGAATGCTGAGTGAGGACGGACAAACTTATTTCTGTGTGGATCAGCTTGGCAATGCCTATGTGCTGAATGTAGAGGATGGAAGCTGTATCTGGAAGATTGCTCCGGGTGAATGGGAGACAAAAGAGACGAATGGATTTCGGAAGATTCTTCCTGTAAAAGACGAGAAGGCAGTATTGATTACAAAGAAAGGCATTTTTTATATTGACTGGAAAAAGCAGCAACTGATAAGAGAGATGAAAAATGACGCCGAAGAAGATTTCTTGTCCGAACGGGATCGGGACGGGGCATGCTGCACTGTATCGGGAACGAATCTGGCGATTGCCAACGGACACTATTTGTGGGTGTATGACCTGGAGAGTGGAGAATGTCAGCTCCAGAGTCAGTATGACCAGGAGAAATATAGTTCAGATCAGGCGAATGCGATTGCGTTTGATGAAAAGGCAGAAAATGTATTTCTTGCGTTTGGAATAGATTGGGGATATGCTGAGCTTTCTGCATCAGAAAGCAAAGAGGGTGTGTTGAAAATCCGGATTTCTACAGGAGAAAAATCTCGGGTCGCAACAGAAAAAGCGAAAAAGATATGTGCAGTAAGTGAAAACCAGATGGCTGTGCTGCATATGGAATGCATCAATGAGGATGAGATAATTGATCATGGTGAAATGAGTGCTGTCCAGGCAAAGTACTGGATTACTTTATATGATACAGCGGAGGGAAAAAAGCAGTGGAGTAGTGTGCCGTATACTGTTTCGGGTTATACCATACCGGAAACGCTTTTGCTTCGGGACATGGAAATTAATGGGGAACTTAAAAAAGTGCTGGTTGTCAGTGCAAAAGACAGGATTCAACTCATTGATGCAGAGAACGGTACTGTAATACGGGAAGGAATCTTCCGGGAAGATATTGTAAATGTTGTCCAGGCAGATAAGAGAAGATTGCTCGTGGGTCTGTCAGATGGAAGTGTGATGATTGGAACAGTCGAAGATATGTCAGCCAATATGGAAGTCGGCAGTGTTTCGGGAAAAATATTAGATTTCACATTTAGTCCGGAGCATCAGCAGGTCATCTGGACAATGAAATCTGGAAAAAGGCTTGTTTTTGGGGAAAAGCAGACAGATCAACAGATGAAGTCGGTAAATCTGGAAAAAGAAAATGATGTGGATTCTGTGAAATACACTACATGGACAGATCAGAAGGGAAAAGAACAAAATTATCGCATCATTGAATATAACGGTTTGCAGACAGATTTAAAAGAAGGAGTCAGAGTATACAGAACAGGGACATCGGATCTTATTTTTCAGTATGAGTGTAAGACCGCAGGCGGAATGATTTCGGAAGTGAAATTCGCTGATATAGATGGAAATCCGGGGCTGTCGTTTAAAGTAATAGAAAAATATGAAAGCAATGAGTTGGGAAAAAGGTATGAATCTAAATATGTGACAGCAGATCTTAACAGTGGAAAAATCTGTTCCGAGCAGACGGAAGACGAGGTCGAAAATCAGTTTGATTCTGTATCAGCAGTGGAGGTTGGAAATAAAGGTCTTGTAGTCATGTATGGTAATGAAGATTTTGCGGCAGCTAATAAAGAAATAAGTTTCATGACGGGAAGTCTGACAGAAAAAGGGATTCAGTTTAGCAAAAAGGCAAAGTCCCATCAAGTGACAGAAGAGGGTCGGGGGGTTAATTGGGTTTCTATAACCGCAGACGACAGGTATGTGCTTTTTCACATAGATAATCAGGATGATACATATTGCCTGAAAGTCTGGAATGTGGAAAAGGAAAAATGGGAGTCTTATGACGGACAGACAGAACTTCTGGTTTTAGATGCGAGAGATAAGAGGAATAGTATGTCGATCGGTGCAGAAAAGAATTTGCTGGCAACTTATACTCAGGATGGAATGATTCATGTATTTGATCTGGAAAAAGGAACAGAAGCCCAGACACTCAAGTGTGGAAATTATAAAAAGATCCAGATGGGATTCTGTGCAAATGATCAGTATCTGGTCACATATGATGACTCAGAGATGATTACATTGTGGGATATTTCCGAAGGAAAAATACTGATGAAGGAAGAATACGACAGTAAAACCTCAATTGAAAGTTTATATACAAATGGAAGTGGATGGTATTTCGGAGTCGGATTTTATGGATATACACTTGGTGATGAGGGATTTTATACTTCCGAACTGATGCTGTATTCGATTGATAAAGAAGGAAAATTTTATAAGTATGCATATATTCCGGCAGGGTATGCGGATTATACGGGCAAAGAAATTTGTGTGGCTTCCGGTGAGGGATGGTATAGCCCATTTTATAGTTTCAGTGAATTGAGGAAGCGTGCGGAGAAAGAAATGGCCGGTAAAAGTCTGAGTGATGCAGATAAAAACCGCTACTTTATTTCGGAATAAAAGAGAGAATGAGGAAAAAGAGATGATCTGGAAAATTTGCTTTGCAATGTCACTGATCTTTCTGGCAGCAGGGGCAGTGATGTTCTTTTATAAGCGATATCATGGAAAAGGCGGAGTGAGATATTTAGGCGGTGGAGTTTTCCTGTCTGCAGTATCCATCTGCTTTCCGGTCATGCATCTGACTGAAAATGATGGATTTGCACTGGCGATGAGCATTTCACAGAGCATCAGAATGTTTGTGATTGATACGGGAACGTCGGATATTCTGGATGTCTTGCAGCAAGATGCTCTTGGGAGTATTTATATTCCTTATAAAATTGTCGTATGCATATTATATTTGCTTGGCCCGGTCTTTACATTGAGCGTAGTGCTGCGGTATTTTTCTAACTTTTTTGAGAGGCTGAGAATTTTTTTCAGTAGCAGAAAAAATCTTTACATCTTTTCAGATCTAACAGAGAAGTCACTTGAAGTTGCCACAAATCTCGTGGAAAAGGATGAAAAAAAGAAATCTGCGATTTTATTTTGTAATTCAAATGCCAAAGATGATGAAAATGTAGAGCTGGAAGAAAAGGCAAGAGTGATCGGTGCGATTCTTGTCCCACAGGAGGCCTCCAGGTTGCATCTGAAGAATAAAAAAAGGTATCTTACCTATTTTCAGATCTCGGATGACGAAGAAAAAAACCTGGATTGCACGTTAGCAATGATTGACCGGATGACCGAAAAAAATCTCAAAAAATATGGGGCTACAGAACAGAATATTACCATTTACTGCTTTGCTTCAGGAGATGAAAAGGAAATTTTGCTGGATGCAAAAGATAAAAGAAATCTCAGAGTAATTTTGATCGATGAGATCAGGGATTCTGTCTATGAGCAGTTATATCGTTATCCACTTTATGCAAATCAGAACAGTACAGAGGAAAATGGAAAGTTGTCCGTTCTGATCGTCGGAGGCGGGAAAATCGGTACAGAATTTTTAAAAGCTGCGGTATGGATGGGACAGATGAAGAGTTTGGATCTTGAGATTTATATGATTGATCTGAAAGGAAATCTTCGGAGAAAATCATTCAGTGCAAGATGCCCGGAACTGCTGCAGGAAGATTCTGATTATCAGATTGACATCCATAAGGGAAATATTTTCAGTAAAAAAATAGAGCTGTATCTGAATGAACTGAAAGATATCAACTATTGTATGGTATCTCTTGGTGAAGATGAAAAAAGTCTCAGGGCGGCACTGGCCCTTCGGGGATATTTTTATCGCAGATATAAAAAGGTTCAGCCGGTGATCAGCGTTTATGTGGAGAGTAGAAAGAAAAGAGAAGCAATCCGGAATCTGAATGAGACAACCAGGACAAAAGAAAAATATTATTATGATATTGTACCTTTCGGAAATGGTGGAATCTATCAAAGTCAGCAAGGCAGTGAAGCATTATTGATCGAATATCTTGGACTGGGTATTCATGCACATTACTGCAGACTGAAGAAAGAAGATACCCGGGAAACTCGAAGAGAAGTAATAAAAGGTTATTATAGCAGACAGTATAATCGCAGGTCGAGTATTGCAGGTGGAATGCATATTAGTTCAAAGCTTTGGGAAATGGGACTTGGAATTATAAGAGTACCTGAAAATGAGTGCGAAAAGAAACTGTTTCAAAAATTTGTCCATCCGGTAAACTATGAAGAAAGAACCGAAAATATAAGAAAAACCTGTTATAGTCTGGAGCATGATCGCTGGATGGCGTATGTCCGGGCAGAGGGCTGGAGTCTTGCAACAGAAGGTGGCAAAAATATAGATGACATCAGGGAATGTTACGAACAGTATTGTCAGGTATTCAAAAATCAGAGTTATCCAGATAAACTGCATCCGGCTCTGATTCCGCTGGAAAGTGATGATCCACAGATTGCAACACTTCAGCAGGTAGATGATATGATTGTTCAAGTGAATAAGAAATTAGGGCTTGAATATGAACCGCGTTATGTAGAATCTGACGAGGAAGTAGTCGATCATATTGGCGAAATAGTTTCCGGGGAATGGTGCGGTGAAGAAGGGATTGTTCTCAATGGAAGAGTGGTTCGGGCAAATGAATGGATCATCGCAGATCTTGGAGAAATCCTGCAGTACGATACAGAAATTTTAAAGAGAGATGAAGCCAAAATGAGTTTGGAGAAAAAGCTGGCATTGCAATATGAAATGATGCGGTGCAGAAATGGGAAAATTAGTCTGTAAATAATGAAAGAAGAAAATAGAAGGGAGTCTTGAATGAGTATACTAAATGTTGAACATCTGACGCACGGTTTTGGAGACAGGGCAATCTTCACAGACGTGTCATTCCGTCTGTTGAAGGGAGAGCATATCGGGCTGGTCGGAGCAAATGGAGAAGGAAAGTCCACTTTTATGAATATTGTCACGGGAAAGCTTATGCCGGATGAGGGAAAGGTAGAGTGGTCGAAGAATGTCCATGCAGGGTATCTGGATCAGCATGCCGTGTTAAAGCAGGGGATGACGATCAGGGAAGTTCTGAAATCAGCTTTTGACCCGCTTCTGCAAAAAGAAATAAGAATGAACGAGATCTGCGATCTGTTAGGAACTGCAGATGAGGAAGAAATGAATCTTCTGATGGAAGAACTGGGAACGATACAGGATGAGCTGACGTTGCATGATTTTTATACCATTGATGCAAAAGTGGAAGAGGTTGCAAGAGCCTTAGGACTTCTTGATCTTGGCCTGGACCGGGATGTAACTGATCTGAGTGGTGGACAGCGAACCAAAGTACTGCTGGCAAAACTCCTGTTGGAAAAGCCGGACATTCTTTTGCTGGACGAGCCAACGAATTATCTAGATGAAGAGCATATTGCATGGCTGAAAAGATATCTTTTAGATTATGAAAATGCATTTATCCTGATTTCACATGATATTCCGTTCCTAAATGAAGTGGTTAATATCATTTATCATATGGAAAATCAGGAATTGAACCGTTACGTGGGAGATTACAATCATTTCCAGGAAGTTTATGCTGTGAAAAAAGCACAACTGGAGGCAGCATACCGCAGACAACAGCAGGAGATCAGTGAACTGAAAGATTTCGTGGCAAGAAATAAAGCGAGAGTTTCTACAAGAAATATGGCGATGTCCCGTCAGAAAAAGCTGGACAAGATGGATCTGATCGAACTGGCAGGAGAACGGCCAAAGTATGGAAGAACGCCGGGAAAAATGCTCTTTGAGACAAAGGATCTTGTGACGGGATATGACGAGCCGCTGTCAAAACCTCTGAATTTCTCTATGGAACGAGGACAGAAGGTCGCACTGGTTGGAACGAACGGAATCGGGAAAACGACATTGCTGAAAAGTATCCTGGGGCTGATCCCGGCACTGGAAGGGAACTGTGAACTTGGAGATAATCTGGGGATCGGTTACTTTGAACAGGAAGTAAAAGGTGAAAATAAAAATACATGTATAGAAGAGCTGTGGCAGGAGTTTCCGTCCTGTACCCAGTATGAAATCCGCTCTGCACTGGCAAAATGTGGACTGACGACAAAGCACATAGAAAGTCAGGTCAGGGTCCTGAGTGGTGGCGAGCAGGCAAAGGTACGCCTGTGCAAGCTTTTGAACCGGGATACGAATCTTCTTCTGCTGGATGAACCGACAAACCATCTGGATGTTGATGCAAAAGATTCTCTGAAGAAAGCTTTGCAGGAATACCGGGGAAGCATCCTTCTGATCTGTCATGAACCGGAGTTTTATGAGGATGTGGTGGATGAAGTCTGGGATATGAGCCAGTGGACGACCAAAATCTTTTAAAATTGCACAAATGCAAATATGAGTTAATTGTAGAAAAATGACGAAAATGTTTGAAAATTAGAAAAATCCTTAAATTTAACCTGAAATAATGATAAAATATACAAAGATAGTCTGTTAATAGAGAATTTGAATGAAAAGTCTCTGTATTATTGGCAATAATTGAAGTATAAGATGATGTTGGGGTCAAAAGCCCCCAACAATGATG
>ENA-UPSY01002105-UPSY01002105.1-human-gut-metagenome-genome-assembly--contig:-NODE-2105-length-18306-cov-24.240167_pt1 | contig 18306 bp, 16 predicted proteins | sample MGYA00250044_ERZ773365 | MGnify/ENA primary metagenome ERZ773365 (study PRJEB29103, sample SAMN06111932) | human gut metagenome | biome: human gut; feature: ankylosing spondylitis patient; material... | reverse complement strand
GTCGTATTGGTGGTTTTAACCGGGGCGAACAGCGCATCAAACTTTTGCCGTTCATCGCCGCAAAGGGATTCCGGGTCGGAATCCAGTGTTTCATAGTCCATAAACAGGGTGTCCTCGGCTGAGTCAAGGTCTGCCTTGCCCGTGACAGTGATAAAATCACCGAACAGCCCACAAGCGGTGATTCGACAGTTCCAGCCGGGGAAGGTATCATATTTTTCCGTCCATGCGTCCTGCATGGAGTAAGGATCGTATTTCAGATCCAAAGGCTTGGCATTTTCAAACCCTGTGGTGAGCCATGCCGGGTCCACAGTATTGTTGAACTTTTGCACATGATCAAAGAAGGTCTGTATCCGCAGGTCGGATACGCCGGCATCCTGCAAAAGCTTGGAAAGAAGAGCTTGTGTATCCGAATCTGCCAAATTGGAGTATTCAATTTGCTGAAGGACGGGCTGAGAAGTTTTTTGAGTGCAGCCCCCTGCCAGAAGCGCACCGCAAAAAAGTGCAGCGGAGCAGACAAGAAAAGTTCGACGTTTCAAAAATAGTCACCTCGTTGTGTTTTTCGGAAAGTTTCTTTGAGTGCTGGAGTCTCAACCATAAGCGAAGAGAGCAACGCCGTTGGTCTCGTAACGAATGGTATCACAGATAAACAAAGAAAATCAATGACTTCTGTCGTATTTGACCATATATAATGTTGCAGTATCCATATCCCATACGGCTAACGCCCATTTGGAGAAAGACAATGCGGCAGTTTTCTGAACGATTTTCTTCATGTCGGACACAACAGGAGTATACCCAAGTTGGAATAAGAATTTTCCGTTTTTTCCGAATGGAAGGTTCAAATCACTTTCCAGTTTGAAAACGGTGTAAAGTCAAACGTTGGGGGTTGTATCGAAACCGCCCGCAAAAGCCTGAAAACGGTGCAGGCGAAGCAATGCAGCCCCCCCAAAAATCGGCTTCAGCAAAAAAGAAAAGCACCATACTTCCTACGAAGTACAGTGCTTTTTTGGTGGAGAATAGCGGGATCGAACCGCTGACCTCTTGCATGCCATGCAAGCGCTCTCCCAGCTGAGCTAATCCCCCACATGTTTGGTTTTGTGTCTTGCGACATGAGTTATTATACCAGCAGGAAGGGACGCTGTCAACACTTTTTTCGAATTTCCTGCGAAGTTTTTGCAGAGAAAAGCGCCCCGGCGGGCGGTGAACCTGCCGGGGCGCGATGGTGCGTGAAAAATCAGGCTTTGGTGTACTGGCGGTCGAAGATCTGCGGGGCCACCTTGATGAGCAGCACAGCGGCCACCACGGTGAGCAGGGTCTCCGGCAGCATGTAGCTGGCGTTATAGACCAGGCTGTAGGTCCAGGCGCTCAGGCCTTCGTTCAGGTTGCCCCAGACGAGTACGCCGGAGAGGAAGCTGCACAGGAAGCGCAGCACACCGGCCATAAAGGTGCCGAAAGCCACGCCGACCATCCGGTTCTTGAAGGGGCGGGCAAACAGCTCGGCCGTGCCCAGCGCCATAAAGGCGATGAGGTAATCCAGCAGGACTTCGCCCAGGAAGTACAGGAAGGTGGGCGTCGGGGGTGCCCAGAAGCCCAGCAGCATTTGCAGGCAGCCGTTGACCAGGCCGGTGAACAGGCCCCACTTGACGCCATGGCGGAAGGACACCAGCACAAAGGGCAGCATGCTCAGTAGGGTGACGCTGCCGCCGTTGGGCATGGTGAAGATTTTGATGTTCGACAGCACGGTGCCGATGGCGATCATCAGGGCGCACTCCACCAGAATGCGGGTCTTGGAATAGGAATTCGACATTTTGGATTCGCTCCTCTAAAATATAGTACACAAAAACAAAATACGCCTGCGATCAGCAGGCGTAGAGGCTTCGTTTGTGAAAGATGGGAACATTCCGCAAACTACCTACGCCGGCATTACCCGGATCAGGTTCAAGGGTACTCCGCAGTGTGCGGATCTCAGCCTTTCGGCGCCCCTGTTTTCATGTCCGTCTCCCAGTATAGTCGTCCGACGCCAAAAGTCAAGCCCCGGCGGGCATATTGCGCCCCTCCGCCTCATATTTTTTACCAAGGAGTCTTGTGGAGGAGGGGACAGGGCATGAAAGTGGAACCGGAACAGCGGGCCGCACTGCTGGGGGAGTACATCGCAAAAAACAGCGCAACGGTGCGGGCCGCAGCGCGGGCGTTCGGGTGCAGCAAATCCACCGTGCACAAGGACGTTTCGTCCCGGCTGCGGCGGGTGGACCCCGACTTGTTCCAGCGGGTGCAGGCAGTGCTGGCCCGGAACAAGGCCGAGCGGCATCTGCGGGGCGGGGCGGCCACCCGCCGGAAATACGGCAAAAAATAAGAGCGGCGGCGCATCCTTATATATAGGTTATATAAGGGTGTGCCGCTTTTGCTGCTATTTGCTGCGGAATTGTTCCAGCGCGGCCTTTTCGAGCCGGCTGACCTGCGCCTGGCTGATGCCGATCTCCCGCGCCACCTCCATCTGCGTTTCGCCCTTGAGGTAGCGCAGCTCCATGATCCGCTTTTCGCGCGGGGTCAGGGACGCGACGGTCTCCCGGAACTGCAGGCCGCTGATCCAGCTGTCCTCGCCGTCGGGGTCACGAACCTGGTCGATGACATACATGGCGTCGCCGCCGTCGGTATAGAGCGGCTCCTCAAGGCTGAGCGGTTCCACCACCGACTCCAGCGCCGCCGTCACCTCCCGGCGGGACAGGCCCGCCTGCTGCGCGATCTCGTTCACCGTGGGCTCCCGGCCCAGCTGCTTTTCCAGCCTCTCCCGCGCCTGCATGGCTTTATAGGCTGTATCCCGCAGCGACCGGCTGACCCGCAGGGCGTTGTTGTCCCGCAGAAAGCGGCGGATCTCGCCGATGATCATCGGGACGCCGTAGGTGGAGAACCGCACGTTCTGGGCCGGATCAAAGTTGTCAATGGCCTTGATCAGCCCGATGCAGCCTACCTGAAACAGATCGTCGAGATTCTCGCCCCGCTGGGCGAACCGCTGCACCACGCTGAGCACCAGCCGCAGGTTGCCCTCGATCATCTGCTGGCGGGCGGCGGCGTCGCCCGCATGGGCCCGCGTCAGCAGCTCCCGCTTCTGTGCTTCGGTCAGGACAGGCAGCTGTGCCGTATCCATCCCGCAGAGCTCGACTTTGTTGTACATCCGCGCCCCTCCGGTTTCGTTTTGACGTTACCGGAAGTATGGGGCATGGGCAGGGAAATCATGCGTGGGAATTTTTGCCCGCTCAGTCCTCCAGCTTCTTTTTCAATTCCCGGATGATGCGTTTTTCGAGGCGGGAGATGTAGCTCTGGCTGATGCCGAGGGCATCGGCGGCCTCTTTCTGGGTGCGCTCGACGCCGTCCAGCAGCCCGAAGCGCAGTTCCATGATCTGGCGCTCCCGCGGGGAGAGCAGGGCCACCGACTGCCGGAGGGTGGCCCGCTCGGCGCTCTGTTCGAGCCGCTGGCTGACCAGATCCTCGTCGCTGCCGAGGATGTCGGAGAGAAGCAGCTCGTTGCCGTCACCGTCCACGTTCAAAGGCTCGTCGATGCTGGCCTCCTGGCGGCGGTTGGAACTTTTGCGCAGATACATCAGGATCTCGTTGCCAATGCAGCGGCTTGCGTAGGTGGCGAGTTTGATATTCCGTTCCGGCGTGAAGGTGTTGACCGCTTTGATCAGCCCGATGGTGCCGATGGAGATCATGTCCTCGGCAGGGACGCCGGTGTTCTCGTACTTTTTGGCAAGGTAGACCACCAGCCGCAGGTTGTGGGTGATGAGGTCATCCCGCGCGGCACGGTCGCCCGCCATCATCCGGGCGAGCAGGGCTTTTTCCTGCTCCGGCGTCAGGGGCGGCGGCAGGCTGGGTGCCCCAGCAACATAGTGGGCGGCGCCGGGGCAGACGAACAGGACGTACAGCCGACGGAAAAACGATAACAGGTGATTCAACGAAAAGCCTCCTTTTTGTGGGCGGGATTCTTGGGTGCTGCCAATGAGAGCGAGACTGAGAGGTTCAACGGATCATCGGAACGCAGCATCGGGCACAACGGCAGGCGAGATCAGCAGCTCCCAGCCGCCCGGCGGGGGCGGAAGGTCACAGAAGGCTGCATAGAGCGGCTGAGCCGGAGCCGAAGCCAGTATGGCCGGGACGGCGGGCAGGATGCAGTGTCCGGCCACCGTGGTGCAGGGAACGAACCGCAGGCCGAGTTCGGGCGGCGGCAGGGTGGAAGGGGCTGCAAAGTAAGCGGATAAGTAGGAGCGCAGCGGGCCGGGCAGGGCGTTCTGCACGGCGGCAAAGCGCACGAGTACGACCTCCCGGCCTGAAAGCGGTTCCTGCACCGAGAAACCGGTGTCACAGAAGGCCCGGAGCGGGAGAGATGTGCTGCCAATTTGCAGAGTGACGGGTAACGTCTGCCCGCCGTTCTGGCCCAGAAACCGCAGGATGCCCTGCACAGCCAGATACACGCCTCCGGCACAGACCAGCAGCAGCCCCGGCGAGAGGGGGAGGTAGACGCTGAAATTGTTGGCCTGTGCGCCGGGCAGGAGCACGGCTCCCGTCAGCGCGAAGTGAAGGGCCACGAACCATGCCAGAAGCCGCAGAAAGCACCGCCCGCCCGGAAACCCATAGCCAAGCAGGACGATGCCGGCCCCGGAGGCCAGCTGATAGCCGACCGATACCGGCCACGGCAGGGCAGGAGCCAGCAGGATGAGGGAGGCTGCCGCCCCGGCCAGTGCCCCGCCTACGACCCGCCCGCCCGACGTGCTCACGCCGCACAACAGGCCTGCCGCCAGCAGAAAGAGCGCGGTCGTGAGAAAGTTGATCAGCAGAAGAACATCGAGATAGATCACGGCCCGGATAAGCCCCGCCCCCTTTTGGGAGATTATAGCAGGAGGAGGACGAAAAATTTGCAGGAAACGGGGGAGGTGGACTTTGGTATAACCTCTCAGGCGCTTCGCGCCAGCTCCCCTGGTAGGGGAGCCACTGGCGCGTCGGTGGTGGTCGTGCTGGACGAGCAAAGTTTTCTGTAATCGGGAACGACCGGGCTCCGCTGTCTCGATTCACGACTGCTTGCCCAGCGCTCTTTGGTGGAGCGTAGTTCCGCAGTCGCTGCCAATGAGAGCAAGGCCCGCTGCCCTGCGTCCACCTCCTGCGAGGCGCACACCCCCGCCTGAAAGCTTTTTTCATAAATTTTCGAAAAGGACTTGCAAAATATAGGCAAAAGAGGTATAATCCTACTCGCAGCAGCTTTTACCGCTGTAAAGCTCTGGATATATGCCTCTTTAGCTCAGTCGGTTAGAGCACCTGACTGTTAATCAGGGTGTCGCCTGTTCGAGTCAGGCAAGAGGCGCCAACAAATCGGCGGCGGGGATCACACCTGCCGCCTTTTTTATAGATGCGGGTTGTAACTATTTTGTGACATCTTTCACACTTTCTTCAAAATTAACGGTTTCTTAAAAAATGTCCTCTTGAAGAAGCTGTCAGATTGTGGTATACTGCATCTAAGCTTTAGGAAGTTTCCTGAAGCGCTTGGTAGATCAAAGGGTAGGCGCTCCCTTCTTTTTGATAGCAGCTTGGCCTCTGCTTTGCCTTGGTTCTCCGCAGGGCAGGGCAAAGCAGAGGGCTATGCGCTGCTTTTGATGGAGCGTGACAAAACCTTTTCTCCTGCGTCAAAATCTGCATCCTGTCTGCTGTCTGTGTGATGCGTACAAAGTCTTACTTGTACATTTCCGCACAATGTGCTAGAATATGGAAGGCAGTTTTGAATATTAGAACACAGAGAAGAGATCGTTTCCGAAGGTTGTCGGTCTCTTGTAAAGGAAACATCTATGCGTTATACCTATGTGCGGCAGCACGACACGACCGACTGTGCAGCTGCCAGTCTCGCAATGGTGTGCCTCCATTACAAAAAGGAAATCACCATCACCCGCTTACGCGATATGATGGGAACCGACATGAAGGGCACGAACCTCGTGGGCCTGCAGAAAGCCGCCAATGAGCTTGGCTTCAACACGGCCGCTGTCCGAGTGGACCGCGAGAATTTTCTGAGTGATTTCACACTTCCCTGCATTGCGCAGGTCATCACCGATCAGGGTTTGACCCACTTTGTGGTCATCTTCAAGAAGACCACGATCAAGGACGATGATGCCCGCCGCAAGCATGTGTTGAAGGAAGAAGAAAAAAAGGCCGACGCTTCCAAGAAGTACAAGTGCAAGGATTATGTCGTCATCGGCGACCCTGCCAAGGACCTCGAAAAGATCAGCCTGGACGACTTCTATAAAAACTTCACTGGCGTTCTGCTGCTGATGAACCCCACATCGGAGTTCAAGGGCGGCAAGGCAAAGAAAGCTGGTGCCAGCATCAACGGCACCAGCACCGATGCAAACGCCAAGGAGCATAAGAGCACCGGCAAGTACCACATGCTCAAGCGGTATTTCGACCTGCTCTGGCCCCAGAAAAAACTTTTTATTTATGCTATCCTCTGTTCGGTGATCCTTACGGTCATCGGCATCGTCTCTACGGTGTTCAACAAAGCACTGATGGATGAGGTGCTTCCGTATGGGTTGAAGAACTTACTCATCACCCTGATCCTTGTGTTCAGCGTGGTCAACCTCACGAGCAACCTGCTCAGCACGGTTCGCGAGTGGATCTTGATCTTCCTGTCCATCCGGATCGACATTCCGCTGATGCTGGGCTACTTCGAGCATGTGTACAAACTGCCGATGAAGTTCTTCGCAACGCGGAAGACCGGTGAGATCACCACCCGTTACTCCGATGCAAGCACCATCAAATCGGTCCTGACCAACATCGCGATGACCATCGTGATGGACGTGGTGATGGCTGTAGGCGTAGGCATCGTGCTGTTCCGGATGAACTCCTCGCTGTTCTCGCTCACCCTGTTCAGCACCGCGCTGAGCCTGCTCCTCGTCATCATCTTCAAGCAGCCGTACAAGCGGATCAATGAAGAGACGATGCAGCAGTCCGCGATGCTGAACAGTCAGATGATCGAGAGCCTGCGCGGCATTGAGACCATCAAGTGCAATGCCTGCGAAGACCGCGAGCTGGAAGCTCTGGAACGTGAGTACATCAAGAGCCTGAAGATCAGCCTCCGGTCCAGCAAGATCAGCACCGGCCAGTCTCTGGTCTCGATGGTGATTTCCACTCTGCTGAATATGGTGACCACCTATGTGGGCATCATGCAGGTGTTGAACGGTGAGCTGACACTGGGCGGCTATATGGCATTCACCACGCTGTCTGGTTACTTTACTTCTCCGGTGAGCGACCTGATCTCGATGCAGATGTCGATTCAGGAAGCCGATATCTCCATGAAGCGCCTGACCGAGATCATGGATTATGAATCGGAACAGGCCGAAGATGAAGAGCACACCGAGATGGAACAGATCGAAGGCGACATCGAATTCAAAGATGTCACGTTCCGATATGGCAACCGCAGCCCCGCGCTGAACCACATCTCCTTCACCATCCCGCAGGGACAGAAGGTGGCACTGGTCGGCAGCAGCGGCAGCGGCAAATCGACCATCACCAAACTCCTGCTCAAGTATTATGAGCCGGAGAGCGGCGAAATTGATGTGAACGGTATCAACCTCGATGAGTATACCAACGCATCGGTACGTCGTGCGATCTCTTACGTCCCGCAGAATGTCGAGCTGTTCAGCAAGACACTGTTTGAGAATATCCGGATCTCGCGTCCGGAAGCTACCCTTGAGCAGGTCAAGGACGCTGCCAAGAAGGCAGATGCACATGAGTTCATCCGCAAGCTGCCGCTGCAGTACAACACCTATCTGGAGGAAGCCGGCAACGGCCTGTCCGGTGGTGAGAAGCAGCGCATTGCTTTGGCTCGTGCCTTCCTGAAGGACTCGAACCTCTACATTCTGGACGAATCGACCAGCAGCCTGGACTTTGGCACAGAGAATACCATTTTTGATATGATCTACAACCAGCTGGCTGACAAGTCGATGCTCATCGTGGCACACCGCCTGTCCACCGTTCGTGACTGCGACCAGATCCTAGTCATGGATCACGGTGAGATCGTGGAGCGCGGCACACACGATGAACTGCTGGCAAAACAGGGCAAGTATTACGAGCTTTGGAACTTGCAGCAGGGCATCTTCCGCCGCAAGAAGGAAGAGCCGAAACCCGTTGCTCATGCCGCAGTGGTCGAGGAAGACGACGACGGCGGCGAGGCGATCACTTATTAAGTTGCAATCGAGTGCGCACTCGATTACATAAAAATGGCTTTGGATGGTTGCGCAGCCTGAAGAAGTCCTAAATTCGATTCAATCATTTGAAGGGAGTAATTCATTATGATGATGCCTGCAAACTACTCTGTTATCGCAGAGAACGAAATGACCTATGTTGTTGGTGGTGGCGTGATCGAGGCTATCGGCGCTGTTACCGCTCCGATCTGGACTGCTGCTAACGTCAAGACCTTCAACACCAACATTGTTACCCTGGTGGGCAACGCTTTTGTTGACAACTTCGTCCACGGCACCGTTGGCTATGTCTTCTCTGAGGGCGCTTCTTGGAAGGGCCTGGGCGAGAGCCTGAAGGGCACCTTCGTTGCTAAGAATGGCCAGGCTGGTGAGACCTTCGCTAAGGTTCTGGGCAACGTTGCTGCTATCTACAACCTGGGCAACGCTACCGTTGCTAACAAGGCTGGCGACGTTAAGCTGTTCAAGTCCACTCCTTCCGCTAAGTACACCTTTAAGGATGCGGATGGCAATGTCGTTGGCTCTATTTGGTAATTAACCAAGCCTGAATAGGTAGAGTATTTCATTTGCACCGCCCTACATTGTAGGCGGGGCTGATGATAATGCCTCGTAATGGTGTGCCAGGAGGCGTAAGCCTTCTGGCACACCTTATTTTTATAATGTCACTTATTACGCGAGTAATAGGTGATAGCCCTCTCAGTCACCTTCGGTGCCAGCTCCCCCAGAGGGGGAGCCACTGGCGTGTCGATCAAGTTATTTGTTGGTCCGGAAACAGCCGGGCGCTGTCCTCATTGGCAGCGGCTGCTGGATGAAAAAGCATAGACGAAGCCGGGGATGGTGCAGGTGAAAGAGCGTGTCCTGAAAAACCTGAAAATGCTGGAGACTGCACGGGATCTGCGAAGAAAAATGACCTCGCAGGAACGAAAGTTGTGGTATGCGTTTTTGAAGGATTATCCGGTGAAGATCTACAAACAGCGAATCATTGAATCGTTCGTTGTGGATTTTTATTGTGCATCGGCACATCTGATCGTTGAAGTGGATGGGCTGGTTCACCTTCAAAATGCGGCACAAGACCGGGACGAAGCTCGGAGCAGGCGCTTGCAGGCATACGATCTGGAAGTTCTACGTTTTACAAATGCCGAGATCGAAACGCAATTCAGTGATGTGTGCAGTAAGATCGACCGTGTGATCCGGGAACGGCGCGCTGTGTTCGACGAAGAAGCAAGAGGTGACGTTGAATGAGCCACCAATACGTGAATCTCGACGGCATTTCTGCGGACAATGTTGAAAGAGGCGAAATGCGCTTTCCAACAAGACAGCGTTGCATTGGTTCTGACAATGCGCCGGTGGGCGGTTTCGGAAAAGTAAGATGCTGCTGCCAATGAGAGCAGGGCGAAGATGCTGACGGGTGAGGAAATGACCTGCCCGACATGCCAATGGCTCCCCCTTTGGGGGAGCTGGCAATGCGAAGCATTGACTGAGAGGGCTATTGCCTATTACCCCCGCACTTGCGGGAGAAATCTAAAGAAACAGGTGGACGATACCATGAGAGAAATTCAAGTTGCAGAACACAAGACCCTGAAGCTGACCAATGTGCTGTCGCGCAAGGTGGAAGTTGAGGATATGGGCAATCTGGCCATTGTGCTGACCCAGATGCAGAACTTTATCCGCAGCCATGACGCCATGCCGGTTGGCCCCATCGTGCAGTGCGTGAAGATGCGCAAGGGCCCCAACCCCACGGCGGAGATCTACTTCATGCAGCAGGTCAACCAGCTGATCCCCCGGCTGGACCCCGGCTACCAGATGGACGCTCTGCTGCGGGTGCGCAACTGCCTGTATGCCCACTACACCGGCCCCATGAGCTACAGCAACCTCGCCAGCCAGAAACTGGATATCTATGCGTTCGAGCATGAGATCGAGACGACCGGCGATTCGTACACCGTCTATGTCAATCAGGACGACGACAACGGTGTGCTTGACGTCTTTATGGAGACCAAGTGATTATGACGACCATTCAGAACCTTTCCGACCTGCAGGATCGCCGCATCATGATGGAAAAGCGTGTGCCGCCCTTTGGCTACGCGATGATCCTTCTGGTGGCGGGCCTGCTGGTCTTCCTGACCATCTGGAGCACCCAGAACTACCGCACCTACGTCAGCCAGTCGGCCGGCACGGTGCAGGCAAGCAACAAGACCTATATCATGTCCAGCTACTCCGGCTCCATCACCGAACTCAACATCTCGGAGGGCAGCTATGTCAACGAGGGCGACCTCATCGCCCATGTCAAGAGCACCGACATCGACATGCAGCAGGACAGCTACAAGAGCCAGCTGGAGATCTATCAGAAGCAGAAGGCACAGTATGAAAAGCTGCTGAAGTCCATTCAGGACGACACGAACTATTTCAGCGAGACCGACCTGGACGACCAGCCCTACTATTACCAGTACGAGAGCTACAAGAGCCAGGTGCAGCAGAAGGCCTTTGACGCTTCGCCCTATCAGGCGGCGGGCTACTCCGACGAGCAGATCAAGGCCCTGATGGAGCAGAACCAGAGCGAGATCGAGGCGCTGTACTACTCTACGCTGCAGTCCATCACCAGCAACCTGACCAGTGTGCAGACCAACATCGACAACATTCAGGCCCAGCTGGACACGCTGGCAAGCGGCGCGAACGATTACTACATCTATGCGCCCACGTCCGGCGTCATCCACATGGACACCCCTTATAAGGTGGGCATGGTGCTGAGCGCCGGTTCGGCACTGGCCACCGTGGCCAGCGAGAACAGCGATCAGGAGATCGTGGCGGCCCTGACCGTCAGCGACCGGCCGCTCATCAACGTGGGCGACCCCTGCAAGATCGCCATCACCGGCCTGTCGGAGTATTCCTATGGCAACCTGACCGGCACGGTGACTTCTATTGACAGCGATGTGACCTCCACCGAGTCCGGCTCGTACTACAAGATGACCATCAAGCCCAACAGCACCTACGTGGTGAGCAACAGCGGCGACAAGGTCGATCTGGCCAACGGCATGAGCGTGACCGCCCGTGTCGAGTACGACAAGCTGACTTACTTTGAATATGTCATGGAGGCCCTGGGCGTTTTGTTCCGTTAAACAGCGTCCGCAAACTCAACGCCCAAAGAGGTACGATAGAATGAAACTGAACCCGAAACAGCTGGCCGTAAGCGCCGCCCTGCTGGGCCTGCTGGCCGCAGGTGCAGCGCTGCCCGCAGCCGCAGCCAGCCCCATTTCTGCCCCGGCTGCCATCACCTTCCCGTGGAGCCCTGTGGCGGCTGAGAGCGTGGAAACAGGGGACTATGCCCCCACCATGACCGTGGGCACGGCCCAGCAGCTTTCGCCGGTGGTCCAGCCGCAGAAAGCCGCCAGCCGAAACGGCGTGAGCTACGTTTCCGATAACCCGAACATCGTTTCGGTCGGGGAGGACGGCGTGGCGCAGGCGGTGGGTCTGGGCACGGCGAACATCACGGCCACCTGTGGCGATGTCAGCTGCACCTATACCATCACCACCCAGCCCGACAGCACGATGATCGCGACGGAGATGGACATCACGCTGGCCTCCAGCACCATTGCCGTGGGCGACACCACGTCGCTCTCGCTGGCGGTGCTGCCCACCACGGCAGCAAACTATATCAGCGTTTCGCTGAGCTCCTCCGATCCCGGCGTGGCCACGGTGAACAACTTCGGCAAAGTGACCGGCGTGGCCCCCGGCAAGGCGACCATCACGGCCACCGCTGGGGATGTGACCTGCTCGGCGGCCGTGACCGTTGTGGCGGCCTCCTCCAGCTCGGCGTCCACCGGCCCGGTGGAGTCCATCTCCCTGAACACGAACTACATCGTGCTCAAGCCGGGGGCTTCCAGCACCATCACCGGCTCGGTGGCACCGTCTTCGGCCTCCCAGAAGCTGACCTTTACCAGCAAGGATAAGAAGATCGCCACCGTGAACGGAAGCGGCGTCGTGACCGGCGTTGCCACCGGCGCGACCTCCATCATCGTTTCCAACGGCAAGGTCTCTTCGTCGGTGACGGTCATCGTCAACCGCACGGCATCTGCATCCAGCAGCGGCACGGACAGCACCGGGGAGGGGACGGCTCCGACGGAGACCGACCCCATCGTGGCCTCCATTGAGAATGCGGCTTCCGATACCATCTCCTACCCGCAGAGCCAGGTCCCGGTGCTGACCACCGCGATGCTGAACGCCTTGCGCACCACGGGCCGCACCCTCGTGCTGGAAGCGGAGGACTACACCCTGACTGTGGACGGCTCCACCATCCGCAACACCACCAGCGAGGTGAACACCGCGCTGACCTTTGCGCCCGACGAGTACGGCCTGCGCTTCACCCTGAACGAGGGTGAGGCTATGCCCTGCGGCGTGACCATCACCATGACCGGCGAAAATGCCGGGTATAGCCGCCTGTATCTGCACAACACCGTGAGCGGGAAGTGGCAGTTCCTCAACAGCTACAAGGACGGCGTGGCACACGCCGATGTGGCGGGCGAGTATCTGCTGACCAACCAGAATCTGCGCTTCACCAGCATCAATTGGACCTTCTTCATCGGCGCAGGCATCCTTGTGGTGGCCTGCCTCATCGCGTACGTCGCGGTCAAGAAGCGGTACTGGTTCTGGTAATTCCGCAGGCAATCAAAACAGAAAACGCAAAAAGCGATGGCCGTTTCGGACCATCGCTTTTTTGTGTTGGAGAGTTTTGCTTTATAGTTTGAAATATCCCGCCGGTTCATCGTCCTGGCTGCGATGCTCCATCAAAAAGGTATCGAGCCAGCGGCCATGGCAGTCCCGCGCAATGCGCTCACGGCGGCCCACCAGACGGAACCCGCATTTCAGGTGCAGACCTTTGGACGCTGCATTGTCCTGCAAGACCGTGGATTGCAGCGTCCAGTAACCGGCCGCTTCGGCCTGCTGGCAGAGGGTGGTGAGCAGATGATACCCCAGCCCCCGGCCCCGGAACAGTTCGCCGATGTAGATGCTGACCTCGGCCACGCCACGGTAGCACCAGCGGGGGTCGACCCGGTGCAGGGCCGTCCAGCCTGCCAGGACGCCATCGTCCTCCACCACAAGGCGGCATTCTTTGATGTGGGAGGCATCCCACGCGGGATAGGGCGGGCAGTCGGTCTGAAAGGTGGCGTGCTCGGTGGCGATGCCTTCCAGATAGATCTTGGATACTGCCGGCCAATCTTCCGGCGTCATGGGCCGGACTGTGATCTCATTCATACGTTCCCCTGAACGGAGCCGCAATGCTCCGCGATTCCTCAAAAAATCTTCCGATTCTTTCAGTATAGCAGACTTTCCGGCAAAGTACAATGTTTTTAGCCGGAAACTGTACGCCTGCCCGGCAGTTGGCTGCCGGGCGCGGTGGCTTTGGGCAGGAGGTGGTTTTTTTATCCGAGATACCTTTTCGAAAACGGTCGGTTGTGCTACAATAGAAGAAAATTCTGGCTGCTTTCGCTCGTGCAGAGCATGATGACAGCCCGGTTGGAGGAGACGTGCGCTCCGGGCCGGGGCAGCGTAAAGGAGAGTGCCGATGAAAAACATCCTGAGACGGCTGGCCGTGCTGTTCTGCCTGATGCTGGCACTGGCCCTGCCCGCCTTTGCCGAAGGGGAAAAGGGCGAGGCCAACATCACCCCGCAGACCACGATGAAGGAACTGCGCGAAAACCCCAGCATCAAGGGTGCGGGCATTTATACCTATGTATATGTCTGGGAGCGGGATTGTGGACTGCTGAAAAGCAGCAAAGACAACGATACGATGCTGGATGTGATCGGAAAAGAATCCATCAACAGCTGTGTGGCTGGGATGAACTTTCTGATCGACACGTATAATACAGGAACACAAATTACGTACAAACTCTATACGCCGGAAGAAATTGCAGAGGACAAGACGCGCGACCATGCGGAACTCTATTATTTCCCGGCAGATAAGCCCAATGCAAAATATGCGGTCGTGCTTTCGGGCAACGCTCTGTTTTACAGCGGCGAGATGCGGGGCGGTGTTTCCACTGCATGGGAACTGCATCAAAAAGGATATGCGGTATTTGCACTTCGGTATCGGATCGGAAGTGAAGCAAAGGACAACGCACCGATTCAGGACCTTGGCCGTGCGATTCAACTGATTACGGCCAACGCAGAAAAATTCGGGGTCCAGACGGAAGATTATGCGCTGCTGGGATATTCTTCCGGTGGTCAGATTGCGGGCGTATTCTGCGGGCAAGAAGTGGGATATCCTCGTTACAATGTGCCTCGGCCCGGCGTACTGCTGTTGGCATATCCGATCAATAATTTCTATGAAGCAAAACCGATTTACCGTTGGCTGATCGATACGTATTCGGAAGATCTGCGCTACTACGATTATAATATTTCCGGCTGTGTGACACCGGATTTTCCGCCAACATATTTCTGGTATGGGTTGAATGACATTTTGTTGATGGCCTTCAATTATTATGAGCAGGGCCCGGCACTTCAAAAAGCACTGGCGAGAAATGGTGTTCCGTACCACGAAAGTGTGTACAAACGTGCGTTCCACGGTATTGGCATAGCAGAGGGAACGGATGCAGAAGGCTGGCTCAACGATGCCGCCGCCTTCTGGGAAGAGCAGACCGCGCAGGCGCAGCAGCCTGCTGCATAAGAATCAAGAAAGGAAGCGTTGTAGGATGAAGAACTGGAACGAGACGTTCCGCAGCCTGAATGTGGGCCTGCCGGACGATGTGGAGCGGCTGAAAGCCGCCGGGTATTATCAGGAGGCCATCGAGCGGATCGACGCCTATCTGGCCGAGGACTGGACGGTGACCCAGAACAGCCCCCGCAGCCAGGGCGCGGAACCGGTGGGAGAGGAGCTGCCCCAGAACCCCACGCCCCACGGTGTGGAGGCCCTGCGGGACGCGATGCTGGCCCAACGGGAGATGATGCGCCGCATCCCGGCAGAATACTGCTACACCGAGGACGAAGCCGTGGCCCGGATGCAGGGGATGGTGCGGGACTTCACGCGCGAGGAGTTCCGGCTTCTCGTGAAGGAGGGCCGGGTGGACTGGCGGTTCGTGGAAGGGGAGAAGCACTACCTCGACCGCTTTGCCGAAACGCTGCTGGCGACCCATGCCGACCTCGCCGCCCGCCAGATCGACCCGCCTGCCCCCGGCACTTCGGCGCGGGAGTTCCGCAACCGCCAGCATGAGCAGATGGAGCGGGACGGCCAGGCAAGCGCCCGCATCACCCTGAAGACCAGCGTTGGCATGTCGGACGAAGCCTTTGCCGCTGCACTGGCCGAGGCGAAGGCGGAGGGGCGGAACAGTGTGCATGTCCGCGCCTGGCTGCCCATCCCGGCCGCCTGTCTTTCCCAGAGCGAGATCGAGCTGCTGGACTGCACCGAGCCGCCTGCCCGCATCGCGGACGAGAACGCGCCCCAGCGGACGGTCTTCTGGGAGGCAGACCTCACCGAGAACCGCCGCTTCGGGGTGGAGTACCGCTACCGGACCACGGCCGTCTACACAGATCCGATGGATATTCGGCCGGATGCACAGCAGCCGACCTTTGACACCGGCGAGGAAGCGCCGCACATCGTCTTTACGCCCTATCTGCGGGCGCTGGCCCGCCAGTTGACCGACGGCATCACCGACCCGGCGGAAAAGGCAAAACGCATCTACGATTACGTCACCTTGAACGTGCGCTACCACTATCAGCCCGCCTACTTCGTGCAGGAGTGCCTGCCCGACCAGTGCGCCCGGAACCGCCGGGGCGACTGCGGCATCATGGCGCTGACCTTCATCACCCTCTGCCGCCTGGTGGGCATCCCGGCCCAGTGGCAGAGCGGCCTGTCCGTCTCGCTCACAGGTGTGGGCTGCCACGACTGGGCGATGTTCTACATCGCGCCCAAGGGCTGGATGTATGCGGACTGCTCGTTCGGCGCGTCGATGGCGCGGCAGGGCGATGAGAGGATGCGCCGCCACTACTTTGGCAGTCTGGACACCGGGCGGATGGTGGCGAACCGCGCCTTCGAGGCCCCCTTCGACCCGCCCATGACCGGCTTCCGCTCCGACCCCTACGACAACCAGTCCGGCGAATGCGAGGTGGACGGCGTGGGCCTGTATGGCGATGCCCTTGACACCCGCAAGGAACTTGTGAATTACGAATTACTGTAAAAAAACACCGGGCCCTGCCTTCTGCGGGACCCGGATTTTGATGATAGGAGAAAACCATTTATGGAATATCTGGCAGGACTTTACACCCTTCTGCTGGTCGTCATCTGCCTGGAACTGGCCGTGGTGCTCTGGCGCACCGGCAAAAAGCAGGGCGGTGCACCGGATCACGACGAGCTCAAGCGCTGGATGCAGCAGCAGCTGGATGCGCAGGCCAGGGAGTTTGCGGCCAGGCAGTCGGCCCTCGCTGAGCAGAATCACACCGCTCTGCGCAGTGTCAGCGAGACGCTGCAGACTGCGGTGCAGAACATGAGCACGACGCTGGCACAGGGGCAGGACAGCCAGCAGCAGCTTCTGGAACGCCGTCTGCGTTCGCTGGAAGCATCCAATACCCAGAAGCTGGAAGAGCTGCGCCGGAGCATGGCCGAGAGCATGACCGCCCTGCAGGCCGAGAACAACCGCAAACTGGATGAGATCCGCCACACCGTCGATGAACAGTTGCAGGATACCCTGCAAAAGCGGGTGAGCGAGAGCTTCAAGGCCGTCAACGAGCAGCTGGAACAGGTGTACAAGGGGCTGGGCGAGATGCAGAACCTTGCCGCCGACGTCGGCGGGCTGAAGCAGGTGCTCTCCGGTGTCAAGACCCGCGGCATCCTCGGCGAGATCCAGCTGGGGGCCATTCTGGAAGAGATCCTTGCCCCGGAACAGTACGAGACCAACGTGGCCACCATCCCCGGCAGCAGCCAGCGGGTGGAATATGCCGTCAAGATGCCGGGCGTGGACGGCAGCACGGTCTGGCTGCCCATCGACTCAAAATTCCCCGGCGACACCTACGCCCATTTGCAGGATGCACAGGCTTCCGGCGATGCGCAGGCGGTGGAGAATGCCCGCCACGCGCTGGAGCTGGTGCTGCGCAGCGAGGCAAAGGACATTCGCGAAAAGTACGTGGAACCGCCCTATACCACGACGTTCGGCATCCTGTTCCTGCCGTTTGAAGGCCTGTATGCCGAGGTGGTCAATGCCGGATTGCTGGAAGTGCTGCAACGGGACTATCAGGTGAATGTGGCCGGCCCCAGCACCATGGCGGCGCTGCTGAACAGTTTGCAGATGGGCTTCAAGACGCTGGCCATCCAGAAGCGGTCGGGTGAGGTCTGGCAGCTGCTTGGTGCCGTGAAGACCGAGTTCGACAAGTTCGGGCAGGGGCTCTCCAAAATGCAGCAGCGCCTCCGCCAGACCGACGAAGAGCTTGACAACCTCATCGGGGTGCGCAGCCGCGCCATCAGCCGGAAACTGCGCAGCGTCCAGAGCCTCGACGAGGCCGCAGCGGCCACCCTGCTGGAGCTGGACGCCCCGCTCCGTCCGCTTTCCGGCGGGCAGCTCCCCCAGAGCGGGAGCCGGTGGCAGGACGGCGAACTCTGAGCTGGGCGAAAAAGCAGGAGGTGACGGAGAGGGGAAAGCCTGAATTTAAGCGGTGTTCTTTATACGGCGCAGTCTTTCGTTTTGTTTGCATCTTACCGCCGGAATTCTGCATCATGAGACGCTTTCTATTGACAGACCGAACTCTTTATCTTATCATCATGCCAGACGCTTAGACGCAGTGCAAGCCGAAAGAACCGGTTTTGTGCTGCGTCTTTTGTTTTAGTCTGTGTTACAGTATTCATGACGAATGTGCTGCCCCTTCTGTGTATGTTTGGTCTATGTGGGATGATTTTGAATGCGCTCCGCGACATCTTCCCCCGGTGGGTGAAGGCTTAAGCGGTGGCGGTACAGTTCCCGGCTGACCCGTAAAGTTTCCGGGCGTGTCCGCTCTCCCCTTGGGAGAGCGGACACGGGAGCGCCTGAGAGGGTAAAAAAAGTGGGTCAGAAGCGCCCACAGGCGTTTCTGACCCACAAATAGAACGATATTTTTGTTT